>JGI10211J34971_10001722_pt1 | contig 17914 bp, 20 predicted proteins | sample Etolagsediment_FD_34971 | JGI IMG/M metagenome (IMG submission 34971) | reverse complement strand
AGATTCCGAAACCTCCCCTGTTTTAGATCTGTAGGTGCCAATCGACTCATACAACTTACCAAAGGCGGCCCCGTATTCTTCGGCGCTAAGAGTTCTTCCGGTCTCCGCTATCTGTGCGGTTACCGCCCTTCTTGCAAGAATGTTATCAGCTAGGGTATTCTCATCCTGGTTCACTGCCCAGTTAAGGTGGCCAAGAAAGTCCCAGGGGCTGTCTATATTTTCCTCTAAATTTTCGCTTTCATAAGCATACCGGTGGGCCTCAATGCTTGCTTCAACTGACTCAGGACTGTTTTCAATCGCGAAATTGTAATAGTCGCCCCAGTTCTTTCCTGTTCGCGGCCAAACAGTGCCCCCCCTGGTAGCCATATGGTAAGCCTCGTCTGCGAAGTCTCTTGCTGCTTTATCTGGATATTGTTCAGCCATAATCTATAGCACCTCCCCTGGTGTAAACACAGCATCTCCTTTTTTAACCTTCCTAACTGGTGCCTTCTTTTTAACAACGCCCGCCTTTATCTTTTCGTACTCCTTCTCAGAAACCTCACTGAATTTTCCAACCATACTCTTGTCCAACTTAGAATCAAAATCCGTTCTGATAACTGCCCTTGCTTTGCCAATATTGTCTTTTTCAACGTAAAATTTCATCTTATGACCTCAAAAATAACGCATAAACACTCACTTCCAAATTATCACCAGGTTGACCATCGTAGAAGAAAACCGTGTTTCTCTCGATCTGTATTTTTGGAAGTTTGGCACGTTTCCAATAGCCCAATAACTGAAAATAGGTATCGGCGTAGTCCTCCGAATAAATTTCCAAGATTCGATCAGAATCTAGTGCTACTGTAGCTGTGTAGCCACTTCTACCATCAGCACCTGGGCTACTAACATCGAAATAGCGATTAGCACTTGACCCGTTTGCTCTGATTCCGCACACCCGCGCCGCTCCGGTATCCGCGTTTTCAATGTAGAATTCGGCCGCCTCTGCCCCCGCTGGAACTACCGAAGAAATGTTCAAATCCTGCCACGTTGCGTTTGCCGAATTTTGACCTACGCCGCTGGCCTCGGTATATATTTCTCTTGTATCACAGGAGTTAATATTGGGGTCAGCAATCCTAACACCTATAATGCTAAGAAACTCGTGCCCGTCAAAAACTGGGAAAGTTGCTGTCGCGTAACCACCGCTGCTCAGATTACCAGAGTAACTTAGGGCGGCCTGAACCTGGTAGAGGTTCGTTCCGCCCAACATCGAGCCCACCTCAAAACCGTCAAAATGAAAATTGGTACCAGTCGCCGATGGGTTCTTATCTGATCGGAGAGCTACTTTTATTGTATGTTCCACATTCGGATTGAGACCTGTTTTGGTATAGACCGAGAACTTCGTCAAAAGAACCGCACTATACAAGTCAACAGTCTCATCTAAAACACCATCAATATAGACATCAATTTTGCCCATCAACTTATCCTTGGCGGCGAAGATACCAATCCTAGACATACCACGGAATGTATATTCAAGATATGGGTCTGTTAACGGATCCATTGCTAAATGGTACGACCGATTAAAGTATTGTATGTTATTCGTCGTTGAGTACCATCCCCCTGAGTAGGTAATACTAGAATCTTGATCGTCAACAATTGTTACTATCTTTTCGGATCCGACAGATCCACTATAGAGGGACGCCCCATCTATGGTAGTAAGGTCCTCCTGGCGTCTAATGTCGCCAGCTTGGGCTATATCAGGAATCCGCGCAGCGAAATCGGCACCCATTTCCTGTAACGGCTTTCGGTGTTCTAACCCATAATACTCGGCACCTTGAACTGGTCCGGAAAGAAGCCCCACGCCCTCCTGTTCGAGAAAGTTATTAAATCCTAACGATAGGTATGTTACTCGTTCTTTTGCCATCAATCCCAATCCTCGTGCAAGTCGTAATAAACTACAAAGCCGTAGATTTCAAATGGTTGGTCCTTAGCATTGTTAGAAAATTCCCAACTGATGTGTTTGGCGGTTATATCCTCTGGAGAGAACTTTTTAACAATTAGGGCATCTTCTCCAAGATCGACCGTTCCGTAGGCGACATAGCTCCCGAGATCCTTTGAGACCTTGACTGTTAGAGTCGTCCCCGTTTGTTTTTTAGCAATCAGGTAAAGGGCCTTGATCGTCTTCCGGTACTCTGGGCGGTCCATGGAGTAGTCGTTAGTTCTAAACCACCCGTTAATTGCCCCCTCGTTAAAGTTGTCGTCCTCAAAAAGTTCATAGACATTTCCGTCGTCGGCCCCCATATAGAGTTTCTGTGCCCCCGAGACAATGAACGGGGCTACAACCTTCGGAGTTACCCCATACCCCAACGGGACCCAAGTATTCCCCACAATATCGTAATCGAAGCCCGCCTGGTTGATACTTTTGGTAGATAGGTCATCAACGAACCAGTAGGCGTGTGTCCCTAAAGGAGCCCCGCAAACATTGGCCAGCTTTGTCTGATCAATGTCTTGGGTATAGTCCTCAATCTTGTTAGAGATCCTTGTTGAAACCACCCCGTCGTAGACATAAAAACCGGTTCGGTTGAAGTAAAAGGTGAAACGATCAACGGTAAATACCTGTTTTGGGGAGTGGGTCCCCGGAGCCCCGTGCACCCTTTCCAAACCAACTCCTTTGGCGGAGCATCGCCACAAAGAACTATCAGTGAAAATTAACAACTGATCTCCACTTACTGCACAAGCAGTTAAAGGCTCAGAAGAAGGAATATGGAAATAGTTGTTAGCATTATCCCAACTGATACTATCATCTGAGGCCGGAAGGTCCGAATAATAGACGGTTGCCCTATTAGTTGAACGACCAACGATATAAAGTTGATTTTTAAAGAGCTCAATATCCTTTCCTTTGGGGGCGCTGGTTACATTGGTAGTAGTTGAGTAAGTCAGTCCTTGTAGGGAAGCAGTTGCATCGTCGTCATTTACCATAAAAACATAATCAACCATTGCGAAGTAGGCAAACTCCATTTGCGAGCTGGCTGTTAAGGCATCAGCTCCGGAGATACTCGTCCAGGTGCCCGCGTTGTTATATTCCAGCCCCGAGGCCGTATCTCCAGAATTATTAACTACCGCCAGCTGTCTGGTTGTACCCCCAACTTGCTGGTAATCGAACAGCCCCAAAATGTCCTTGTCCGCCTGTAGGGTATCTCCAACCTTGGTGTATCCTTTGGCCTTTTTAACCGTGCCAATTTCCGAAAGGTCAATGTTTTGGGCCGCCTTCAATTCCTCAGCGGGCTTCAAAAAGTTTGAGACCTTAGAGTTGACCCCTTGAAAATTCATTACCGCAAAACGCTTTTGAGCCATAATTACCTCCTCGGACCGAAGTCCAAACCCTGCCCCGAAAGATCAGTTGTCAATCTGACTCCCTCAGCAACCCGGTCCTCCAACTCTGACTGCATCCTCTCTCGCTCCTCTTGATACATCCGCTCAAACATCGCCGAACCCTGTAAATCCCGTTTCCCCTTCATCAAAGCATCGGCACAGGTTCCAATAGAAATTAATCGGTGGTACTGGGCCGGGATTGCCGGCTCGTCGTCGTCATCCGAAAGGTCATCCTGTTCGGCGATGTACCAAATCTTCAATGCCGCAGTCCCGTCTTTGTCTGGGATAGGTAAAAAGCCAAGAATATCTCCCTGAATATAATAAGAAGGAAGGGCCGCAACCCCAAGATCGTCGTTTTCAAGCCTTGTTTGGACATCATCAAGACTGATAGAAGTCGCCTTTTTGAAATTATCGGCGTTGCTGGTTATATCATAGTTGAGCTCAACCCGACGCATCCTCTTAAAATCGGAGGGTAGGGTGTATTCCTGCTGGTCCTCATTCATATCAGCAGTCGCTTCGGTTATAAAGTAGTTTTCGAATACCGTTTCGATCGCCGTTACCAAATCTTGGTAACGGTGATTCATCCAGACCAATAGCTGAGCATCCGTCCAAAAGGCGGCGGTTGTCTCGTTTAGTCTGGCCCTAATATCAGTAATTATGGTCGCTTTGGTCATTTTCCCCCTAACAAAAAAGGCCCGCTTTCGCGGCCCTTATGGTGATCCTTCAGGACTACGGTTACAATACCACCAATTTCAAAATAATGCAAATTAATAACTCAACCCGCTTGTCACCTTTGTCCAGGTTGTAGCATCGTTGGTTTGCTTTGTCCAATTCGTGGGGGACGGGGAGGGCGAAATTGACGGACTGATTGACGGGCTGATAGACGGACTAAGCGACGGAGATATAGATGGCGATAAGGATGGCGATAAGGACGGACTCAAAGATACCGATGGCGAAACACTAGGACTAATACTTGGGCTTAAAGACGGCGAAAGGGACGGGCTAATCGAAGGACTAAGCGACGGACTTATGGACGGCGACAAGGACGGACTGAGCGAAGGTGAAATTGACGGGCTTAGACTCGGTGAAATTGATGGACTCAACGACGGTGACAATGACGGACTTAAACTAGGCGATAAACTTGGAGACAACGACGGTGATAGCGACGGGCTAATAGACGGCGATAAAGACACACTCGGACTAACACTAGGACTGATGGAGGGGCTTAGAGACGGGCTTATACTAGGTGAAATTGATGGACTAAGCGACGGAGAAATTGACGGACTTATGCTTGGTGAAATACTGGGCGATATGGACGGGCTAATTGACGATGAGATACTAGGTGAGGGGGACGGACTAAGTGACGGCGAAAGCGATGGGCTTAATGACGGTGAAAGGGACGGGCTGATAGAGACCGATGGGCTAACGCTTGGCGAAATCGAGGGACTGATTGATGGCGAAATAGACGGCGATAAGCTCGGTGAAATAGACGGGCTTAGGGATGGCGATAAACTTGGAGATAAACTAACGCTAGGGCTGACCGACGGACTGATACTTGGGCTTAGAGATGGGCTGATAGACGGGCTAATCGAGGGCGAAAGTGATGGACTTAAACTTGGTGAAAGTGATGGACTTAAACTTGGTGAAAGTGATGGACTTAACGACGGTGATAATGATGGGCTAATACTCGGCGACAGCGACGCCGAGGGTGAAACACTAGGTGAAATTGACGGACTGATTGACGGACTAACACTGGGTGAGAGCGAGGGGGATAGAGATACGCTCGGGCTTACACTCGGACTGATTGACGGCGACAAAGACGGCGATAATGACAGACTCAACGATGGCGATAATGACGCACTCGGTGAGACTGAAGGCGAAATACTCGGTGAGATTGACGGGCTCAAACTAGGCGACAGTGACGGCGAGAGCGATGGGGATATACTAGGGCTAATAGATGGGCTTAGAGACGGGCTTAGTGATGGTGATAGTGAGCCGCTCGGCGAAACACTGGGGCTAATAGACGGCGAGATTGACGGGCTGAGTGATACTGAGGGGCTCACCGACGGACTAATACTAGGTGATAAGGACGGGCTCAAACTAGGCGATAACGAGGGGCTTATGCTCGGCGATAGACTTGCTGATGGAGAGACCGACGGCGATATACTAAGAGAAATACTCGGACTGATACTGGGACTTATCGAAGGTGACAAAGACGGCGACAAGGAAGGACTCAAACTCGGACTGATACTAGGCGAAATGGATGGACTCAGACTGACGCTAGGTGATACCGATGGACTAATCGAGGGGCTAATACTGGGTGAAATACTAGACGACAGACTGGGCGAAATACTAGGACTTAAAGACACGCTCGGACTCACCGACGGTGAAATACTTGGGCTAATACTTGGACTCAAAGATGGCGATAGCGAAGGGGAGAGCGATACTGAGGGACTGACAGATGGCGATGTACTTGGACTTATTGATGGGCTCAATGATGGTGAAATAGACGGGCTGATACTAGGACTTAGCGATGGTGACAGACTCGGAGACAGACTAGGTGAAATACTCGGCGATAGCGAAACACTCGGCGATACCGACGGGCTAATACTTGGCGAGATTGATGGCGACAAGGATGGGCTGATAGATGGGCTTAGAGAAACCGATGGACTCACCGAGGGAGAGATGGATGGCGAAATTGATGGGCTCAAAGACGGAGAGATACTCGGTGAAATACTTGGTGAAAGAGACGGGCTAATCGACGGGCTTATTGACGGCGATACCGATGGAGAGATAGAAGGTGAGATGCTAGGCGATAGGGAGGGGCTTAACGACGCCGACGGAGATACACTCGGGCTAATTGACGGACTGATGCTCGGACTTAGGGAAGGAGAGATACTAGGGCTAATACTTGGGCTTATACTAGGACTAGCCGACACTACTTCATAAGTTACTGCAAGATATGGGTCTTTAGAGGTATCGACCTTTTCAGACGTGAACGGTATAACACGTGAGCGTTTATCGGTTTCTCCAGGGTCGCCAGGGAAATTATCCTCAATATCGTGTCCCTCTCTTAACCCCAACATTGTTGTTCCTGTTAAAGAAATCCAACCCCTACCAGTTGCATTTAGGGTAAAATCTTCATAGGCTACAGTGCCTAAACCACTCAGGTCTATATCTGCTGACCCCTTAACTGCCAAATATTTAGCTCTCCCTCCTTCCTCATTTCCACTATCGTAACCGCAATCCTCATAATCTGCGTTGGCTAACGCAGAAGTAGATGCTTGAAATGTTTTAACTACTGCTACATAGTCATAACCGTCACCATTGTAACCATCACTTACGGAACCAGGATATAATTTAAGAATAGCTGCCGAGATAACGGCGGCGTCATCTAGTCCAGAAGTATCTATTGGAAAGAATCCTCGGTATATCTGAGTCTTATTAGCTGACCCCAAAAGGCTAGAACTAATCGCTGTGTCGACATAATCTAAAGCAGTATCATCCCCCTCGCTAGCATCGTGGACGGTGTCCCAAGTTGCCTGAGAGGGCTGACCTGACGCGTCCATTCTAACTCGCCCGTCCCCCGCCCCTGCATAGTAGTTTGTAGTGGTGTCTGTCCTCACTGGATAAACAGCGTTTTCTAAGAACCTTTTGTCTAAGATTTTAGTCAGAATTGTCTTGCCGTCTATTTCTTCTAGTCGGACTTTGATTATTCCTTGATTACCTTCGGCATCGGTGAGGTTAAACTTTCTAAACCAAGTCTTTCTAAGTTTCTTGAGGATTATACTGTCTGAAGTGGTTAGTTTGTCTTGCTTATTCCAAGTATCCCTCTCTAAATCATCCTCCCACCTTTCCTCCTCTTTGCGTCTTGTTTTGTCGTTCTTGAATTTCTTGAGTGCTTTTATCTTTTTGGCACGCAGATTTCTAAAATTCTCTTTCTTTGGTTTGACTTCAAATCCGTCTAAAGCGACTTCAAAACTAAACTCCAAATCCTTGCTCAAATCAGCGGGTTTTTCGTTAATAACAATCTCTTTGACAAATCCCGTGTTCCGAGCCATTACCTCAAGGTCGATACCAGCACCATAGGCGTTCTTATAAAGAACTATTCCCTTACCTTTCCACTCTGGTTTGGAGATTAGCTTCCCCGTAGCGGGTAAAACATTTAGGGGCTTGATAGAGACTTCTTCGTCTGGTTTGTCCCAATCTTCTCCAGTTCGGGGGTCAACTTGAACAGTGTTGATAAACTTGAACCAATCGTTTGCTAGTTTGGGGATTTCTAGTTCGTAGTTGTTCTTCCGCATCTCCCAACCGTAATCGGTGGGAAGGAACATACAATCTACATTCTCGAACTTTCTGGTTTTTTTGTCTTTGTAGTGGATATGACCAACGTGACCCTCAAAGGTCATTGACCCGTCTTTATTATCAAAGGTCTTTGAGTTTAGAGTTCGTAAATCCCTAGCTTCGTTTCTCATTTTCCTCCTCCTCCAACTTCTTCAAATCCTCATCTGACCAACCTGGAACTGGCCAGAACTTCTCTACCAGCCAAGAGACTGGGTATTTCTGCTTCGGCCATTTCATACCCCACAACAAATCTCTGACGTTTTTCTTAGTTCTCAACTGATCTCTACCGGAATTGGGCCAAGGGAATTTGAGATTTGCGTTGGTTCTAAACATATGCGCGTACCAAGTATTATGATTAACTAACACCCTCCCCCCGGAGAGCCAAGTCTTACAAGCAACCTCTATCCCCTGATTACCCCACGACCCCATACTCTCATCACACAAGTTGAGCTCGTTGTATTTCTTCCTAGTAACCATAAAGAAACTTCCTTGTAAACTCATCGTCTCCGTTAAACCTTCTTTCTTACCTTCAATGTATTGTGGTCGTTTTGTGTATTCCCTGAAATACTTAAATTGTGGGGTAGCGTTGAAACAGTAAGACGTACTCCGAACGTGGGGCCGAGGCCCCCACACCACCTTCCTCCTCATATACCTCGAATCGCCGCACTGAGGACACCTTCCGCCCTCTTTCCAATCGGCCTGAAAAACCCTGAAACCGCACCGGTGGCATTTCCAATCAAATACATGTAGATTGCGCATTACCGGAACCATAACTACGTCGCCCCCTACCTTCTCAAACATTTCAATCATCTTGCGGTCGAACCCCTGGTCAAAAGCACAATGAGCGTCTACTTTTGCCACATACTTACCCTTAGCAATTTTACAAGCAAGGTTAGTAGCGGCTCTTTGTCCAATGCTTTCGGGGACGTAGATGACATTCACTCGCGGGTGCTGGGGTATCGGGGGATCGGCCCATTCTCCGTCAAGAACAGCAATCACTTCGGTATCCGCCTCGATGTGTTCGAGGATGTCTTGAATGGTTCGCGCGAGCCACATTTCGTTTCTTGCGGGAATTAAAATACTCAGATCCATTTCTTGTTCCTCTCTAACATTGCTTTAGTAATTTCCGGTTCGTATCCTACAGACTCTGCCCACGCACGCCACCCATAAACATCTTTGGGGATACATTTTGAGTTGAACCCCCGGCTACTAGGAAATACGAACGTCCACCAGAGGTTAAACCGCGGATCGTCGCCGTAAACAACGTCCCTAATGGTGTAGTAGTCGACTCCTGCCCTTTCGCAAACATCGTAGAGCTCCTGGCACTGCGCCACTTTAAAAGCTATTGCCCTATTCTCGCTGAGTTTTATCACTTCGGCCTCCAATCTGCTAACCTGTCGGATGCTTATGTTGGCGTTGTATGTAGTGGTGTATAAATCTATCAACCTCCGCCGATCTTCTGGCTCGCCACCGATTACCAGGAACTTTCTTTGCTTTGGGTCAAATAGTGGGTGCTCCACCGTTTCACCAAGATACTCCGGCTGTACTACAATTCTCTTCCCATACTTTTTGGCTAAATAGTCTCCAGTCCCGGGGCTGATCGCTGACCTTATCACAATCAGCGGACACCCGCACCAGGAAACGCACTCTTCAACAATAGACATATCCAAAGACCCGTCCTCCAAATTAGGGGTAGGGACGCAAACGAAGGCAACATCCCGCTTATTGACCTCCTCCTTGGTTGTTTCTGAGTAAGCTATATCGTAAATGTAGGCGTCAGGAAACAGTTTCTCTACCGCCTTCCCAACCCAACCGTGACCAATTATCGCTACTGTCATAGGTTCTCCTCAGGTACTTTCAAACCAAATAACCCCCGCAAATCCCAACCTGGGATATTCTCTATCGGTATTTCCCGCCAATACTCTGGTTTGTGTTTGAAGCTGTCCAAAGTTATCTTCGGCTTGGAGAAAGTTCTGTCGTGGCGAATATCAACCACAGGGTATTCAGAATACCAGACACCAAAGTTATCATCCGAAAAGCCCCCCCGCCTCTTCTTTTTAGTCCCAGGTTCGTAACCCCACAATCTAGCCCAGCGAGGTTCTCTACTTCTAAACTTGTTCAGCCCAACCTTCTCTATATGCTCCTCCCTTAGTTTGTAGTGCTCCAAAGCAAACTCTCGATTGACAGACAAACAAGAAAGAGGAAGCATCCTTTTGTGAGTAATAGCGGTATCCCCCCCGAAGTACCACCGCCAGACATTAGAGTTGTAATAGAAGATATTATCTTCGGGCGGGGTAAATTCAAAGTGCGATTCTGGGTACAGGCAGTCGTGCTCGCAGAAAAACACGTAATCGGCAGTGCTGTTCTCCAGAGCCGTTTTTATCTGCTTAATATAGGTAGGGTAACTCCGTTCGCCTTGAACAACGATATTCTTTCCAAAGTCCAGCGGCTTCTTGAGGGACACACTAACAATCGGCAAACCCGACTTCTTTATGTGCCCCTGAACAACAGGGAAGATTGGTTTACCCAACCTCATGTCCGTGTAGAAAATTACGCCCTTGCTCATTCTTTAACCCACATCCACGAGCGCCACTTGTCTCGCTTTTCCTCAATACCATTGTGTGCTATCACGCCAGGACGAACCCTCTCACCAGGAGGATTTTTCCTACCAAGAACATACCAATTCGTTATCCCGAACGCTTTAACATAGGCATGGAGGACATACTTAACGTGGAGAACGTTCGGGTCTCGGGCGCCCTTCTTGTTCAGGGCGTAGTCGTGTCCCGCAATAATGCCGCCCTTCTTGACCTTGAGAGGCCACTCGTAAAGGTCTTCGGCGACATAGCGAAACCCGTGATGTCCGTCGATGTAGACGAAGTCCAAACTCTCATCCTCGAAGTCTTTGACGGCATCCATCGAGGTCTTACGCACTATCACCGCTAGGTCCCCATAGGGTTCAAATACCCGCTTAGTGTGTTCGTAGAGAAAGTCCTGCCGCTTTTGAAACCCACCAGGGTAGTTCCTATCATTGTAGTTGCCGTATGCCTTCCAGGGGTCAACCGCATACATCTTAAGACCTTCTTTCAAGAACTCCTCAGTGTATTCTCCCTTGTAGGTTCCAATCTCCGCACCAACCTTGAAGCCCATCTCTTTGAACGCTTTTGGTAAATCGTTCCTCCCGCAGTCGGGAATTTCAAAGGGTTGCCCACGATGATTTTTGATTGCTTCAGTTATTTTCATCTATATTCTGATACACCTCTTTCACTCCCTCCATATACTTTTCCCTAGTTTCTTTACCGTCGCCCCAATAGGGCAAGGTGTGAATTGGTTTACGCTCGCTGTCGGTATAATATCTCATTGAGCGGTGGGTTTTAATTTGAAAGACGGGGTTCTCCGTCTCAAACATTTCTATCTGGTTTGGCCAGAATACATCCGACCTGCGGTGCCTCTCTTTAGGAAAATTCTTTTCCTCGGCACTCCACTGCGGGGCGCCCTCAAATAATTTCTCTAGAGTATTGAGATAAAACACCCTCCCAATCACCTGTGAGTGGGTCGCCCCCCCTGGTTTGTGAAACCAGTAACTGCGGTGGTCGGGCATCACGTAAAGATTGGAGTTGCGGTAGCAGCGGTCGTCTCTCGACGGGGTGTATTCAAAGTAGTCGGGCGGGTAGAGGCAGTCGGCCTCGGCGGAGACCACAAACTTTGTTTTAGCGTGCTCGCAAGCAATCTGAGTTTGGCGAAAGAAGTTAAACCCCGAAACCCCGACATCGTCTCCAACGCAAATGTTAGTCCCAAAGTCAATCGGTTTTTGGGTAACACTAATGATTGGCAAACCTCCACAGTTCTTGAGGATATTGTCTCTTATCCGCTGTTCAAACTTCGGGTCCTCCATATTGCTACTGCAGTAAATTATAGTTTTCATATCTTCCACCTCGGTCGAATATCATTCTCGTAGTAATCCCCCCAAACCTTCAAGGCGTAGAGCCCGCTCTCGTTCCTAATAGACGGGTTCTCCTTTGTACCTTCGTGACGACCCTTAACAAAAGAGCGGTGCTTGTGAGCAAACCAAGTATCCTTATCAACAATCAACCGACCCCCCGCTTTCCAGGTCTTGAAGACAATTTCGTGGCTGTCTTGGTACATTTGTCCATACCCCTTGGTCTGGAGTTCTCCAATTACATCCTCCCACCACTTCTTGGGCATTAGCCACATCGAACCCTGCATCGCCATCGACTCAACCAGGTTTCTGTCTTTGTATTTTTCGTCCCTCTCTTTCCACCTCATCCCTGCAAATTTCCTCCCGCCTTGAATAACCAACTTCTCGGTTATCACGGGTTCTAAGTCCATCCTCTCCCACTTTTCGGGGTCAAGGAAATATCTGGTAGCCGTCATTATCCAGTTCGGTTTACAGTCTCTGGTTAGCACTCTGTCGTATCCCTTGCCAAACATACAGTGTTGGTCGGAGCGGAGGATGAATTCTCCCCCTGCTAATTGGACACCTGCGTTTATAGCCCCCCTCATACCCCTATTTGCCCCGAGGTGGGCGTAGATGACTCTTGGATCGTCTGGTAGTTCGAAATCGGGCCAGAAACCATCGAGGACAACAATTATTTCCATCTGGTCTCCCAATTCTGAGTTTTCCAACAAGGAGTTAATCGTTGGAACTACATAGGGATCTTTGTAGGCAGGGATTACACAACTCAATTTCATTTTCTAACCACCACTAATTTATTGTTACGGAACTTCTTCGGAGTAAACCCAACCACCTCAACTTTATAATCACTCAAAGCCCGTGAGATTTTTCTTGTCCACTCGGTATCTTCAATTATATAGGTAACGCCGTCATCCAACAATGGGAGGAGTGTTTGAGCGAGAAAAATCTGGTGGGGGGACCTATGGGAGCCGTCATCAACAAACAGATCAATATCCGAGCCCGCCTGCTCTACCAACCGTTCAATATCTTCTTTTTTAGTTTCGTCGCAGAGGAAGGTTTTAATCCGCTCGTCCTCAAACAGCGTATCTGGGCGGATGTCCGCCCCATAGATTTGGGCATTGGGGAAGAAGTCCCGCCACATTTTTAAACTAGCGCCGCGTTTGTATTTCCTTTTTAATTGGTTGTCCCAGACCTCACTAACGTGCTTCATACAACCGTAGTAACCAATACCCATCTCTAAGACCTTTTTGACTTCGCTTCGTTTGTCTTTGAAGAGTTTGTAGTAATAGGGGGTATAGGAGTGCTTAATCTGAGGGCATTTGTCGGTGCCGTATTTGTACGCAATTTCACAAAGTTCGGTTAGATTTTCCATAACGCACGCTCCTCTGGCCAGGACGGTACTGGCCAAAACTTCTCCACCAACCAAGAAAAGGGATGCTTCATGCCGACTTCCTCGTTGTTTATCCAGTGCTTCGCCGCTCGGGAGTGGCGCGCCCTTGTGCGTCGATTAAGTTTGTAACTTCTCGGGGCAGCGTCTTCCCTCTCGTAATAGTTGCTGTTCTTAAACAGGTGGGCGTAGTAGGTCTTCTTGTTGACTTTTACCTCTCCGCCACCCAACCAATACTTTGATCCTACCTCCAGCGGCTCATCAAAGAAAGAGGTGTATTCCTTGTCCTTCAAGAGACCAACGTGTTCCATAAAATACTTACGATTGGCAAAGTAGCAACTCCCCTGAAAAGTCATCGTGTCGTCAATGACATATTTTGGGTCTTTGAGCCGTTCGTAAGTCCTCTGTGGCCACTCACTGGGGAAAGTGCCAAACCCGTGGATGTTTCTCTTAGGGAATGAAAGATAGTGGTAGTCTTTGATGTACCCCTTCTTACTTATCCGCCACTCGTCTAGGTTCAATGGGTAGCGTCGGGGTATCATCAACCAGTTCTCTTGACAATCCTCCGCCATAATTCGGTCGTATCCTTTTCCAAACAAGCAATGAGAGTCCGTCTTCATTATGAAGTCGCCTTTGGCAACTTTAAGACCCTCATTGATAGCCTTCCTCATCCCTACATTCTTTTTTAGGTAGATTGGTTTGAGCCGCGTGTCTTTTTTAATTGGTAGGTTGGGTTGGTAGCCATCTAAGACAGGAATAACCTCAATTTCCCCCCCGGAATTGTCCAAAAGGGAGTCTATCGTCCTGTGAAGCACGGGGTCTTTGTAACTAGGAATAACTACACTAAGCATTATGCGCTACCTCCAGGCCAGTATGTAAAGGGTTCCACTGGTCGAATCCTGAATAGCCGAAACGCTGGTAAATTTAACTGGAAACATCAGCATCGTGTCCGCCTTCAAAAGGAAATCGCTCGCATTCGCTGCCCTATCAAAAGCAATGTGGGCGTCCTCAGTACAATGGAGAACACAACCCAAACATTGGGTTTCAAAATCGGCCTTTTTTGAAGTCGTGCCAGTAGTTATACCTTCTTGTTCAGTTGCTAAATCCGCATTAGCGGGAACTGCCATACTTACCACCCCCCTCAAATTAAATACCCAGAGATAAGCACATCTAAAGGTGCTCACCTCCCGACATTCAACTACTTCTCGACCGGCTCCCAGATAACGGTAACGTGGGCGTCGTCGGTGTGAATAGAACCACCGTTAAGTGGTAGACCGGGCTCACCAAAGTCGATTTCTCTAACCCAATCACAGCCCGCGGCGTGCGTTGCCTGGGTAAACTTGAAAGCTGCTTCGGTCACCGCTACGCTTCCCATACCCGATGCGTGTCCTGGTTGCGACTGAGCATCGTGGAGAATAGTAACCGCCCCATCCGTCGGACCACCAAAGAGAATCTTCTTAACAAAAATATCCCTGTTTGCTCCGGCACCGGTGGCCTCGTCCCTACCCTCAAGATTAGTCGAGTCGGTAGCGCTATTATCTGCGTTTACATATGTAAATTTCATAATTTTTCCACCTCCCTTCGAGAATTCAAACCTTCCGTTTGGTAGTTATCAACACAACTATTTTCAACTACCTCATAAAAACCGATATTATCCTCCCTACGAATCTTATCCATCGCCGGTATCCTTAAATGGGTACAGGTAACTCCTTCAAGAACGGCCTTACCAACACCGGCGTCACCACACTTGAGTCCAAACCAAATGTCGTGGCCCCCATATTTGTACGGCGTGTCAATCACATTTAGGTCCAAATCTAGGCTCTTTTCCGTATAAAACCACGGTTTTTCTATCTTTTCAAAAACCCCGCGCGCTATTAAAGTACACCCCATCCCGCCCCAAAGGATTTGATCCCCGATCCTCTTAACACAGGACCAGTTCTCTTGCCCAACCGGATAGTCAACGTAAACTACTTCTTTTTTGAGCGCCAGAGCTTCCTTGAGCGCCTCATCGGGAACGACCACATCTTCTTCAACGAACCAGAGATGAGTAACCTTAGGGTCTTTAAGCCCCTCTTTGGCAAGGAAGTTGAATGCTTCTGGGATGCCTCGATTATGAGAGTAAAAGGTTTCATAATTAAATCCTTCCAAATTCCGCCCAACGGACTCCATCGTCCGCGAGTGAATTAATCCGCGAGACGGGATCAAAACCGCAATCTTAACCTTCTCTTTCAAGCCCATACTTTCTGGCCTCCTCCTGTCTCCGGCGACGCTGATCAAGAATCTTTACCCCCTGTCGCCCGGAAATGATTGTCCCATCGGGCATCCGTACCCGACTTTCGACCTCCCTCCGACGATCTCTTACTGACATATTCTTTCGCTTAATCATTTTCCTAGGAGGGGATGTTAGGGACATCCCCAAAAACCCACCCCGCTGAGTTATAGAGCCGGGGTCACACTCCGAAAACCTTACGAGCGCATCTCGACCCCCCAAGTTGTCCGCATAGCGGCAACACCATAGAGGATGTCACTAACCGTCAACCAACCAAGGTATTCCAGCTTGTACTCGGCTTGAGTACGAGGCTTCTGTTGCATCGCCAAAGCGAATGCTTCCTTGTGGAAGACTAGGTTGTGAACCTGAGTTGGTGTTCCAGCCGTTGTTGGAACCTGGTTAGTCCAGTAGACCGGAATACCATAGATGTCACCCCACAGACGCTGACTTGCCGGACCTGTTTGAGAAGGCATCTTCTTTTGAGCCTCACCCAAATAGTCTGCACGAACGAACTTGTCGATCTTAGCAATCGCCGTCTTTTGAGAAGGAGCAATAATGATTGCTCGGTTCTCCATCGGTACGTCAACCTCATCTAACGTTTGGATAGCCGACAGGATAACGGCATCAGTGATGTCGCTACCGTAGGTACCAACATCAGTTGAAGTTAACGACGAATAGAGCGCCAAAACATCACTATCGACCTTCTGGGCAATCGCGTAACCGGCCTTTTCTGTATACTCGTGCATCAAGTCGTACTGAGATTGAGTTTTAACAATATCCTCAACCAAGAACGAGACTTCCTCGTGCGTATCAATGGAAATTGTTTGTTCGCCCTCAGTAACCGTTTGTAGAGTAACCGCAGTGCTGGCCGATTTAGAGTTGGTCGTCAAGTTGCTGATCTCCGGTACGTGGATAGTGTCTCCCTTTTTGGAAACATCAGCATCGTAGCGCTTAACAAGATTAGCGGCAACGAGCTGGCTCTCCGCCTCACGGATAATCTCGCGCGACCAAATCTCCGGAATAAAGACAGCACCGGTCGTAGTCGTCATATGATCTGTTCCTAGAGCCATTTTTATACACCCCCCTTCGAGAGAAGTTCAAAACACCAAGACCGCAACCCTCTATTAGAGAGCCTGCATCCTAAGTGCTTCCATAATCTCCGGACGGCGGCGCTCGTATTCTCGAGGAGACATCTTCTCAATATCTCCCTTAGACAACGGCGGTTTCCGCTCTCCAGGAGGCGCAGACTTCTCCGAATAAGGAGTTGCCGGTTTGGAGGTAAGGGCCTGTTTAACGTGCCATTCCCTCAATTCATCCTCAAAAAGGTCATTGTAGGCGGCGCGGGGATTAAAAATCCCTGCACGAACTGCATGGTCTTGAATAACCTTCCGATCAAATTTCGGACGGCCATCTTCACCATCAATTTCCCGCTCCAAGCGATCATACTCCACATTTAGACTTTGACGATCCTGTTGCTTAGCAAGCTCCTCTTTCGTAACAAAGCCCAAATTGCGAAGTTGCTCGGTAACTTGCCTTCCCTCTGGAGTGCTGTCAAGAGGCGGTGGAGGAGTTGCTGGCGAAGGTGTTTTCACCCCACCCCGCAACTTCTCAGCCTCCTTACGAGCTTCATCACGCTCACCAATAAGCTGACGAATCCGTTTGGAAGACCTAGTTTCCTTTTCAGGTGCTTGAGGTCCAGGTTGCCCTGCCTCCTTAGGTTCTCCAGCCCCAGCCTGTGACGTCGGCTCAGACGGTGTAATGGGCGCTGAATCCCCAGATTCAATTGTGGGAGTTGACGAATCTCCTCCGACGGAACCCGTCGGATTTACGTCAGTAGCTATTTCAGCCATTCCTATCACCCCCCTTCTACGACCGTAACGTGGTTCGACACGGTAAAAGAAGGTAACGAAAAGGCCCCCTTTAGGAGCCTTATCTGGCGGCGGGGAAAGAAGACGATCAAAACCCGCCGCCAGAGAAACCTCCTAGCAGTTGCTATCTTTTCATCTTTTTAATGTCCTTACCGGTACGACTTTTTCTTTTTGGTAACAACCTTTACCTTACGTCCCCCAATCCGATGTTTCCGACGTTGAAAGCAGCCCATTACAGCGGCGTAGAACCTGCTCCCCGTCTTACCCCACTTAGGATGAGACTTAGCTACCGATTTTCTGCACTCCGCCCACCGCTTCTCGTCTTTAGCGGTCTTAACTACTGAAATAGGCATAACTCACCTTCTCCTCTTACCCCCTCTCTTTTTGGGAAAGCTCTTCAACGTTCCGTGCAACCGTTTGTGTCGCTTCCTCCTTTCCGCGTTACTCCGTGGTTTTCCCCTAGGCATAGATCACCCCCCCTACATTACAGGCATGGGTGCCCCCGAAGGGGCCCCTACCCCACCACCAGTCATCATCGCCTCGTGCTCAAGAATGTGTGATTGGGCCTGGGGAACCTGGCCAACAATCTCTTGGTGGATCGAAATATGTACTTGGTGGTCGTCCATCGGATCCACCTTGACCAAATCCATCCGTCCGGTCATCATCGCCTCATTTTCGGCAGCAGCTAAAAGCTCTTGCTCCCCCATCGGACCCCCGGCTCCTGATCCCCCCATCGGTGCAGCCCCCGCCCCAGGTCCCACCTGTCC
>JGI10211J34971_10001720_pt1 | contig 17935 bp, 17 predicted proteins | sample Etolagsediment_FD_34971 | JGI IMG/M metagenome (IMG submission 34971) | reverse complement strand
TCTACAGTGTAGTTGTTCCTGATACTGTCAAGTTACCGCCAACTGTGACGTTTCCTGATGTATCTATTGTTGTAAATGTACCTGCCGCCGCTGTTGAACCACCGATGATCACACCGTCCATAGTACCATCACCACCTGTGTCAGTGATTGAAACTGTCGCGCCGCTAACTGTTAAACCAGTCGCCGCCGAACTTGCTCCGATGTCTACACCGTCGATTGTTCCAGCATCGATGTCTACTTTTGAAATGTTTACTTCTCCAGNTCCATCCGGTGTGATGTTGATGTCTGCATTACTGCCTGAAGCAGAGATAATGCTTTGACTGTTGACATCCAAATCGCCACCCAATTGAGGTGTTGTGTCTTCCACAACGTTGTCAAGTGCTGTTCCACCTGCTGTCATGTTCTGCCAAGTGCCGTTAGCATAACCTTCCAATTGAGTGGTATCCGTGTTGTATCTGATATCACCGTTGGCTGGTGTGCCTCTCTCCGCTGTTGTTCCAGACGGTAGTCTCAATGCACCTGTGTCGTTGATGTGTAATTTTCTTGATGGACTTGCTGTTCCCACACCCACAAATGAGTTGGTAACATCAAGTACTAATAGATTAGTTTCAAACGCTAAATCTGTGCCAGACCTTAAAAGGTTGGCTTTTAACATTTGTCCTGATATTCTTCCTATTGCCATTTTATTTCTCCAAACTTTGGTTTTTTTGTGTTATAACGCAGGTATTTATTAAAAATCTTGATTTTTAACCAGTTAAATAGTAAAATATACAAATATGAATTCCACCATTGTATCCGTTATAGGAAATAGATCATTTGATTATAAAAACGAGTCGATTTCGTCGTTAAGTGCTATTATTTCTAGTGGATCCACAAACAAATTAACAAAGTGTCAATACGCAGTCACAACCATGGACAGCAGGATTCAGGACCTGTTGAACACTAAAATTTTAAATGACACAAGGATACTGACCACAGCATCATTACACAAAAAATATGTGTTTTTTGATCGTGTGGACGAGTTGCCAACTTTTCCCTTCTTAAAGGGACAAAAGGATTCTGTTAGTTCGTATTCCGAGCAGTTGTTATCACTTTTGTTGGCTGTCTGGTTGGAATACAAAAAAATTTATCTTTTTGCCTATGACATAGAGGATCTAGAGGAGAGAGCAAATCTGATCAGTGTGTTGGCCAATAATCCGCACACGGAAATAGTATATGTGAGGAAACCCAATCCCAACAAGATATTCCTGTTTGATTCGTATGAAAATATGTCTATTATAGATTACAAAGATTTTGACGAGATAGCCAATGACGGAAAAAAATAAAGAGCAAGTACATCTAAAATATCATCTCGTGGTCAAGTGGCCCGAGGTGTGCCGTAACAGAAATTTAGAGATAATGACCGAAAGACCCGACCTCGTACAACAGATGAACAATTTTAGGATAAAATTAAACAATGTGTGTAAGTTGATAGTGAAGAAACAATTCAGGATTGACTCTAATCATAATCTTCATGGTGTGAGCCTTTGGCTTGAATCAGGGCAGGACACCTATGACTTCATAATCAGACAACCGGAGTTCAATTGGGAGATCGTGCCCGAGTTGGGAGTCGTTAGTTATGTCACAGGAGATTTTAAGAAATACAACATTGTTTATACACCCAGCGGAATAGTGATAGATTAGTCAGCAAACCCGTGCATGATCACAATCCTTGCATCATTGTGGGGTGCTTCGATTACTGAATCTCCACCTGTGAATGATAGAGTGGTTCCTGATATGGTGTAATTGGTGTTTGGTTCTTGCATCACTCCATCAACATAAACTATAACATTTTTTTCATCGGTTGGTATGACACTCATAGTGAATTGAGTGGTGCTACCATCACCAGTGAAAACATCTTTGGTTATGTTTGCGGCTTCTGTGGATGTTCTAAGGTTGGTCCATGTGCTACCATCTTCTGAAACTTCGTACTTTCCGGTTTCGTTGTTGAATCGTATGATACCTTCTTGTGCTGTTGGTCGTTGGGCAGTGGTACCCGTGGGAACAACTATCGCACTTTCGGAATTGAAAACAAAGTTACCTGTGCCCGAAGTGTCTAAAGTAAAATCGGCATTGGTTGTATCTTGATTTATTGTTGATCCTGTGAATGTGAAATTACCAGTATCTGCACTTCCTCCAGCACTTAGGTTTTGCAAACCAATCTGTCCTGTGTACCTACCGCCGGAAATGTAGACCGATTTTCCTGTGAAATCTACACCGTTGGGTAGGTTGGATCCAATAAAGTGTAGCACTCCTGACTGATAGTCAAAGAACCATTCGTCGTTGTTGCCTGATCCTGTGGCGAACACCTGTGTGCCTGATGACGCGGCATTGCCCGCATCACCGGATGTATGGATGTAAACTTTTACTTGATATGTGGATCCAAATTCTGGTGGGATCCAGTCAGTCAAATTTGTTTTCCATGTCCTGTTGGCTTCTACCGTGGTATTGTCCACTGCACATTCTGTTGGTGCTGATGTTGTATATACTGTGACAACTCCCGATGATGACACCGGCATGACTCCCGGTATCGACGACGCCTGGTTCCATGTTTTATCACCCCTTAACAGTAAAGGAGAAGCAATGGATTCGTTTGGTGCTTTTTTGTTGGCATTGGTATCTGTTTTGGTTACACCGTAACCAATCTTCTTCCAAAGATAATCAACTTTTTTTGCGTCGGTTATTGCCATTTTTATTATTTTCCTTGTCCGTTATACATTTTCCAATTACGTTTTTTGTGCTTGTTCATTGAACCGAACTTAACACTTCTTTTTCTTTTTGACTGAGAAGTTTTTTTATAACTTGCTGTTCTCATCTCAAAATTTTTGTGCATCTTTGCCATTAACTTATGCTCAGTGCTGTCACACTGTCTCCTGATTCTAATTTTATTCTTACTAAAATATTATTCCCTGTCGCATTTGATCCATTTTCTGCACCCAATGTCAAAGTAAATGATTGTGAAGAATAACTCACACCATCCAAAATTCTATCTCCAGATGTGAATGCACATCCGTTGGATCCGTTACCACCCGCACCTGTGTTCGCTCCCGGAACTCCCGAACCACCATACGCCACCGATGCGTCCAACCAACCATTCAGTGTTGATGCCGAATCGATCGCTGTGCCCGGAGCCGCTATGTAGAAACCCGAAACAGTGCCTGTCAGTGTCACATTGAAGTTGGCCATTGATGCTCGTCTGAAAGCAAACGTGTAGTATTGTGCACCTGTGTCTGATGACTTGTCAGGTCCCGCAGGTAGGTACCCAGAACTGTAATCTGTGGTATCGTGCTGTATTGTACCAGTACTGGTACTTGTTGGTCGAACTATCGCTTCTTGGGTTCCTGCCACGGTCACTGCACCGGTCCATGCATTATTTGTGTAGTAGTCGGCATTTGAGAAGGACGGTGTGTCCGAAGCGGAACCCAATCCGCTTATTCGCACAGCATCGTCGTCGTGTGTTGCTCCTAAAGAGTCACTGACGAGGATACCACCCTGATCTTTGTTTAGACCTCCCGGTGTTGCTGTGAAAACTTGTATCATTGTTGAGTCCTCTGAGTAAGCGCCATCGCCGTTGCAGTTGGCGGATCTTGCTTTGATAGTAGAAACAGAGAACATTGATGAACTTGTTAATGGTGCTGTTAATGTGCCCAATGTGTAAGGAGACGATACTCCTGTGTCCACATTCGGTATGCCTCCTGTCAACATAGTACTTGATCCATCTACGTTGGCATATGTGAAATTTAAATTAGAAATAATAGAACCAGAACCCTCGGACACAGTGCCCGGATCAATTTCGTGTGGATCGGAAATGTCTGCGTATGCCTGTCCTGTGAAGTTTGATACTGTGGTACCGGTCACCGTTAAAGTTGGTGAACCCGAATCATAATAAGGAATTCCAGAAATGTATTCGTATGTACCGGCTGTACCTTCTGCCACTGTACCAATTGTTGTTGTAGGGGTTGCTGTGATGTCATCTCGAACCACATAAACTAGGTTGGTATTTCCTGTTGCTGTGTGTTCCAATCTTTGAGCATTTGAACCCACTGTGTAACCTGATAAATTTTTTGTGATTTTTGCTGAAGCAACCAGAAACAATCTCTGAGGATACGTGCTATCCACAGTGTCATAGTCCACATTAGATGTCACAACTAAACTTGTGAATGTGCCGGTCTCACCTTCTGCTGTTGTGAATGCTTTGCTTCCATCTGCTGAAGCATTGATTGCCGCTGACAGTGTGCCCGATGCCCCGTTGTAGAAATTGCTCGCCACTGATGTGTCAATTGTGGTCGTGGTTGTGTATCTTCTCGCAGTGGTTGTGTTCAACGAATCACCCGCCGATTGTGAAGTGAATGATGATGTGTTGTCATCAAACCCAGCACACAGTTTTGGTGAAGTTCCCTGTACGGAATCAACCAACGTGATTGATTTTGTGCTTAGGTCCGCCGGAGCCGCCGGTGTTGATTTCATTGTCCAATTTATAGTTTCTTCATCGTCCTGTTCTATGGTATCGGGGGTGCCGTGTGCTCGGAATCTTGTTGTGAACGCTCCAGCACCTGTTCCTGTGAAATCTTTATCTATTGTGGCCGCGATGGTTCCTGCCGACGATCCGTCCTCTGTTATATTAACTATGTCTGTTGAATCATCAAAATAATCATAATCATAATCATCAGCATTCTGTGATGTATTTGTAAATCTTGTTAACGATCTCACATTGCCGTCTAGATCTGTTGTGTCGTACAATGTGTATTGATTGTCTCCAGATCCAGTTGAAACAGTCACCGCGGTAGCGGCTATGTTTGCTCTAACATCTGGTTCCACAACGATCTGTGTGATTGCTGATTGGAAAGGTGTTGTTGAATGTCCTGTGGCCAAACTTAATTGTACATTATAAGTTTGTGTTGTTCCTGCTGATTGCTCTCCGGAGCTCAAATTAAATGTGTTAGCGATGGTCTGTCCTGTGTCACCCGTACCACCAGAACCAACATTGACATTGGTTGCTGATGCACCTTCACCAAAATCCCACGAGTATATGTTCGAAGTAAACACAGATTGTGATCCCGGATCGGTGTCTGTGCCATTGATGAACGTGACCGGAAAACCACTAGTGGATTCTTCGTTGATACCTCTCAGTGTGGAATCGGCTATGTCAATTTTTGGTGTATGTGTTGAGTAAACGTCAAAATTTTTGTCTGTTGATTTTGGTATCTCTGCCGGATCGGCTGTTGAGTGTGTCAATAGAGTTAATCTTATTCTATAACGAGTATCACCTGCTCCTGTACCTGCCACCGTGCTTCCGTCATCCGCCGCGGAGTTTGTATAAGTGTGTGATAGTCTTGATCCCGAAACACCACCCGCCGCAGAGTCTGAAGCGATAGTTTCTGAATTTCCATCTCCCCAATCAACTTCATAAGTGACTGTGGCACTGGTTGTATTTGTTGTTGTGTTTTCTAGGTACACAGTTGATCCACTATCTGATTTAGTGATCGCTGATCCACCGGACGATGCCGCATATATGAAAAAGTTTGTTGCCGGAGCCGCGGTATAGATAACAATGTATCCTGTTCTTGTTTTTGTGGCAAACGATCCCGCGGAGTTTGTCACAGCACTGCTGGCATATGCTCTCACAGTCACATCAAAAGGTGATCCCACGTTTGATGAATAGGTATGACTTGGTGTAGAATCAGTTGTTGCTGTGGTCACGTTGCCGTCTCCCCAATCAATATTGTATCTATCTGCACCACCTCCCACATGAGTGATTGTGAGTGTGACCACTAGACCTGCTGATCCTGTGGTAACATCTGCTGTAAAGTCTACTGTTTGTACATAGGTGCCTTCACGAATATTTTCCATTGTTTCGTTGAGAGCCGCGATCGCTTCAGTGACGCTGTCGGCAGATCCAATCTGTGTGTATGCTCCATCAGTGAATGATGTTTCTACTGTGTTGGAATTTAGATCGTTGAAATCACCGGGTGTTCCCAGAGCCAGTGACTGACCATCTGCTATCGATGATGCATTTGCGGTAAAATATCTTTTGGTGACTAGGTCGTCATCTCCCACAGGATCGGCCGCTTGTATTTTTGCTAGAGTCACTCCAGTTAAATCTTGTCTGGTAGATCCATCCGATGTGGTTGTTCCCACTCGGAAAACATCCAATGATTCATCCCAGTACAGAACTGCCGGATCACTTGCTCCACCTCTGTTGATCATTATACCAGCATCGGTTGCCGCGGAATTGTTGGAATTTATAACCAGTAGATTATCTTCAACAACCAAATTTTGTGAATCTACTGTGGTCGTGGTACCTACAACTGTTAAATCACCGTTTATGGAAACATTATTTCTAAAATTTGCCAGTCCATTAACGTCAAGCGTGTATCCCGGTGAGTCTGTGCCAACACCTAATCGATTGTTGTTGACATCTAAATATAGTAAATTGGTTTGAAATGCTAGATCTACCCCTTCTCTAACGAGGTTAGATTCTAACATATTGCCAGGTATTCGTTGTATTGCCATTTTTTATCCTACTACGAGTATATTTATTCTAAATATAGTTTTTAAATCAATAGTTAATTAGATTCATGTACACTACGTTATATGCTACTATAAATAACTCTATATATGAGCATTGAAGACAGCATAAAACAGTTGGTTGAAGAAAAAGTTCAAAAAGCCACAAAATCGTATTACACTAGATTGGCAAGTGAGAATTATAGTATTTCTGAAAAATTGAAATGGGCAGAAAAAAAACTAAATGAACTCGTGGAAAAATTGTCGTCACGAAACAACAATTTTGAAAACGGGGAAATATCAGGAGATAAAATATCAGGAGGAACGATTTCCAAGTTTTCATCAACTGGAATCAAGGACACGGCACCCAACACCATGTTGACTGTTGAAAAAGACAAAGTGGTGGTCGAAAAAAATCTTCATGTCAACGGCACCATACAAGTAAAACAGTTGTTGTATAATAAAGCCAAGTGCAATGATCTTGAAGTTGATAACAGCGTCAGGATAAATGGCACAGAAGTTTTGTGGGCAGACAGATTAGGAAATGCTGTAAAAAAATCCAAACTGACCGAACTGGGTGTATTAAATGAATTAAATGTTGCCAACACATTGACCATCTTTAAAAACAAAGTTGGAGTCAACGTAATTGAACCTATCGGACCTTTTGGGGTTGCAAATAATGGCATAGAGGTGTCGATCGATGCAAAGGGTGACACAGGTTATGTGGGCACTGTCAACAGTGACCCTTTTGCGATAGGCTCCAGTGGAGATCCGACATTGTACATCAGTCCTGATAACAAGGTAGGGATAAAAATTAAAAAACCAAAAGCAGATTTAGACGTTGCAGGCTATATAAGATATCAAGGACAAACTCAACAATATCTAAATTCTATACCAAATGCCGGCACATGGGCACAGGGAGATATTGTGTGGAACAGTCAGCCGGGACGTGGTTCGGTATTGGGTTGGGTATGTATCAAACAAGGTTCACCAGGTACGTGGCGACCTTTTGTTTCTATAGATTAAACTGTATCAAATCCGTGTATAACAGAAAGTGTTTTTCCACCATCGCCCGGTAACGTGGAACTTAAAGTGATTGTTGTTCCCGATATGGAATAGGTGTCGTCTTTTTGGAAAACACCCTCTATGAAAACAAGAATATTTTGATCTGCTTTGGGTTCGAATGTCAACGGTCCATATGATAATGTAGATCCATCCATTGTAAAAGCATCTCGTGTGATTGTAGACGCTCCGCCCGATCCTCCTTGCAGTTGTACAAATGTCACACCGTTGTAAAATTCTAACATATTCAAAGTGGTGTTGTAACGAATCATTCCTTCTTCTGGATTTACTGGTTGTTCGGCCGTTGTTCCTGTTGGAATTTGAATAGATTGTGCCGCTCCGTCGATTTCAGGATATTTAATATGTCTACCCATGAGATTATAAACCTATTGTTGAGATTGTTGCGTTGAATTGTGCCGCGGAATCTGGTGCTTCAATATAAATTCTGTCTCCAGATTCTAAAATTAATTTTTCAGTATCTATGATATAGGTATCCTCGGCATGAATAGTGAGGTTGTTATATAATTTATAATTTTCTGAAACTGACTGGCCTGATGGAACCACGTATATGTTTACTGTTCCTTGAGAAGATGTTTTGTTAGTGATATAAATTACTGTCACAGCAGTGTCGGCCGCGGCCGTGAAAGCGGCACTTGAAGTGTTTGCTGTAACTTGAAAATTTGTAATCGCCATATTTTATCCTAATGCAATGGCCAAAGCCGTTGCTTTCTTTTTACTTATCAATTCTCCTTCTGTTCCAGAACTGATGTTTGAGTTAATAAAGTACAATCCTGTGCCTCCACCTGCCGCTGTCTTGTTGTACAGTTTGGTGATCGTGGTTGCTGTTGGAGTGGATGCCGCATTTGAAAACGTTAGTACATCGTTGATTACAATTTCTCCTGTTCCATTGGCAATCAAAGTCAAGTTACCATTGGATGAATCCGATGTGATAGATGTGATATTTGTTAGATCGTTGTGTAAAGTCACGTTCACTGTGTCTTCTTCGGTGGCCGCTGTTGATATGTTGGCATCACCTGCCACCAATACACTATTTCCCGATAATACACTTACCACCGAAGAATCGTCACCTCTAAATCCTATTGAAAATCCTCCACTGACTAACTGACTGTCCACATAATTTCTTGTTGCCGCATCCGAACTATTCAACGGTTCTGCAACTCTGATGTTCGCTAATCCTGTGTCTGTGATTGATGTTCCTGTGCCATCAGAGGTAGTTGTCACTGCTTTGAACACACCATCACCTTCATTCCAATAGAATGCCGCATTATTATCAACACCTCTCTCGATCAATATACCCGAATCGACGTCTGTTGTGTTGGTATTATTCTTGGCCAGCCTAATGATGGGATCTTCTATGTTTAATGTGGTTGTGTCTAGAGTGGTACTTGTTCCTTCAACTGTGAGGTCTCCTGTGATTGTAACATATCTAGAATCTAAACTTATTGTGTGTGTGCCGGATCCTGCATTATATCCTGCACCTGCCTTGATTGTGTAATTCTCTGATGTTTTTAAAGTCTTTGCCATTTGCTATTATTTATATGAAATTTGGGGGAGCGTGTAACTCCCCCAAACAAGCACGTGTTCTAAGTTATTACTCAGATACGATATCGATATTACCTTTACCAGCCGCAATAGAACCTTGAATGTCAGTTCCTAACGAGTAAGGTACAGATCCTGTAGCACCTGCAGAAGTCACATAGTGAACAGTGTTGTTGTAGAATTTTTCTACGTAAGCAACTGTTGAGTCATCTAATGTGATCTGAACACAGAATTCACCGTATCCTGTAGCATTGTCGTTGGCCAACGAGCCTGGAGCAACTGCTTTCAAAAGCATGATTGCTTCTGAAGAGTCATCCATATGGATCTTGAATTTTTTAGATCCTCTTTGGTTCACGATGTATGCTGTTGTGGAGTCAACTTTTGCTCCACCAAAAGTTCTGTAGGCCGTCACGGCGATTTTAGCAGATGTGTCTCCACCAAAACTTGCTACAAACTTGTCTTTTCTTATAGGTCTTCCCATTTTTTTTCTCCTTATAGGAGTCCAATGCCAGTTCTCCTGGCTACGCGGTTGTCATCCGCATAAGTCTTCTACTTGAGTAAAAGCACGTTTGAACTAACTGTATTTATCGAATTTATAAATTTAAAAATATGTTTATAAAAAGGGCGATGTCTCCACCGCCCTTGTTTTTTGATTATTGTGTGACTTCCGGTGTTGGTTGTCCAGACCAAACTGACCATGCGATGACAACAATGATCGCTATTGCTATCCATGTTTTTTTGTCTTTTAAAAGTTCTTTCATTTTTTCACTCCTGTATTTGTTGTGTGGCGTAGTTGTATAGTCACACCACACAATGAGGTTTCGTATTACTAGATTGTTATATGATTTCTATAGTTTACTTTCTATTATAGATGTGATATAAAATCCAAACTGCCACCAATCCAATCAAACCTTGATCAGAGAAGCCTTGCAGTACGCCCTGGACGTTTCCTATTACAGAAACATTTGGCCAGAACGGAATACCTTGACCGTTGAAAAGGATTTCTAAAACAATTCCCAACGCGATCAAACTCACTCCCACGTCAGCAATTCCTTTTGCCCAATCCTTTATAGTCTTTAGATAATCCATATTGGACCTCCTTTGATTATAGATTCACCTAGGTGAACCTTGCAATTATTTAGAACACAAAATTATGAATAAAACTACCAGATTTGGTTTTGTGTTTATATGGAGTGTATTTTTTTCCGTTAAACACACAGAAAATGAAAATTAAGTCATAAAAAAAGGGCGACCGAAGCCGCCCTTTTCAAAATAGATAATCTTAAAGATTATGCAAATTTTAAGTTGCCTGAAGTAACAGCAATTTTACCTAGGTAGTCAGCCGCATTACCAAGAGATGATGCAGTGTTGTTTAATTCAACATAGCCATATCTTGTTAAGAAACCTACTACTGGTTCAAAAGTTGCTGGATCAAGTACAACGCCTGATGACATTAATGGAATGTATGGACAGTAGAACGCCGCCGCATCTGCCTCAGATGCACCTTTGTAACCTACTAATACATCAGCACTGTCGCCAGCGTATGCATTTGCATATACTCTCATCGCACCGTTTAAAGTTCCAACGAATTTAGTGTTTGTTGGTGCTTCGAACGTACCTTCAGTTGATCTTGCGAACGCTGAAGTTGTTGCAGATTGAAGAACAGTTAACGCAGTTGGTGATACCACCGCCCAGTTACCTGCACCTCTTCTTGTTCTTTGTGCAATGATGTTTGCTACTCTGTTGATTTGAACAGCCAAAGCCGCGTGTTCATCACCAACGAAAGTTGCAGTTCCAGAAACAGCCGCTTGGTCATAAGTTGCTAAAGCAGTACCTGCCAAAGTGTTTAATGATCCAATGATCTCTTGGTCGATCTCAGCAGTGATCTCTTGAGCTAACGCCGCCATGATTTCTGCTTCTACATCGATACCTTGCTGTGCCTGAGCGTCTTGAGCCGCTTCAAAAGTCCATCTTGCAGATAGTTTTCTTGATTTAGCCTCAACCGCTTGTTTTAAGATTTGGATAGATAATCTTTTACCAGCATTTCCTTCTAACGCCGCTGTTGAAGCCGCTTTAGTTGAACTGTTGTCTCCAGAATATGCTTCCGCAATCTTGAATGGAGATAATGCCTCTTCACCTGGAGTAGTTGTAGTTGTTCCAGAAGAACTGTCAGCATATCTGATTCTTAGTGTGTGGATCTGTCCAACCGGACCAGTCATCGGCTGTACACCAACGATTTCGTTAGCGATAACAGTCGGCATAACCCGTCTGATTACTGGAAGGATCACTCTGTTTAGAGTAGCAACGTTACCAGCCGATGTAGCACCCGCTGTTGCAGACTCAGACAAATATCTTTTTGTGTTTTCCAACACGATGTCCATAGTCTTTTTCTTGTTGCCTTCTAAACCTTCAGTTAGAGCTGATTTAGTTTCGCCCCATTTTGATTCAAATAATTCACTCATTTGTCTCGTTCCTTTTTAGTTTAGTTGTTAATCTTCGACAGACCCGCTAATACACGAATACTGCCTAGTTCTGCATCTTCTCGCTCTGATCTTGGAGCACCTGCTTTATCGCCAGAAGCCTCAGAAAGCATTTTCTTTGCTTTTGACACAGGAGCGTCTTCCATCACTGCTTGAAGATACTTGTCATACGCGGCCTTTAATTTGCCAGTTTCAGTTGATTCCAATAACTGACCCATTACTTCCGCTTTGTCTTTGCTCAAAGGTTTGAGCAACTCAGCCATCGTTGCCTTACGTTCCATCAAATCCTTAACTTGAGAAATTTCTCTCTCTTTGGATTCAATCACCGTTTTTGCCTCTTCGATGGATTTCTCAGCATCTTTTAGTTTCAAAGTAGTTTCATCTACAACTTTTAACAGTTTTGATGTTTCAGACTTCTCATTTAAGTAAGATGCCTGATACTCTGAAGCAAATGCTTCGAAAATTTGTTTACCAAAGTTAACCTGTCTTGCAGATGAGATGTCTTCTTTAAGTTGGCTAATTTCTTCACCTAACTTTTTAGTTACAGCATCTTCTACAACCTTAGCAGATTTCTTAATGAAAGATTCTTTTAACTTGGCTAGTTGAGCCTTTGCTTCTTTCACTAATTTCACTTTAGTTTCAACTACAGATTTCTTGTCTTCTGCAAATTCTTTGATCTCCTTAGCAAGTGCGTTTACAACGAACTCCTCTAATTTTGCAAAGTTTTCGCCAACAGATTTTCTGTCGTCGTGTAGTTCTTTAACTTCATTAGTAAGTTTGCTTAATACAAACTCTTCTAATTTTTTAGAATGAGCACCTACTGATTCTTTGTAAGTGATCTTTTCTTGAGCTAGTGCTTTTCTGTCTTCGACAAATTTGCTGATCTCTTCAGACAACTTTTCAGTCATCATCGTATCAATAGCCTCGACCATGTTATTTTTGTCGTGCTCGTATCTTTTAGCAAATTCTTCTCTCAGTTCAGCGGTTACTAGTTCTCTGTTTTCTTTTATTTTTGAATCCCACGCTTCTTCGATAGATTTTTTTGTATCTTCTCCAATAACGCCTGATTCAACTAGTTTTGATATTGCGTCGAACATTATTTTAGTCCTCTTATTATGTTGGTTAATGCCTCTGTAAGGGCTTTTTGTGCTTTTTTGTCGTTTCTAACTTCGGCCGCCAAACCCATTGCCATGTTTCCACCTTTTGTGTTCATAAGGTGTTCGTATATGGCAGTTGGATAAGCACCTGGTGCCGAAGGTTGAGCCACAACATCCACAGTGATGATCTCAAAGTCTGAAACTTCTCCACCGCCGTACTCAGAAATGTTACCACTTCCTCTCGACGATACTCCTAATTTCACACCCGATTCTAACATTGTTCGGACAAGTTGGCCCATTGGTGTTGGTAAAATTTTCATTTTACCGTATCCATTTGGTCCGTCCATCCACATCTCAGTGATCATGTGAGACACACGGTCCAAATTAATTTTTAAATCATCTGGATGATCCACTTCACCTAATACAGAGTATCCAGACGTGATTTGATCATTGAGTGTTTTCACTGCTTTTTGTATTTCATTCACAGGATAAACTCTTTGATTGGCATTTTTAATACCGCCTTGTATGCAGATTCCTTTCATGAAAAGGTCTTTTCCGTCCTTACCTTCATGAAGTACCTGAACTCTGGCTTGATCAAACGTTAGATTTTCTCTAAGGTATAATGATGACATCAGATCTTCTCCAAATTAATCAACAATTACTTAGAAGCAACTGGTGATTTCTTGTTATCAGCCTTGTCAGCAGTTTCCGCCTTGGGTGCCGCTTTCATTGCCGCTTTTTCTTTACCTGGCGTGTTTGCAACATCACTGATGATTTTTTCTGCAGTCGGAGCCGCTCTGCCTTTTTCTTCAGCAGAACCCTGTGCTATATTTTTAGCACCGTGTCCCATTTTTGTTCCTGCATCATTTACTGGTGATTTTTTGCCATCTGCTTTGTCAGTGTTATCAGCAGATTTTGGAATTTTGTATTCTTTTACAGTTTCCTTGTCCGCTTCTTTTGATTCAAAAGGAGTTTTTTCAGCCTCTACTGGAGCGTCTATTGACTCTTCTTCAGTTTCTTCTGACTCTTCACCTTTATCGCCTGACATCATTTTTTCAAATTCTGCTTTTAATTCGTCTAAAGCATCTTCTAAGTCTGCAACTCTTTCTTCAGTGTCACCTTCTGCTTCAGCGTCATCACCTGGCATTTCTTCATCACCTGGCATTTCTTCATCACCTGGCATTTCTTCTTCGGCTTCCGGAGCAGATACATCTTTGATTAACTCGTCAGTTGCATCTCCACCTACTTCTTCGATTGATTCTTCTTCAGTTTCTTCAGATTCGTCAGCAAGTTCAACTTCTTCGCCTTCTTCTACTGCTTCTTCTTTAGACTCTTCAGTTGCTTCTTCCACTGCTTCTTCTTTAGACTCTTCTTTGTTTTCTTCTACTGTTTCTTCTTCAGTAGTTTCTGCTAATCCTTCGTAGATATCTCTAGATTTTTCTACAACGATTTCATGAAATAATGCTTCCGCTTTTTCATTTTCTTCGTTAATCAGCAATTCTAATAATTGTTCAAATTTATTTGACATTACACGTGCTCCTTCAAATGTATACGTTCGTTTAACTTATAAGTGTTGTATTTACATAAAAGAACCTAAAACGACTATAGAATAGGCTCAAAAAGGCCCGTATTTGTCTCAAAATAGGATTTTTCGTGATTTTTATAATTTTATCTGCAGATCGTATATTTTCAGGAAGTCCAACACATCAACTGTGCTGAAATTAGCATTGAATTCTAAGTCGTTTGGACGAAACCAGTTTGCCGGTACCACACGTTTGAAATTGACGTCTGGATAATCTATGAAAATTTTTTTAGTTTGATTCATCCAGTTGCCATAAAATGTTGCTTCGTCCTTGCTTTGTTTGTAATTACGGGTGTCTTTGAAAACATTGTTGAACTTAAAACTGGTTTTTCGTTGGTCCCTTGAGTGACCTTGATAGTCAAACCCCAATATGTATATTTGTTTGTGTCCGTGATCGCAGGCTAATTTCAATGCTGTGGGGCCTGATGACCATCCTAGGCTGGGTTTGAACCATTGCACATGATTGATTGCTGTTGGAACCTTGTCATACTGATGATTGTAGTTGCTCCAAACCGAATTATTTTTGGGATAATCGGTTTCGCAAATCTCTAAAATCATTTTGGGATCTACAGCAACGAGATAATCCGGAGTTTCGGTCCTATAAACGGCATTACAGGCATAAACCTTTCCGTGTTTTTGTAAATCAGCAATTTTTATACCTTTACGGGATTCTCCGTTGCCTAATACAAATGCTGTTGTATTGCTCATATGTTACACACTTTATATATTATTACAAAGATATATTATCGTCGGCAGGTGGTTGACCATACATTTTTTGAACGAAAACTGCTTCTTCCTTCTGTTCTGCATCGTGTTGTTCAGAAGCAAGTCGCATTTTGTTAATTTGTCCTAGAGTTAATCTAGTCTTTCGTGTATCGTCGGTGTCTAAAATAGAAATATCGTCCTCAGCATTATAATTTTTTTGTTGCTCGAAGCCATTTTCTGTATGTTGAAAAAATTCATTCAATTTCATAACGATATTTATTTTAAACCTGTGTTCCTCCACCCGGAGTTTGTCCTGGTGGTGTTGGTGCTCCCGGTGTGGTTGTTTGTTGTCCTGGTTGTTCAGTGCCTGGTTCTGCTGTTGGTTCTTCTAGATTATCTAGATCCGCACTAACGTCGGCTTGTGAAATTCCTGCTGTTCTCATCTGTGTTGTCTTGGATTGTTTTTTCTGTGCCACATTATTTTCTTCTGCCCACAATGTTGCATTTTGCGCCATTTCTTCTTCGGTTAATCCTAGATATCTTTTGAGAGCAAATCTTTTTGACATATAAGGTAATTCTGCTACCTGGGTAAATGTTCCTACCCTGCTTTGATCCATTTCAGTTTGTCTGTATTGAGCAAAGTTTTGTGGTGGATTGAATTTGATTTCAAATGTGCTACCGTCTAATGTATAACCTTTGTTGTTGATCCAAATTTTAAACTCTTCATCCAATACCGGTGAGATTAAATTCTGTAATCTTTCACAGTATTTGTTGAATCTCAATTCTTGAATGTATGCTGTGCCCACTCTGCCGTCATTGTATTGTTGTGCACCATCATCTGCTCCTGTTGGCAAATATGAACTTGGTATTCTTAATCCTCTATACAATTTATTTGTAAAGAATCTCAAGTCGTCGATCTCGCCCAGGTTAGTACCGCCCGGTAGTGTGTCCACTTTAGATCCTCGACCTTCCGCTGTTTGAGGAAAGAAGTAATCTTCGTTGATACTCATTGGGTTGTAAGTGGCATCTATAAAGTTGGCACCACCTGATGTTGATGGAATTCTTCTTTGATTGATTTCATTTTTAACTCTTTCAACAAACTGCATGGCCAAGTGTGTTGGCATATTGCCCACGTCGATGTAGAACACTCGTCGTTCTGGTGCTCTTTGAACTCTGTAAATGATAATTGCATCTTCTAATAATTCTTTCTGTTTATAAACTTTGAATACCTGTTCTAGAACCGATTGTCCGAATGGGAATAGGTTATCCATTCCATCACTCAATGTCAAGTGTACCACGTGTTCGGCATTGATGGCATATTGATTCATTGTTCTGTAGAATCTTCCTCCCGAAGCACCACCTGTGCCCGATGCCATATTACCCGCGGCTTGGCCGGCAGTAGTAAAATTCTGATTGAATGCTCCTTGGTTGGTACCACCGTACAATTGATTTGGTGTGATCTGCGTGGCAGATAATTTTTGTAAATTTGGATTTATGTCTCTGATGATATATTGTTCTGGCAGTTTGCCTTCTGACTCGTTGACAATGATCCTGTCTACTTTTGCTGGATCGATATATAACAATTTGTTGGTTTCCGGATCTCTGATAAAGAAACAATCTCCGTATTTTAAAACGTTCCTAAATAGTTTGAAAACTCTTTTTGTGAATTGATTTGTTTTGACCCATTGTTGTAGTGCTTTTTTTAAAAGTTTAATTTCAGACTGTGTTATTTCATCTTTGAAAACTAAATCAAACGGTGTTTCGTTTTCGGTGTTGTCTTGTGTACAAAATTCTGCCAATATGTCTAGTGCCGCATTGATCTCAGAGTCGGTATCCATCTGATCGTATTGAAAGTATCTTTGAATTCTGTTAGGGTGTCCAGTGTAAACATCGGGTAGATAAGATGAATAATTCCTTTTTGCGAATTGTGGACTTCTGTCACCTGCTATCGGTGAAAGGTTTGCGTCTTTAAAATATTTTTTCCAAGCCATATCAATATTATACTAGAGAACTGCCCAATTGATCAAGTTTTTTATTCGACCTCTCTGTATTTTTTTCTGTGTTTGCATTAATGCTTACTAGTCTACTTATTTGTTTTTCCACGTTTTTTTGTACTTCTAGAGTTGCCTGTGCAGTGGTATTAAACTTCATCAATTCGGCTCTCATTATATTATTACCATCGGTCTCTGTGGCATATTGTTTTGCTTCCTGTGGATTTAACACAGTTTCTCCCTTGTGTACAGTTAATTTTGTTGTTTTTGGTTCGAATCTATAACCAGTTTCTCCCAATGTTCCAGTTAATCTTCCTTCACCGGTTTTGTTACCAGAAGCCGCGACAGCCCCCAAACCAGCACCTGCCAATCCTCCCAACAATCCACCAATTGCCGCACCCGCCGGACCAAACAGCATACCAATTTGTGCTCCGGTTACAGCACCACCCAGTGCCGCTGTTCCTATACCCAATGCCTTGCCTCCCGGGGTTTCGGCTGATCCTGCCAATCCGGCACCACCTATTGCCGTGGCCGCTCCCAACCCGGCAACACCTGCACGTCCGGCCACTCTGCCTACAGTGCCCATGCCAATTCCCATAGGGCCTGCCAATCTAATACCAGCGGCAACTCCCAATGAAGTTGTTACAATTTGAGAGGCTTTGTCCATGAGCCATGAGCCAAATTGATGTGACACATATAAAAGTGCTTTGGTTCCGTTACTCAACTCACTTATGCCTGTGGCGAGCGATTTCATTCCCATGTTCAATCCAGTTCCGGCCGGTCCTAGCACATCGCCGATCGTGGCAAAGAAACCGGTTTCGATTGATTGGAATGATGATGATAATCTTTTCGAAGCATCTTGAAATTGTGATAATGATTTTGTTGTGGCATCGGCTTGAGCTCTCTGTTCAT
>JGI10211J34971_10001718_pt1 | contig 17948 bp, 26 predicted proteins | sample Etolagsediment_FD_34971 | JGI IMG/M metagenome (IMG submission 34971) | reverse complement strand
AGAGCGAAGCGAAGGGGAGGGGTGGGGGGCGAAGCCCCCCTACGAATAATATGAGGGCTGTACTCAGCCCGAATACAATTTAAACAAAAGACGATATGGGCGGTCATTTAGCAAGGCGCGAAGCGCCGAACGACAGAATCGACAAATCTTTTTTAACGAAATGATATTGTCGTTGATGATGGTGTTTAACGAAATGTTTGCTGATAATGTTGTTTTTTTTACAATATCGTGATAGTATTTTTTTAATGGATGGATTATCTGATCTGCGTCAATTTATAGACTTTGGGGGTGTTTTTATCCTGTCGTTGTTGATGATGTATGGTTGGTTTAAGAAGCTCGGTAAAATGGATCAAACACTAACGAAGATTTTAACTCTTCTTACTGTTTTAATTAAAGAAACGACGACCTTTAATCATACGACCAAAATATTAGGCGATCAAAAATCAGATGTTAAAGATACATTAAACTCTGCTGGTGTTAGATAATCTCACGACTTGCTTTTTCTAGTTATTCTACAGACTATATTACGGTTTAATATATACATACGGACATTTGATTATCCTTATAACGTTGATTGTTGTATGAATGTATTTGGATTAAATAGGATTTGAGATTTTTTACTGGTTTGTCTGATATAATTTGTATATGACTAAAGCGGATATGACTCAAATCCCTCCTGAATGGGAATCTTTGATGGCTAAAATTCAGCGATGGTACGATAATCAAATTTATCCTGTTTTTTCTCCTTTTAATTTTCATAAAACCCGATCTGCAAAAGCAAGAAATAAAGCAAAGTCTCTTATGCCTTCATCTTCTGTGGCTTGGGGACTTCTGGATCAAGCGACAAAAGACGCCTGGCATACAGCTTCGGATTTTGGAACTCTTAATAGGTATCAGCTTTTTATATCCGATTACTCGTATCGCTGGAAAAACAATCTTTCTTTACCCGGAACCCCGAACGCTTTTCATCAAATGATGGGTTTAAGGTGGGAAAACCCGGATCCGCTTGCTACGTGCCGGCTAAGACGTGACTGTAAAGACTTAGTAGGTCCTGTTACCATTTCTTTTAATTATAAAAAGACTGAAAATGCTCCGACCGGTGATCTTCCGTTTTCTTTTTTGGCAACTCTTTATTTTTTCAAGGATGGGAAAAACCAAACAATTACGAAAACATGGGAAGCTGGGGCTGGGAATAAAGCCTGGCAAAATGTATCTGAAACATTCGGAGAAGTAGGTCAGAAATACTTTCACTTGATAATCTTATGGTATTTGGACGGATACGACGCCACGATTGATCTAGACCGCCTTCTTGTTAAAGATCAATCTGTTGATATATACCGGGAATGTTGGCAATTCAAATCTGGTCGAACTTGGGAATATGATAATCTTTATCGTAAAGAGGGTTGGCTTTTTACTCCTGGCTATCACGTTCCTTATTTTGACGTGATATACTTGGGTTAATATTATGTCTGATCCTATAACTTGGTACGCACTAGGAAAAACAGTTGATGATCCAACAACAATCAAAGAACAGATTGACGCGGATATTTTGAATCATAATACTGATCCTTCAGCTCATGGCCAAGATTCTGAAAGTCTTTGGGAACATCGCGTTTCTCCTCTTCTCGATCATCTTAATTATAGTATTTATAATATTAAACAAGCTTTTCCTGCTCGTGTAGTCAAAGCTTTTGTTGATGGTGCCGGTACTGGTGATTTTCGGACAATTCAAGAAGCGATTGATTATGTAAATCTTAATGGTGGAGGTCGTGTTTTTATTCAAGCAGGAACTTATGTTCAAACTGATGATATTACATTATATTCAAATATTACTCTTGAAGGCTCTGATAATGATTCTTGTATTATTGATTTTAATTCTTTAGTAAAAGGAGTAATTGCCCCCGGATTATCTGATTCACATCTTCGTAATATTCATTTAAGAGATATTCAAATTAAAAATTCTCAAGATACAAACAAAGGTGCACTTAATTTTAATTACTGTGATGATATTTCAGTTATAGAATGTAAATTTTATAATAATTATAATACGTCAGATGAGTTTGGTCTTGACTGTAGTATTTCTTATTGTACGCGTGTTAGATTTCAAGATAATTATTCTAAATCAAGTGATTATTGTCCTGCTATTGATAATTGTACTATTGTTGAGATTAGAAGAAATCATATTGAAGATTGTTATACTACTGGAATTCTTGTAAGAACAGTGACTGATTTAGTTTTAATTTCTAATACAGTAAAAAATCCCGGTCTTTATGGATATAATGTTGATAATTGTGATAATGTAAGAATCGCTTTTAATTTTACTAATCAATATGGTGAGGCTGGTTTTTTTATTTGTAATTCAAATGGAACTATTGATTATTCTCCTATTATTGGAAATGTAGCTAGAGATGGAGATTCTAACGCAGAAGGTTTTTATTGTTATGGGTTAAGATATTGTTCACTTGTTGGAAATACAGTTTATAATGCTCCCGATAAAGGTTTTTATTTTTCTGATTGTGATTTTTGTTCATTTAATGGGAATACATCAACTGGTTGTACAACTGGGGTTGAGTTTAAAAATACTTGCGATAGAATAGCAGGAATAGGAAATATTATTTATAATAATACAGCTAATTTAGTTAATAATGCAACTAATTCAGATATTAATCATAATATTATAGCTTAGAGTAATTTTTATCTCTCCCCTACTCTATTCTAGATAAAGTTTAGGAATCAAATTACAGAGTAAAAATTTTATAGGCATGTGTTAAAGTAGGGTAGGGAAGAGATTTATTAAATATGTTAAGTATATGTTAAGTATATGTTAAGTATATGTTAAGTATATCTATATTTTATGAGTAAAAAAGCGGAAAGACAGAAAAAATTCGAAGAAATGCAAAAGAAACAGCTTGATGAAGCTTATAAATACCCTTTTTGCCGGAGATGTAAAAAACCCCTTTCAAAAAAATGGTGTGTTGAAATGAAGAAGAAAAAAATGATACCCTTATGTAAAGATTGTGTTGAGCCTATGCTTAAACAGTATAAGGAGTTGATTGTAAAATGGCAGAAATTCGGGCGATAATAGCCTCAGATTATCCTAAAATAGTTATTCCTTTAGTTAATGAAGCCCGATCTAATATTGAAATTTTAATGTATGAATGGAAATGGTATGGGCATGAATCAGCCGGGGGCGTGCAGAAATTAAACCTTGCTTTGGTTGCTTCTGCCCGGCGTGGCGTAAAAATTCGTGTTTTGATGAATTCTGAATCGATGGGCCATGCGATTACGAAAATAAACGGTCGAACAATGTCATTTCTTCAAAGATATGGAATGGAAGTTAAAATAGGCCAATTTGGCGGTGTTGTCCATGCTAAGATGATGATTATAGATGATGACTGGTTAATTCTCGGCTCTCATAATTATTCAAAGTCTGCCTTTTCCCGGAATCAAGAAGCAAGTATTGCAGTCAAAGGCCGGGAAGAAATTAAAAGATACAGAGACTTCTTTAAAAATCTTTGGCAACAATATTATTGAATTATTTTAAAATTAGATATAATTATTTTTTATAAAGATGGATTGGATTGAAAGACAACCGGCCGGAGACGTTAATAAAGATTGGAGTTGTGTTTCTTCTGATTCAGACGGATCTAATTTAATAGCTTGTGTTTACAACGGCCGTCTTTATACCTCTTCTGATTATGGAGTAAATTGGACGGAAAGACAGCCAGCCGGAGACGCGAATAAAAAATGGGTTTGTGTTGCCTCTGATTCTACCGGTCAACATTTAATGGCCGGGGTAACTGGTGGCCGTCTTTATACCTCTTCGGATTATGGAGTAAATTGGACGGAAAGACAGCCAGCCGGAGACAATAATGAAAATTGGTATTGTGTTTCTTCTGATTCAGACGGATCTAATTTAATAGCTGGGGTTTACAACGGCCGTCTTTATACCTCTTCTGATTATGGAGTAAATTGGACGGAAAGACAGCCGGACGGAGATACTGATAAATATTGGTTTGATTTAGCCTCTGATTCTACCGGTCAACATTTAATAGCTTGTTCACGATTTCTCCGTCTTTATACCTCTTCTGATTATGGAGTAAATTGGACGGAAAGACAGCCAGCCGGAGACGTTAATAAAGATTGGGTTAGGGTTTCTTCTGATTCAGACGGATCTAATTTAATAGCTGGGGTTTACAACGGCCGTCTTTATACCTCTTCTGATTATGGAGTAAATTGGACGGAAAGACAGCCAGCCGGAGACGTTAATACAAGATGGGAAGCAACAGCCTCTGATTCTACCGGTGAACATTTAATGGCCGGGGTGTATGGTGGCCGTCTTTATACCTCTTCGGATTATGGAGTAAATTGGACGGAAGAACAGCCGGCCGGAGGCGTTAATAAGCTTTGGAGATATTCAGCCTCCGATTCTACCGGTGAACATTTAATAGCTGGGGTTTACAACGGCCGTCTTTATACTACTGTATCTGAAACTCCAGAGCCTTTTATTCCTCGCCCGCCTTCTGTCCGTCTCCGGGGCCCGCTTTTTTCTTTGGCGGCTCATGGTTGGTTAGGTCATTATTCATATAAATTAAGATATTGGTGTCGTAATCCTTATCCTTTTGCTCTTCTTCCTCGGATTTTCCGTCAATATTCAATGCCTCCTTTTTCTTGTCGTCCTTATCCTCAATTTATTGGTCAATATTATTCAACGGCTGGCTGGATTTATCAGCGCCGTCGTACATGGCATGGAATTATTTGGATTGCTGAAGCTGGTTATCTTACTCCTATTTCTGCTACGGCTTCGCAAATTGCTAACCGAAAAAAGTTTGCTAATGCGATCTTATCTTGGCAATCTTTAACCGGATTTCAAAAGGGAATTTGGAATAGTTATAGTTATCCGAAAGTTCCCGCTGGTTATGGACGGTTTATTTCTGCTTATATGAAAGATAAACCTGGTTTGGTAAAATAAAAAAATATATGTTATATTATATTTAGTGTTTAGGAAGGAGGTGAATAAATTAAATGGTTCGTTTAACCGGTCCTTGTTTCTCGTTAGACGCGAGAAATACTATGGGTTCAGCTATTACTTATTCTTTTTGGCGAGGGCTGAACTACGTGAGGGCTCGAATTATTCCCCATAACCCAAAATCAACTTGTCAATCTCGGATTAGGGCTGTTCTTTCTGTTGGTGTGTCTAAATGGAGATTTGGACATGTTTCTCAAGGAGATAAGAACTGGTGGAATACTTATGCCAAAGGTTTAGGAGAAAGCGGTTTTAACAGATATATCCGTGAATATATCGGTAAAAACTACGCGTCTTGTACGATTGTTTCTCCTCAGCAAAGCGTAAGTCCTCAATAAAGACTTGTAAAATAATTTGTTAATATGGATAAATCTAAAACCCATCTAAACATCCAAGACAAATTTACATTGATTCATCATCCTAATATAAAGGGTGAATTGGATCTTATTGGTTCGTCTTTGGCTGAAGATCTTTCTCACCTTCCAAAAGATTCTATTATTGCTCCGATTTTATTTGCACCGGATAAAACTATTTATTTTGCCGGAGGCGATTTTCTTCCTTATTCTCATATGCCAATGCCTTTTCACTCAAATCAGCTTTGGATTGGTCAAGTGCCAGAAGTCAAAGAAGTCAATTTTATTCCTCTTCATTGTTTTCTGATACCAGATCATCTTAAAAAGATTTTGAAACCGGCTGAATATTATGGAGATAATATTATTCCTCATGGCGATTTTGTGATGAGAGCTAAGGCTCTTGGAGTAAAATGTTATGTAACCCCGAACGTACATGTAGTTTATCCACATGCCTATAAACCTCAAAAAGGAACGAAAAAATTTACTGATGAAGTGCGGAGAAGTTTAAAAGGATTCCGGGAAAAATGGGGAAAAGTGTTAGACTCTCAATATAGGCTTCCAATCGTTCTTCATTCAATTATTGTTTTTGGGGGCGGGTATAATTTACATTCATATAATGTGGCTAAACAGCTTTTTGAAAAAAGGATCCGGACTTATTATTCTTTTATCGGTGGAACTAATGACGACGAAGGTGAAAGCGATAATCCTTTTATAGATGATTATAAAACAAGAAACCCAAGCCAAAGATTTCCCCAGATTACTATTTGCCATGGAACTAATAACTTTAAGAACTCCGGAGACTATAAAATCGCGTTTACGACAACTGAGGTTGACGGAATTCCGGGGAACTGGGTCAAGTGTTTGAATGAAATGGATGAGGTTTGGGTTACTTCCAAGTTTTCAGCCAAGGCGTTCAAAAAATCCGGAGTTGTAAAACCTATTCATGTTATTTATGAAGGGGTTGATCCGGATTTTTTCCATCCTAATATTGCTCCTTTTGCCAATCCTCCAAAGGAAAAATTCCGCTTTTTTACAAATTTTGCTTGGGGGAAAAGAAAAGGTGTTGACGTTCTTTTTAAGGCTTTCCGTGAAGAATTTTCAGATAAAGAGGATGTTTGTTTGATGGTCAAGACTCTCAAGTCTTATCACGGACACAAGATCAAGGATGAATTAAAACTTGTCTATGACCGCAAAGGCGCGGCTAAAGTTTATGTTTATGATATTGAGATCCAAAAATACGAGCTGGGAAGGATGTATAAGATGGGAAATGTTTTTCTCTGGCCTTCCCGGGGTGAGGGGTTTGGTTTGCCTCCTCTTGAAGCTTTAGCTTGCGGTATGCCGGTTATTGCTTCTAATCATTCAGCCCATCTTGAATATCTTTTAAAAGACGGCAAGCCTCGGCCTGGGGTCATTTTGCTTGATGGGAAAATTCAAAAATGTGATAGAAGCGATTCATTATATTATCCTGGTTTTAATTGGTTTAATCCAAGTGTTGCGGATCTTCGAAGAAAAATGAGATGGGCTTATGAAAATTATAAAGAAATAAAAAAGCAAGCGATGATTTCAAGTCCGATTATCCGTAAAGAATGGGCTTGGTCTAAAACCCAAGAAAAATTAATTGAAAGAATTGAGGCGATTTATTCTCAGAGATGGGGAAAATACGGTAAGACTTTTAGCAAGGATTAAATAAGTAATGAATAAAAAACCATTAAAGTTATTATATCTTTCTTGTCATTCAGTCTTAGAATATGATGAAATTAAACTTTTTAAAGAAATTGGTATTGATGTTTTTTCGCACGGAGGGTATGTTAACCCAAATAATCCGAGTGATATTAAGCGACCCAGAATAAGAAGCAAGACAGATCATCATTTAACTTATTTAGCTTATCGGTACGGAAAAGAAAAGCTTCCCCGTGAATTTATAGAGCCTTTTGATGTGGTTATGGTTCAGCACGTCCCAGACTGGATTTTGAATAATTGGGATGTGATGAAAAACAAGGTTGTTATCTGGCGGTCGATTGGTCAAAGTACGATTGATATTGAACGGCTTTTAGAGCAAGCCCGGAGGGAAGGAATGAAAATAGTCCGTTATTCTCCTCGGGAGCATACGATTCCTGGATTTATTGGTCAAGACGCGGTGATAAGATTTTATAAAGACCCGGACGATTTTGGACCTTATACCGGAGAAAAAAAACAAGTCTTTAATGTTTCGCAATCGTTTAAACAAAGAACGCACTTTTGTAATTATGACGTATATAATCGGGTTACAGAAGGCTTGCCTCGGAAAGTGGCCGGCTCGGAAAATGAGCCGTTAGGTGATGATTGGATCGGGTGTGTTGATTACAAGACTCTTAGAAATGAGCTAAGAAAGAACCGAGTGTATTTTTATACCGGAACATACCCCGCTTCTTATACTTTATCCTTTATTGAAGCTTGGATGACCGGAATTCCGGTCGTGGCTCTCGGGCCAAAATTAGGCAATTCTCCTTTTGAAATGGGCCAGCAGACTTATGAAGTGCCGGATTTGATTGAAAATATGAAAGATGGTTATTATAGTGATGATATTGATGATTTAAGACGTTATACCCAAAAATTTTTAAGTGATACTGAATTGTCAAGAAAAATCGGAAAAGCCGGCCGTAAAAAAGCGATCGAGATTTTTGGCAAAGAAAAAATAAAATCTCAATGGAAGGAGTTTTTTGATGGACTATAAACTGTCTAGCCGTAAATTCACGGCTCCGAATGGCCGGACAATGAAATTCTGGTATCGGGAAAATACCAATGACCTTGATACGATCCGGGGAGCCTTTGAAGAAGATGAGTACAAGATATGCAATCTTAAGTTTGAAAAAGACGATATTGTGATAGATCTCGGGGCCCATATTGGAGGCGTTACTCTTCTTTTGGCAAGTATGAGGCCCGAGCTTAAAATCTTTGCGTACGAAGCAGTCCGTGAAAATTTTAATCTTCTTCTTAAAAATGTTCGTGAAAATAATATTAAAAGTGAAATAACTCTTGAAAATCAAGCAGTTTGGTTTTATGAAGAGGATGAGGTTAAGGTATATTATGGGAATAATAGCGAAGATGGGAGAAAGCATAAATTTATCGGTAGTCTATTTGCAAAAAGAGATTTTTACGATAAGCGGGTTTTTAAAATGGCGCAAGCGACTAATCTTTCGGAGATTTTTGAGTATCACTATATTCGTAATTGCAAGTTTATGAAAATGGACGTTGAGGGTTCTGAGTATGGCATTATTAAAGCGGCGCCCAAAGAGATTCTTGAAATGATTGAGCGGATCCATGGCGAATATCATTGGATTGGGGTCACACCTTTAAAAAATCCGAGAAGCAGTCTTTTAAAATTAGCAAAAGGAGTGTATAAAGATATTACGCCCGGCAAGGAAATATATCCTGTTGGGCCTTTTGTTTTTGTAAAGAAATAAGATGTTTTGCGGGCCTGTATGTTTTATCTGGGATAAAATTCTAGCAATAATAATGATGGTCCCTTTTGTGTTTGGAGCGGTTGTTGGATGGAGTATAATGTATGAAGATTGGAAGAAAAAAAGAAAATTAAAGAAAAAAGAAAAATGCAAATAATAGAAAATTTTCGGGAAAAAGCAAATAAAGATTATAAAGAGGTCAAAGAAGTTTTTGATAAACATGGTCTTAAATTCTTTGCTTTTTGCGGAACGGCTCTCGGCGCGGTCCGGGATAATGATTTTATCCCTTGGGATTATGATATTGATTTAGCTTCGATTTATCCTTTTTCAGATGAAAATAAACAGAAAGTAATTGCTGATTTAAGAGCAAGAGATTTTGAAATTATACTTAGGAATCCAAAGCCGGACGGGAATTTGTATTTTAATAGAAATATACATGGTGATCTTTACTGGATGAAAAAGGTCGGAAACGATTATATTTATCGTATAGAAGATATGACTGTACATTTAAAAATACCAGCAAAGTATTTTAAAGCGTTTACAGAATACAAGCTGGGTGATAGTACAGTTTTAGTACCTTATCATCCTGAACTTTATTTAAAAGCAACCTATGATAAAGACTGGAGAAAACCGAAAAAAGAGCAGCAGGGAAAATTTTACTTTGAAGAAAGAAAATAAAATATGAAAGATAAAAAGATTATTGGCTATGCTTATGTGGTTGGGGATATCCTCCACTTTGGACATATCCAGCATTTAAAGAATTGCCGGGCTCTTTGTGATAAACTGGTTGTGGGCGTGCTGACGGATAAGGCTTGCATGGAGAAGAAGCCTAAACCAGCTATAGGGTTTAAAGAGAGGCTAGAGTTGATAAGCGAATTAAAAAGTGTTGACGCGGCCGTGACTCAAGAAACATACTCACCGCTAAATAATGTTATTGATATTAAACCGGATATATTATTTGAAAGTTCGAGCCATGATAAAATAATAGCTCGGGAAGGATTAAAGGTTATAACTATGCCCTATTTTCCCGATCAATCAAGTACCAAAATAAAGGAGGTAATCCGTGGCAACACATAAAGAATCAATGCTTAAAAGTATTATCTGGCGTATTATGGGCGTTTTTGTCCTGGGAGCAGTTACTTATTTTTTCACCCGCCATTGGGTGATAACTACTCAGATAACATTTGTCCATCATGCCGTTTTTCTAATTGTTTTCTATTTACACGAAAGACTTTGGGAGTTTATTAAAACCTTGTTAAAAAATCCGCTGGGAAAACGTCAAAATGTAATTAAGTCATTTACTTATGAGATTATCTTAGGTATGGGATTAGGCGGTCTGATAGTCTATTTTTTTACCGGTTCTTTTCCGATGGTGACAAAGATTACTGGTACTTATACGGTGATTAAATTAGTAATGTACTATTTTTACGATCAAATATGAAGGTTTTTGCTGATTTTCATCATGATGATCTTTTTCATTCTTTTCATCTCCTGTTTGAAAAACGTCTAGGTTGGGAACTGTACGCTCCCTGCGGTCCGGATTGGTATGTCAAGGGGTATTGGCAATATTCAACCGAGCCTAGAGTAATTGATGAGTTTTTGGTTTCGGGGAAAAAAGTAGAGGACGTAGGAAAATATAGCTTGATGGCTAATCCGTGCCACGAAAGAAATATTAAGGCTTTGACTCTTGAACAATTTAAAGAAATGCCTATTGATATTATTATTTCTTCGGTCCCGGAACATCTTTTTATTTATAAAAAGCTTATACAAGATTTTAAACCAAAAGCAAAACTTATTCAGCATGTAGGAAATGAATGGAAAAAATTTGATTATAGTATTTGTCGTAATCTTATGGTGTCTTGTGCTCCTTTTAAAGTTGATAAAAGTGTCAATACAATCTTTTATCATCAGGAATTTGATTTAGACTTATTTTCTTTTACCCCCGGAGAATTTGATAATCCGATTAAGTCTTTTGTTAATGATCTGCCAAACTTAAAAGATTGGGGATTATTTCAAAGATATGAAAAAAGTTTGACTTCTTGGAATTGGAAATCTCATGGGTTAGGGTGCCGAGATGGTAATATTCGTCCTCTTGCAAAATTAGTTAAAGAAATGAAAAATGCCAGTTTTATTTTTCATGCTAAAAGTCTTGGTGATGGGTTTGGGTATATTATTCATAATATTTTTGCTCTTGGCCGGCCGGGAATAATCCGGGGAAAATGGTATAAAGGAAAGTTAGCTGAAGCTTTAATTCGGGATGGAATTACGTGTATTGATTTAGACAAAAGAGATTTTAACTCAAATTGCGCTGAAATTATACATTATTCTGAACCCGGAGAATATAATCAGATGTGTAAAAACGCCCGCAATAGATTTGACGAAGTTGTAAATTATGATAAAGAGTTTTACATGATAAAAAATTTCTTGAGAAGGTTACAGTAAAATTGAAAGGAGGTGACAGTAAATTATGGCTAATTATCAAATAAAACGAACTGTTGGAGAGCATTATGAAGATACTTCATATTCTAGCGCAAAAAAAGCTAGGACTTATTTAAAGCAGTTTGTAGCAAAAGAAGAAGAAGAAAAAGCAAAAGCAAAAAATAATGAAAAAGTGGAAAAGAAGAAAGAAGAAAAAACAAAACCGGAAAAGATTGAAAAAAAGAAAGAAGAAAAATGAAGCCTGATGTAATAGTAACATGGCCTTCATCCATGGATTATCCTTTGTGGCGGTATATGATGACCGAGCACAGGGATAAATTTAACCATATCTATATTATTTTTCATAAGCAGGGAATCCCGGACATGAGAAAATTTGTCCGGAAGGCGTTTCCGAAAGCCTGTTATATTGATATGCCAGATCCTGGTAGTTTCTGGCGTCAAAACTCCTTGAATTTAGGACTTTACTGTTCGAAAAACGAATGGGTTTGGTTGACTGAAATGGACTTTTTTGCTAAAGAAGATTATTTTTTCGTCCAGATGTTTAAACAAGCGGAAAAAGCAGATGGAGTAGTTTTTGATGTCGGAGAAAGATTTCACCCGGCCTGTATGCTTTTAAGAAGGTCAACTCTGGACAAGACTGATTGCTTTATTGATCCGGCTTATCATTTCGCAAAAGCCGGGAAAGTTCTTATTGAGGCACTTCTTGATCATGGGGCGGTAATGAAATGGCAATTACAAGAAGTAGGTAAATTCAAAACTCTTAAAGAGATTGGATTAAAAAACGGGGAAGATTTTTATCACCTTGAAGATTTGACTCACAATTATGATCGAGTAAAGGTTGGGAATGTGGACGAGCAACACCAAGTAAAAGATTTTCTGATTTACAATGCTATTTCAAGGCATGCCCCGGTTCCTCAAAGTAAAGAATGGCTTGAGATTTGTTATGTAGCTGAGTATTTATTAAGCCCATTTGGGAAGTTTATAAATAGATGAAAGAAAAAAAAGAAGCATTAAGATGTGTTTTTTGCGGAAAAATAATAGCAGTTATAAGTAGAAAATATTGGAAAAAAATCAAGATAGAAAAATGTTATTGCAAAAAATGTAGAGAAGAAAATTTGCATTATTAACAAAAATGAAAATATTCGCTGATATGCACCAGGGAGCTTTATATTACTCCTTACATCTCCTATTTGAGAAAAGGTTAGGCTGGGAATTGTATAGACCGATTGGCATGGACTGGCGGAAAGAAGGCTATTGGCAGTATTCCCAGCTAGAAGACACGATTAAACAGTACCTTGAGCCAAAAGAGAACGATAAAAATCTGGGGACTCATTGGTTATGTAGCGATCTTGATTTTGAATGGACTCAGAAGGCTTTGAGTTTTGAACAGTACAAGAAAATGAACATTGATGTAGTTCTTGCTTCAGTTGGGCCTCATGAAGATACCTTTTATAATCTTCTTACGTGTTCGAGAAAACGACCTAAGCTAATAAGACAAATTGGAAACTGGAACGAAGAGGTTGATTTTAACAAAAGCAAAAACTTAATGATTAGCGTTGGTCCGTTTATTTGCCCGGACTTTGTTAATTTTATTTGTTATCATCAAGAATTTGATATTAATATTTGGAAATACGAAAAGCCGAAGGCTTTTAAAACGATCAAGACTTTTATAAATTGCTTTCCGGACTCAGTTGATTTTCCTCTTTGGGACATCTACGAAAAAAAACTGCCGGAGTTCGATTTTAAAATGCATGGAATAGGCGGTCGGGATGGTAATTGCCACCCACAAAAAAAAGTACATAAAGCTATGGCTAATAGTGGTTTTATTTGGCATGTTAAATTAGGAGGTGAAGGTTTTGGACACGTAATCCATAACGCTTATGCCCTTGGACGTCCGGTAATAACAAAAGGAAGTTATTATTATGGAAAGATGGCCGAACCTCTGCTTATAAATAATAAAACTTGTATTGATCTTGACCAAGGAAGTCTTGAAAGCAATATTGAAAGAATTAGATATTATTCAAAGCCTAGCAGATTTTTAGAAATGAGTAAAAACGCTTATAATCGTTTCCGGGAAGTTTGTAATTTTAATCGGGAAGAAAAAGAGATCAGGAAGTTTTTGGAGAGATTGAAATAGAAATAATTAATAATTAAAAATGTTAATAATTGTATTTGCTTCTTTTACTCTTGGTTTTAGCATAGGTATAATTTTTATGCTATTATTAGTGGTGAGATGGTAAAAGCAGTCGGTCCCGCCATGTCTCTTGACGTTTCTGGATCATTGGGAGGTGTAATAGAGTATAGAACTTCAAAAGGAATTCATTATGTTTCTAAAAAACATAAGCCGGGAAGCAGAGCTCCCTTTGTTTTAGGATATAATAATTATCAAGCAAGGCTACATATTGCCAATGCAGTAGATCATTGGCATTTGTTAAGCACAGCTCAAAAAAAATTATGGAAGGATTATATTAAATAGTATATTATCACGTGTTCGAGAAAAGGAAATAATATGGCAGTATATGCTTTAGATTTTGATGGAGGGGATGAATTAACGATACCTAACTCAGAGCTTTATTCATGGGTAGGAGATCAGGGATGTAATGAATGTTGGTTTAAATCAAGTACATCTCAAAATATTAAACAAATATCTAGTAAAGAAGAAGTGGGCGCGGGCGGTATTGGGATGGTAATATATCCAGCTGATAGATTGCATGGGTTAGTTACTGTGCCGGCTGGGTCTGTTAAACTTTCCGGAAGTACACCTTTAAATGATGGAGCATGGCATCATCTTGCTGTAGACTATGATAGTTCAAAATTAAGGATATTTGTTGACGGAATTCAAGAAGGGATTGCTGATGCTTCGGGGAATATTGTCTGGAGCTCAAATGCCCTTTGGGGGTTTGGCTATAGAGAGCATTATAGTGATCGTTGGATTGTTGGTATACTGGACGAGATAAGAATTTCAAAAGTTTCAAGATACACCTCAAACTTTACTCCGCAAACGACTCAATTTATACCGGACGCGGATACATTTATCTTACTTCATTTAAATGAAGGTGTTGGATTAGCCGCTAATGATTCAGGACCTAATGGGTATAATGCGGTTTTGGCGGCGGCTCCTAAAACGCCTACTTGGGTAGCGGGACACGTTGGGCCTGTTCCTAGTGTACCATCTAAGCCGTCAATTATGGGTAAGAAAACAGCCCCGACTGGATATAATTGTTTTATTCAGCAATATGTAAAAAACTTGTTTCATAACTTACCTCCTCTTAAACTTCCGGACGGAACTTTGTGGTAGTACGTGTTCGAGAAATTACTCCGTAGCCTGTTAATTGGTACTTGACAAGCGTTTTACTTTTGTTTTATTATGAAGTATGAAGAAAAACAAAATTGTTTGTTTTAAAGTAATTGGTCGAGACTTTGAATATATAAGAAAGCAAGCTAAGAAACGGAAAATATCAAAGTCTCGTTTTCTTCGCAGGATTATAAGATGGTGGAAAAAATCTAAATGAATAAAAAAAAGTATGAAGAAATTATTGAATTTCTTCAAGATATTCTTTATTATTTTGACGATTTTGTTCAATGGGTAGGACCTCATCCTGAAGAGTTCGAGGAAATGAAAGAAGATTTTAAGGAAGAAATTGCTAAGTTATAAATGTAAATGTTCGGATATAAAGAACTGTTAAGGTAAAAAAATGAACCTAAAAATTAGAATACCATTTGACGGCAAAGCAAATATTACTTTTAAGTTCGGCGCGGATCCGGATTGGTACACAAGAGTCTTTGGTTATCCGCATAACGGCGTTGATTGGGGAATGAAGTCTGGAAGATCAATTTTAGCGTGTGATAATGGAAAAATAACTTATGCTGATTCAATACCGGATTCAGATGGTTGCGGAGTTATAATTTCGCATATTTGGGGTCAGTCTTTATATTGGCATTTATCAAAAATTACTGCTAAATATGGTCAAGACGTAAAAAAGAGTGATCTAATAGGACTTTCCGGGGCTACTGGCTTTGTTACTGGACCTCATCTTCACTTTGGAATTAAAGTAAATGGCGTTCACGATTCAAAAATGAGAGATTGGGTTGATCCACTTCTTTATCTTGAGAAAGAGATAGAAAGCCCTGAAGTTTTAGAAATTAATCCTAAGTATTATAGTGTTAAAATAGGTGATAATTTGTGGAAGATTGCCGAGAAATTTTATGGAGATGGGTCAGTATGGACAAGAATTTACAATGCTAATAAAGATAATATTAAACATCCTGGATTGATCTTTCCTTTACAAAGATTACTAATACCATAGAAAGTGAGGTAAACATGGCTAAAAAAGTAAAGAAAAAAAGTCCGGTGGTTTTGAGATCAGAAATTGGACTGGTAGGTGTCAAAGAAGTAATACAAGTGGTTGAAAGCTATTCGACTATAAAAAGAAGGCTTTTGACCTCTGAAGTATTTATAGAAGTAACGACTCGAGACCGCAGAAAGTTTTTAAAGAATAAAATGAACGTTGATTATGTAATGCCTTTAATTTAATTTTAGTGGAAGATATAAGTTCAGTTGTTGAACATAGATTAAATAAACTAGGTATTAAGATATTTAATTGTACGAAATGCAAAAAAAAGATTTTATTTCTTTATACGAAATCTGGTAAAAGTATGCCTGTAACTTTAAATTTAACATCTCATTTTGCAGTTTGTTCTAAAGCTCGATATATTAAAAAGAAATATGTTGGAAAGAAGTCATGGCAGGAATTATAAGATGGACTCCCAAACAATGGAATCAGTTTTTAAAAAGTAAAGGAATGGTTAAAGATTTAAGCAATAAACAATTAGCAAGAAAAGTTGTAATATTAGAAAAGAAAGTTAGCAATTTGTCAAGTTGGCTTGTTAGTATAGTAGCCAAGTTAAAGAAAGGAGAGTTTTAGATGGTAAATTTAAGCAAGTGGGCTAAAGACCACCAAACTTATTTAAAAGTTATTGAGGGAGAACCAATTACTTGTAAATTTCTTGGATGTGAAGAGTTTATAGATAAAGACAACGACGATCGGGAAAAGATTCGTTATTTTTTAGAAGTAAATGGACAGGAAAAAGTATTAGAAAGTCAAAGCATTGGGTTAGCTGAAGAAATGGCAAAAGCAAAAGAAAAAGACTGGATTAAAATAACAAGAACAGGAAAAGGAAGATCTACAAGGTATGAAATTGAAATTCAAGAAGCGCTTTAGAATTTAAAATAAATGAATTACGAAGATCTTAACGATATTTTTAAACCTTTAGTTGTGTCTTTAGTTGTGTCTCTTTTAGCTTTATTATTTGTAATAAAAGTGTTTTTGTTTCTAGCTTTTAACTAGACGTCGAGGCAAGGTAACAGCCGGACAACGACGTTAAAAAAATCCGGCGACCCTGGCAACTATGAGTACATAGTCGTAGATTAGAAAATCTATAAGAACAGGGAGAACTAGGGATTAACCCCAAACCGCTATTGTTAAAATAGGGCGGGGATTTAAAGGGGAAGCCCAGTTATTGTTTTAAAAAACGGCGATTGATTTTTTGTGGTATAATAGTATTTAATATCTGGTAGTGTCCGATATTGAAAAAGGGGGGGCTTAAGGGCCCCCCTTTTTCTTCTTGTTTTTTCTTTCTGGCCCTGGCGCGCGCGCCACTAAAAAATTTGCGCGGAACTATAACTGGCTAGCAAGTTTTGTAAAAATTGTTTGTCCTTGGAGTCTTAAAGGGGCATAAATAGCAGTAGCCAGGGCCAGAATATTTTTTTTTCCCGCAAAAGTGCGCTAGTCAGCCTAGAAAAGGAGGACTTGGGAAGAGATTGTAAATTGATACTAGAAAATTGAGCTGTTGGCGAGGCGCCCCCTAGGGCGCCCATGCGCACGTTGCGGGACAGGCACGTCAGTTTAATTGGGTGGGAGGGGGGTAGGGATGGCTATTTTGGCCTTAGTGCCGTCCTCCGTTTGAATTTTAGTTGGGTATCTTTAGAAAATGTTGGAATTTGTAATACTCTGGCTGTGTTGAAAGAAAGCGTAGAGGACGGCTGGGGGTTTTTGACTCAATGTCAAAAACCCCCATAATTGCAAGCGGAGTGTTTTTTTAGCGAAAAAGGGCGTGGCTTTTTCGCTTATAAAAACTATAGATAAGGAAACTTTTACGACATGTCGCACAAGTAGCTACTTGTGCGACACCCCCTTTTTGCCCTGCTTAAAGCATGTTGCACAAAATTTTTGTGCGACGTGCCACTTTTAAAATATAAATAAAAAAAGCAAGGCAAAGGGGGGGTATGGCGTAAAGTTTCTCCTGTAAAGATTCCTTATTACTCCCGCTTGCTTGCCTGTGAAGAAAAATGGGGGGTCCCATTTTTCTTCACTAAGGCAATACTTCTCTAGGGGGAGGTACCCTCCCCAGAGCGAAGCGAAGGGGAGGGGTGGGGGGCGAAGCCCCCCTACGAATAATATGAGGGCTGTACTCAGCCCGAATACAATTTAAACAAAAGACGATATATGGAGTCGATGAAAAGGTTTGGGTTTACCACTGACCTTCCGACAGAAGCGATTTTATAGATTGCGTAGAAATAAAAACTTCCTTTTTTCTCTAGGGGGAGGTACCCTCCCCAGAGCGAAGCGAAGGGGAGGGGTGGGGGGCGAAGCCCCCCTACGAATAATATGAGGGCTGTACTCAGCCCGA
>JGI10211J34971_10001717_pt1 | contig 17953 bp, 18 predicted proteins | sample Etolagsediment_FD_34971 | JGI IMG/M metagenome (IMG submission 34971) | reverse complement strand
CAGACCCCTCAAAAAAGTTCGCTTCGTACCAGTCTGGGCTTGGTACGTCAAGCTCTACACCGTCAGGGTGTTCCTTCATAATTTCAATGGAAATCCATTGTCTCCCCCCAGGCTTCCTATGAAGGGTCAGACCCAGGTAATACACTGGAGTAAGGGCGGTGTCGTATGTCTCGTAAGACAACGGAAAAAAAACACGGGACCCAGCAATCCCGTTAAGCAATCCCATAAAGCGTAAAAGGAATTCGAACATGGCAAACAGTGGAAGAGCAGCAACTATATACTTTTACAATATAAATCTTCAGAATATTTAAGCTATCATTTTTTCTTATCTTTATATAAATTAAATGACAATTCAAAGTAATATGGAAAGAAGACGTCGTGAGTGGAGAAGAAGAGGTCGTCAGAGACAAGCTATAAGACATCATTTATGGAATCCTTGGAACTGGGATGCTTGGAGATGGCACTATCCCACATCAACCATTGTTATTGAACATGATCGCCCACAACGTAGAAGAGACATGATTATCTGGGGACTCGCTCTTATTATTTTAATGGGGTTGATCAGTTATTTAGTTGTAGGAAAAAAATAAATAATTTACTAGTATAAAAAATTCCCACTTGGACGAAATTCCTTCACAGATCGACCATTATTCTGTGGCTTCCTTTGAGGTGGAGAAAATGATTTAAGAATATCAATGCCTCTTTGTTGAGGTTTTTGTTGTTGAGGATAAGGTTGAGGAAGAGGTTGAGGTTCTGGTTTTTTGTATTCAAGTAGATTTAATTCATCTTGTTTTCTATAATTCCAAAATATTATTAAATAATTTGGAAATACATATTTTACATTAAATTGATTCTTACGAAGATTTCGGTAAATATAATTTGCACAATCGGGGATCTTATATAAAGGAACTCCAAATATTATCTCAGGAATCTCAAACACCGCATACTCATCCTCTCTACTAACCGCTTGTTTAATAACTTTATAACATTTTGATAAAACACTATCAAATATTGTGACTCGCTTTTTAAGTCTTTTATAGTGTATATCTTGGATCTCGGAAACAGAAATTTCATTAATCATATCTTCCTTCTTAATAATATTTGAGAAAAATCTTTGATCTAATCAAACTATAAAGATAAATCACTTTACTATAAATATGTATTTGGCATTTGGTGGTTGTGGTATAAAAGCAATCTCATACATAGGCTGTATTAAAGCACTTGAAAAATTCATTAAGAAAGATGATATAGAAGGATGTATTGGTTGTTCAAGTGGATCTTTATCTTCGCTTCTTTATATTCTTGGATATAATTCATCCGAATTATGGGAGATCATGAGTAAGATTGATATTATGGAATATACAGATGATAAATTTGAAAGACTATTTAATCAATGGGGATTAGATGATGGATCAAGAATTATTCGCCTATTTTCCGCGATTTGCAAACAAAAATGTCCAGAAATTGATACTCTAACATTTAATGATCTATATAAAAAAAGTGGGAAGGAATTGGTGATTGTTGGGAGTAATATTACAGAATCCAGAGTAGAATATTTTAATCATAAAAACACACCTGATATGTTGATCTTAAAGGCTCTAAGAATATCAATATCCATTCCATATAAATTTGTTCCGGTTAAATGGGAAGGTTCAATTTATGTTGATGGTGCGGTTTATAATACATATCCTGTGAATTATTATATAGATCAGGGTAAAGATGTTCTTGGATTTTTGATTAATGATATTGGAAAGTTGGAACCTATTCAAAATTTGGTTCAATATACAATTGGTATGTTAATATCAATTGAACATATGCTTATAAAAAATAATATTAAAATAAATAGTGAGAACACAGTTTATATTAAATCAAAAATATCTTCAATATCATTTTCATTATCTGTGGATCAAAAGAAGAAATTATGGAAAAATGGATATTTAAATACAGTTGAATATTTTTATAAAAAGAAAAAAAGAAATGAATTATTAAAAAAAGTTTTCCAAGTAATCAAACAATAATATTCTATTAATATATTAATAGTATGAATTTTGATCAACCCAGTACAGGATCTTCACTCAAATCCAAACTTATTAGTACAGTAATATTAATTCTTGTTATCCTTCTTGTTATATATTTATGGCGTCGTTTCCGTAATGATTATAATAACTTATATGGAAATTCCCCCTGGATCCTCTCTGGAACTAAAACCGCGAATACTCGTTCAGTTGTCCCTGGACATGTAATTCGTCGTTCTGTTGATAGTGCTTATGGAACAGAATTCTCATATTCATTCTGGATGTATATTAATAACTGGGCTACTAATGAAGGAAAGTGGAAACATATTATGCATAAAGGTAATGAAAGTGGGGTTCCTCTCCAAGCACCTGGATTCTGGTTACATCCTAATGAGAATACTCTCCGAATTCACATGAATACATTTGAAGATCCAGAGGAATCCTTTGATATTGGTAATATCCCAGTGCATAAATGGGTACATGTAACAGTTGTATTAATGGGTAAAGATATGGATGTATATATTAATGGAAGACTTAAGAGTAGATTTCAATTAAGCAGTGTTCCTAAGCAAAATCATGGAGATCTATATGTAAATCAATGGAATGGTTTTGATGGATTTATGTCAAGAGTTAGATATTATAATTATGCAGTTCCTATCTATTACATTGAGAAGATGGTTAATGATGGACCATCTGGTGCTAAATGTATTGATACTGGATCAGAAGTACCACCCTATTTAAGAGATGATTACTGGATGAATACTGGATTCCCCGAGATCAGACCACGACACTCTGATTAAATCACATCTTATTTTTCAAGAAATTGAATTAGAAATAATCGAAGAATTAAAGGATGAATAAAAAAATCTGAGAATATTTTAAGAAAGAATTCTAAATGAATCAACGAGTCTGGGGACCTAAATTATGGTTTTCATTACATTCAATAACATTTACATACCCTTATAACCCATCTTCCGAAGATAAAAAAACAGTATCCGATTTTTTTGTCTCATTAAAAGATGTACTCCCATGCACAGCATGTCAAACAAATTATAAAAAAAATTTAGCAGATTTTCCAATAAAACTCGGATCACGAAAAGAACTGGTTTATTGGTTGATTGATCTTCATAATAATGTTAATGTAGAAACTGGTAAGAAAAAATGGTCTTATCAAGATGTAATTCGTAAATATGAAAGAGAATATAGCTGTAAGATTTATTTAACAGAAGAAGAGGAGAGTCGTGATAATGATTCGCAAAATAACTGTTTAACAGGTAGATTATATAATTATAGATATATTTGTATATTAGTATTATTAATATTATGTATCGCTATTTATTATTATCGTTTCAAGAATTGAATATACCTTCTTTAACATCTCTAATTTTGCATCACTATAATTCCGGATTAGATCAAGAGCTTCATCAAATGATACCCACTTTATCTGACTAATCTCATTATATTGGAATGGATTATCATCCCTGATCTCTAATTTCTTGTCTGAGTTATATTCCGCAAGAAAATATTTATGTAAATAATTAACATCATTTGTACCTTTAAATATTTCACTGATTGGATCAATCTGTAAAATATCGTAATCATCATCTGTTAAAGAGGTTTCTTCTTTAAATTCTCTGACTGCACATTCTTTATCAGTTTCCTTCAAATTTCGCCGACCCTTAGGAAATCCCCATTCTGGATCCGTCCAATTTGTTGTACTTTGACCGATAATATCATCAATATGAATAATTTTATTTGTTTTTTTATGAAGATAACCTTTTTTAAGGGAATTAAATTTATATTCGGCTTGTTTAATATCGGAATAATTATGTTTTCTTGAAAGATCATTCCAAAGATTATTCCACAATGTTTCAAAATCATTTTCTTTGATCATTTTTTTTTCATCTTTTGTCATAATGTTAAATAATCCAACTAAATATTTAATATTATCAAAAGAATATTTTCCACGAAGAAACTCAAAATATCCAATACTATTTTTTCTACAAATTATTAAAAATTTAAGATTATTTTTAATATATTTTCTTTTTTCTTCATCAACCTCTTTTATTATTGTATATTTTTTTAACATCTTATTTATTGATTTATTATACTTTATACAAATAATACCAAGACTAATGATTGGAAATTGACACGCCCTGTATATATGACCTTTTTTACCACAATTCTGACAATATAAATTTTGTTTATTCATTTTAAGATATAAGTTATTAATTATAATTAAAGTACTCTTATATATATTTTTTATGATTGTATAATATAGGATTATATGAAAAATAAAGATAATTTTATATTTTATCCAACAATTGATAATAAAAACTTCTATGAAAAAATTTATTCTAAGAAGGAATTCCACGATAATATTATCCCAGTTGAAACAAGATCCGCGGAAGAAGTTTGTTCAATGAATAAAGAATTCTCATTAATGCCTCAACAAAAATTTTTGAGAAATTTTATTTCGCTAGATACTCCCTATAATGGAATTCTTGTATTTCATGGTGTTGGTGTCGGTAAAACGTGTTCCGCTATTTCAATTGCGGAAGGTTTCAAAGAGATGATGAAAATTTATAATAAAAAAGCACTTGTTATTCTTCCTAAAAATGTAAGAGATGGTTTTAAAAAGGAAATATATAATATTGATAAGGAAACAGATGATCCAGAAATGTCATTTCAATGTACTGGTATGGAATATAATATTTTAGGTGAATACAAATATTTAACCAAAGAACAACGTCAAAAAAAAATACAACAATTAATAAAATCCAATTATAAATTCTTAGGATATAAACAATTTGCAAATGAAGTTCAAAGATTAACTGGATGGAAAGATGGAAAAGAATCATCTTTCACAGATACAATGAAAAAATTAATTGAAAAAGAATATTCCAATCGTATTATTATTATTGATGAAATTCACAACATTAAACACAGTTCCCAAGAAACCCGATTCGTACCACCATACTTAAAAGCAGTTATTAAATATGGGAAAAATATTAAACTCATTTTAATGAGTGCTACACCAATGTATAATAAATCAACCGAATTTATATATATCCTTAATTTACTCTTGTTAAATGATAAAAGAAAAACAATACAAATTTCAGATGTATTTAATCAAAATGGATCTTTTAAAAAAAATGGAAGAGAATTATTAGGAGATAAAGTTAAAGGATATATTTCGTATTTAAGAGGTGAAAGACCCCCAGCTTTTCCTGTTAAATTATTTCCAAAAGAAGCAGATGTACCAAATATTAAATATGATTTATTAGGTGCGGAATTACCTAAAGAAAAGAGAATTAAATTTTTAAAGATTATTGAGTGTGAGATGGGATCATACCAATATGGATATTATAAAGAACAAATGGATAAAATATTAGAATCAAAAAAAATTAATAGTATTGATCAAATTGAAGATGTGTTAAATAATGGAGAAGAAGGTATCGAAGAAGGCGGCGAAGAAGGCGGCGAAGAAGGCGGCGAAGAAAATATTGATTTATCAAATGTTGATAAAGAAGACGGAGAAGAGGGAGAAGAGGGAGAGGAAGGAGACGAGGGAGAAGAAGAGGGGAAAAATAAGATCATAAAGAAGAAGCCTCGTAATTTTGGATTTACATTGTTTAGATCTCTTCTTCAAATTTCTGATATTGTATTTCCAACATCTAATGGACCTGCTTATGGTAATGCTGGATTTATTAGTAAAAGTTTTGCAAAAGGTGCATTAATAGAAACAAGAAAGAAATTACATGATCTTAAGAAAAAGGCTGTTACTTTTTCGTATGGAGATAATGCAATATTAAACAAAGGAACAAAAGAGGAAGTTCCATTTTTAGATAAATCTGTATTAGCAAATTATAGNAATAAATTCTTAAAAGCATTTGAAGCAATCAGAGATGCAAAAGGTATCTGTTATGTTTATTCTGAGTTCAAAAAAGCAGGTGTTATCCCATTTTCACTTATATTAGAACAAAATGGTTTTGAAAGATATACTGTAAAAGGTGAAACACAGCTCCTTGATTATACTCCTAATAAATTAGGTGGAGGTGGTAAAAGACCGCGTATTTGTTATAAATGTGGTAAAGGAATTATTGATCCAGTGCATAAAAAAGGTCATAAAGATTTTCACAAATGGATTGTTGCTAAATATGTTGTAATTACTGGATCAAATGATAGTTTAACACATATTGATATTGGTAAAGTATCTGAAGTTATATCATCAAATACAAATCAGAATGGGGAAGAGGTTAAAGTAATTATTGGAACACGTGTAGCAGGTGAAGGTGTCAATTTTAAAAGAATCCGCCAAGTACATATATTAGAACCATGGTATAATCTTTCAAGACTTGAACAGGTAATTGGTCGTGCAATCCGTTATTGTTCTCACATTACATTACCTGAAGATCAGAGAAATGTGGATATTTTTCAGTATGCATCCGTTATACCAAGATCATCAAATAAAAAAATGAATGAAACAGAATCAATTGATCTAAATCATTATCGTGTTTCTGAGATGAAGGATATTTTTATAAAGGATGTTGAATCTATTTTGAAGAGAAATGCTGTTGATTGTGCATTGAATAAACAGATAAACATAATTAATAAAAGTAATACTGTTAATATTGTTGATTCACGTGGCAATGCTGTGAAATATACTTATGGGGATAAACCATATACACCAATATGTGGCTATAAAGAGGATTGTGATTTTAAATGTGCATGGGAACCAGGTAAAAGTGGTGTTAAAGTAAATTTAGATACATATAATATTAAATATGCCAGATCAAACATTGAGGTTGCAAAGAAATTAATAAAAAGAATGTATAGAATTGGATACAACTATAAATTGGATGATATTATTAAGTTTGTTAAAAATGAGATCAAGGATATTGATGAGTTATATATTTATAAAGCATTGGATGATATCTTAAATTCTAAATATGAAATTGTATTTGATAAATATAATCAAGAAGGACATATTATATATAAAGGGGGATATTATATATATCAACCAAGTGAAATTGATGATCTTAAAATACCAATCTATTATAGATCACATCCTGTACCAATTAAAAAGAAATTCATTAGATTAGATGATAAACCCGATTTGAAAATACAAGATAATAAAAATAGTAATAAAAATGATGTTAAAGATATATTAACTAATTTTGTGGGAAAAATGGTTGATCTTGAATCTGAATTGGCAGTATTGATCAAAGAAAATAATATTTCCAACGCAGAAATGTTGATTGTGGAGATGTTATTTGAAAGATTTTTATTTGAGGATAAACTCGCATTTTTAAAATTGATTATTAAAAATATTATTGATAATAAAATTGAAGATTCTGTATATATGTCATCTATACTTGATTATGTTGATAGATATATAATAAGAAATGGTGATCTTAAAAAAACATCTAAAAATGCGGATAAAATAATTGGATTCAGATTAGAGAATGAATATTTATGTTATGATAAACAATGGAAAAATTGTAATGTGGATATTATTCAACTTATTAAATTTAGAAAAAAAGTTGATGCAAAATATAAATACAATAAGATTTATGGATTCGTGGAAAAATCTGGTAAAAATGTATTTCAATTTAAAATTATTAATAAAAATAAAGAAAAGATCGCGATGACACTTGATTATAAATCATCTAAAAGATCCAAAGTTAAAGGGCGTGCATGTTATACTGAAAAAGTCGAGGATCAAATTAAATTGGCGAATGATTTAAATATTAATATTGGAGAAGTTACTAATAAAAAAAGATTATGTAATATAATTGAATTATATTTAAGATATAATAATATGATTGTATTTGAAGGGAAAAAATGGTTTAGATTATTTGATGATGAAGCGGAAGATGAAGATGAAAATGATGAATAATTATAAAATGAAAATAAAAAAATGATTAAATATTATTATTAGATGATATAATAATAATATTATATATTAAGAATAATTATGACAGATGATATCTATTCAACCATTTTAATTAATAAACCAATTATTTTAGAATCTAAAAATATAAAAAAAAATATTAATTCTAAATTATTATCCATGTTCAAAACACAATATGAAGGAAAATGCTTAAATGAAGGATACTTAAAGGAAGATAGTTCAAAATTACTAACTAGAACAGTTGGATCTGTTGTTAAAAATTCATTTTCGGGAGCATTAAGATTTGAATGTGTATTTGAAGTACAAATTTGTAATCCTTTTCCTCAACAAAGAATTAAATGTAAAATCAGTAAAACAAATGAACTTGGATTAATGTGTATTCATGAACCATTGCAAATTATCATTCCAAAAACTTTACATAATAATAAGGCATTGTTTAATGAATTGGGTGTTGGAGATGAAGTTGAGGTGATTGTGATTGTGAAAAAATATAATTTATACGATAAAACAATTTATGTAACAGGAAAATTATCAAATGATCCAGAGAAAAAAGTAAATAAAAAAGAGGTAAATAAAATTGTTGAGGAAGAAGAAGAAGAAGTAAAAGATAGTGATGAAGATGAAAATGAATTCTCCAATATTAATATTTCAAGTAATGAAGAAGAAGATGAAGGTGAAGGAGAAGGTGAAGTGCAAGATGATGTAGAAGAAGATGAATCTGATATAGATATTCCAACAGATAATGAGGTATCTGAAGGGGAAGAGATGACTGAAGAAGAGGATGAAGAGGATGATATTAAAGAAATTAAATTGGATGATGAAGAGACGGATGATGAGGAATTTAATTTTATTGAATAATTTTTTGATATAAAGATTACAATATAAATATTATTTAAATGGATACAGATACAATTGAAAATTTTACAATTGATAAAGTAAAATATATTATATCGGAAATAAAGAATTTAAATAAAAATGAACATTTACAGATTTTAAAAATGATTATTGATAATAACCATGATAATTATACTGAAAATTCAAATGGTAGTTATATAACATTTAATTTTGAAAAAGATAAAGAATTATTGTTTAGAATATATAAATTTAAGAAATTTTGTGAAGATAATAAAAACAGATTACTTGAATCAGAAAAAGATATTGAAGAAAAAAAGAAATTATTTCTTTCAGCAAATAAAAAAGAAAATTTAAGTATTATTGATAATAAAAATCAAGAATATATAAAAAGCATTAAAGAACAATATAAAACAGATTCTGAATTAATTGGATCAAAGATTGTTTTAAAGAAAAATAAAATAAAATTGAATTCATCACACAGTAAATTATTAAAAGGATTTAAGAATGTATATAAAAATAATGAATTAACAACAAAAGTCAGTGGTAAAAAACCACCTAAAAAAGTAAAGAAAACTAAAATTACTGTTATTGAAGATGATGATGATGAAGAAGATGATGAGATTATTGAAGAGATTGATGAAGAAGACGAAGACGAAGACGAAGAAGAAGAAGAAGAAGAAGAAGTTGAGGTAGAAGTGGAAGAAGATGAGGAAGAAGATGAAGAGGAAGAAGATGAGGAAGAAGATGAAGAGGAAGAGGAGGAGGAAGAGGAGGAAGAGGAGGAAGAAGAGGAAATAAAAAAATAAATTTTAATTATTTTATAAATTAAATAAAAAATGAAAACATTTAAATATAAGTATTATTCAATTATATTTAAATAAGAAGGATTATGTTACAAAATATATTAAATAGGTTTAATGATCAAGTAAGTTATTATGAGATTAAGGAGGATGAAAATGAGGAGGATGAGAAGAGGGAAGATAAAACATTATATGAAAAATATGTTGTTAAAGGTGTTGGTGATATTGCGAATACAAGTAAGATTGAGGAGCATATCTTAGATACAATATATTTTGATGCAAGGAATAAGGATGATTATTTGGTTCAATTTGAGGGGAAAGATACTTTTTTAAAGGCATTAATGATGAAATTATTGGATAAGATGTATTTAGTGGATAAGGAGTTATTTGAGATTCGGAATAAACTGGCGATTGAGATTGATAATTACATTGTATCAAAGAAGAAGAAATCCAATATTATGAATTACTTACTTAGTGATAAATCGGTTGATTCTTATTTAGCATCTGATGTTCGTCAATACATTACATTATATTTTAACATGATTGTGATTATTTTAGATCAAAAAGGTGTTATTTTAGAGGCATCGTTGGATGTTGATGAAATAAATAATGATACAAATATGATTGTATTGGTGAATAGGGGAGATAAATTTGAGATGTTATCATCAAATGGGAAGGAGATGAATGTGAAAAATTTCGAATATTTATTAGAAAAACTGAGTGGTTGGAATAAGGATTGTGGTGAGTTAGTATTATCACTTTATGGTAAGAAGCCGAATGATATATTATTTAAGAAGGTGAGTATAATGGATATGAGGAATATTTGTGAGAAATATATGATTAATCTGACTAAAAAGTCGGATAGAACATTAAAAAATATTAAAAAAAATAAAAAGGAATTATATATAGATCTTAAACATTATTTTGGATGTGTAAAGAAATAAAGAATAAAATAAAGAATAAAATAAAAATGACAATGTATTAAAAAAAATGATATTATATTTTTAATATAATATTATTTTAATAATAGCATATAATGAAATTAACAAAATTGCTTTATAATAATATTAATAAACTTATTAAATCACGTAAAAGTGATAATGAATTAGAAGCAAGAATTACTAAAAATATAAATAAATTTGAAATGGAAGCTGTATTAAATGGACTCATCTTTAGTAAAAAAAACAATGGACTCGGATTAAATTATACACAAACATCTGAATTAGATATTACAAATGATAAAGATAATACAAGAATCACTGTAATTGGTGAAGATAGTATCAAATTATATTGGTTGAAGAATAATTTACTTGATGAAGGAATAACATATAAAACACAGATTAAAGAAAGACTAAGTAATATTGATATAACAGATTATGGTGTTCGTTTATCACTTTCTGTTGAGAAAGAAGGAGGAGATATTAAAGAATTAATGAATTCGGGTACGAATAAAAATTTTAGATATAAAAACAGATATATGATTAAATCGCCTGACGGCTTATTTTCATTTGATCTCACAATTATTAAAATGGCGAATGGAAAATCATTCAGAGAAAGCAATATTTTTAGACAACCATTTACATATGAAATTGAAATGGAATATGTTGGTGGTGATTCAAATAACAGTAAAGATATATTTAATTCTCTTCTCGTAAATATGAATATTCTTCTAAAATTATACCAAGGATCATCATTACTAATTAGAGATGAAGAGAAAAATATTATCATTGATGGGTATAATAAATTAGTTGATGTGAGCAATAGAAATAAGGGTCGTTTTGAATTTATTGCAGCGAATCCTGTTACACTTCATGTTAAACACTTATTAGAAGAACATACGCCGAATATTATGGAATCATATGCAGTAACTGATAAGGCTGATGGTTTAAGACATTTATTATATGTTTATGAGAATGGTGAATGTTATCTTATTGATAACAATAAAAATATTACAAAATGTAATGTTAATGTTAAGGGATGGAAGAATTCATTGATTGAAGGAGAATATATCTCTGAGTTGAATACATTTCTTGTATATGATATGTTATTTGAAAGAGGCAATGATATTCGATCAAATAATCTGTATATTAAAGAGACAGATGTTAAGAATGCAAATAAATCCAGATTAAATTATTTAAGTTCCTTTGTAAAGGATGTTGTAGGTGGATCTGGAATAGTAATTGTTGAGAAAAAGTATATGTTTGGAACGGGTGAAAATATTTTTAAGAAAGCAAAAATGATTTGGTCAATGGAACGTAATTATAAGATTGATGGTCTTATATTTATTCCGTATAACACACCTTATCCATTAAATGGAAGAACTTGGACAAAATTATTAAAATGGAAACCGAATGATCTAAATTCAATTGATTTTCTTGTAAAGGTTGTTAAGAATGATAAAGGTGAAGATAAAAGAAGTCCATATATTTATGAAGGAACTAATTCAGGATTAAATAAAGTTGTTCAATATAAAAGTCTTGAATTATTCGTTGGTGGATTAAAAGATGTTATTAACAAAAGCAATGGTAATTGGACCAAACAAGCATTTCCTATTCCATTTAATCCACCAAGTAGTAAAACAGATATCAACATTGCGAATATATTATTAGATGACCGTGGAAGAATGATGTGTAAAGATCCTTTATCAGACCGTTATTATGTAATTGAGGATAATATGATTGTGGAATTTGTTTGGGAAAAAGATCCTTTGTTTTATTGGAAACCATTGAGAATTCGGGAAGATAAAACCGAGAAATATTTGAAAGGAGAACCAGTATTTGGGAATAGTGAAATGGTTGCGAATGATAATTGGTTATCAATTCAGAATCCTGTTACACTTGATATGATTACAACAGGTGTAATTCCAGAAAGTGCGATTAAAAAAGCATTGGAAAAGAATACAAAATCAAATAATAAAAAGAATAATTCTATGAATAATTCGGCAACTGTTAATGAGAATAAATATTACAAAAATACAAACATCAATGAATTTAATTATGAAGACAGAATGCCTTTCCAACGTTTCCATAATTCCGTTGTTAAACGTAATTTAATTAAAGATATTGCACAAGTTGCTGGGAATGGAGCATTACTTGATCTTGCATGTGGAAAAGGGGGTGATCTTCCTAAATGGAAGGATGGTAAATTTAAGAAGGTTATTGGAATTGATAATGATAAGAGTGGTCTTGAGTATGCAGAGAATTTTTACAAGAAATATAGTAATAAAGATAAACCAGATGTTACATTTATTTGGGGAGATAGTGGAAGACTTATTTTTCCTGGATATGAGGCAGCATTGGATGAGAAGTCTCGGGAGCAAATGATGACAGCAATTCCAGAAAAACATATGTTTAATGTGGTATCACTTCAATTTGCATTACATTATTTTTTCAAAGATGAAAAGACATTGCGAACATTATTACAGAATGTTAGTGATAATTTGAATAAAAATGGATATTTTATTGGGACTTGTTTTGATGGAAATAAGATTTTGAAATTGCTTAAAAAGAATAAGATTGATGGTAAGATTGATGATAAGGTTATTTGGAGTATTGAGAAGAATAAAGTAAATGGAAGAGCTAATTACGGAAATTCCATAAATGTATTTGTAAAATCAATTGGATCACCAAAAACAGAATATATTGTAAAGCTTGATTTCTTTGAGAAGATATGTAAAGAATATGGATTAGAAAAGGTTGCGATTGAATCATTTGAGAAATATTACAAAGAAAGCAAGAATAATGTTGTTAAAGAGATGACGGATATTGAAAAAGAGTTTAGTTTTCTCAATAGCACATTTGTGTTTAAAAAGACGAAGAATGCAAATAAGTCTGTTTCAAATAAATTACTAAAACTTTTGAAGACACCAGAGAACGTTGATAAAGCAGATGAGAATGAGATTATATCAATTGAAGTTTCTAAAGCAAAGAATTCCGATATTAAGGAAATTAATATTGAAGAAGAAGATGTAGTTAAAGAGAAGAAGAAAAAGAGAATCATTAAGAAAAAGGTTGCTAAGAAATAAGATTTGTTTAAGAAGAAGGTTGTTCTTTATCATTTACCATTGGTTTTACGTATTCATTAAAATATTTCTGACCAATATATTTGGTGGCATTTTCACATTCTGTTTTGGATTCTTTTGCGGTTTTTTTATTTTGAATATTTTGTCTTAAACGGAGCATTTCAATTAATTTAGCCATTTCAAATTTTTCGGGTTCTTGATCTAATAGTAAATTAAAAATTGCCGGATAACAATATGCGAGATCATTATATTTATCATTAACCGTTGATCTATATACTGATCTTCTCTGTTGTAATTCTTTGTTTTTTTGATTATATTCGGGTGATCCTTCTCTCATTTCTTTGAGTTCTTTTTCACATCTGAAAATATCATTTCTAAGTCTTGTAAGTTCAGGCTTCTTAATATATTTAAGAAGAGATCTTACATGTTTTAAAATATTTTTGTTTTCACCTTCAAGTTGAATACTCATTTAATATATAAGATGATATTATGAGATAAGATCTGAACGAAAAAGAATAGTTTTTGGAAAAAGAATAGTTTTTGGAAAAAGAATAGTTTTTAAAAAAAAGAATATCTTATTATAATTTATGTATAATAAAATATATATTTGTTTTTTATTAGTTTTAATTACATACTTATACATTAATATTATTTATAGATCAACACATGTTGAAGGTTTTACATTAAGTACCCGAGAAGATGAGATCTATGCTAAATTACACAGTACTGTATTCAATGATCAAGACTTCATTGATTATGATTGTTCTAACATTATTAAGAATATAGATCAATCTGTTCAAGAAAAGCCATATATACTTGATGCAGGATGTGGTGCAGGTCATCATTACAAAAAGTTGGTCGGAAAATATGGGAAGGAATCTGTAATTGGTGTTGATAATAATAAAACAATACTAAAACAAGCTAAAATAAGAGTTCCAACGGGGACATTTAAAGAGGCGGATCTAGAAGATAAGGGTCTTTTTAGTGATCAAACATTTACACATATTCTTTGTTCAGTTGATACGATTCATCATAATCATGGATCTAAAATGGATAGTATAATTAATAATTTCTATAACTGGCTTAAACCAGATGGTTTATTAATGATTCATATTTTTAATAATAAAGATCTTGATCCAGCTCCTAGGTCTTTTTCACAATATTATCATGATGATCAAGGAAACAAACATGCACTTACATATTTTGAGGATTTTAGTCATGATGCTTGGTGGGAAGCAAAGAAGAAGGATTTGTATGTATATAAAGAAAAGATCATAACGGAGGAGGAGAATAAGAAGGAGGTTGGGAATGTTTTTTATATACCAAATAAAGAGGTGATCTTAAAAAAAATGGAGGTTGCTGAATTTAAATTGAAGGATATTGTTGAATTAAATAAGATTGATGTAAAGTTTGATCTATATATTTTTCAAAAGTAATAGTAAGAAAGAATGTATTCTTTACACTTAGCACAATGGAGTTATCTTGATAAATATCCAAGTGGTACCTATATCTTAGGAAAAGATGGATCCACTAAACATGTACCCTATGTTAAAACATCAATTGAATCAACCGTTGCTAGAGATAATACATCCAAAATTATAGATAGTGGTACAAATATGGCAGTAGAGGAAGGATTTTTAGTGAATAGGGTTAGAGGAAGTAAAAGAATAAAGATTATTCTTCTTATAATCGTTTTATTATTAATTTTATTATTAGTATAAATTATAATGAATAAAAGATCATTTACAATTATTAAGATGAATGGTGAAAAAATGAGAAAAGGGGTATATGTAATAAATAAAAATGATAGTATTTCTATTATTGCTAAAAGAATTGTACAAAAATATTGTGAAAATAAACCTTGTAAAATGACTTTTACAATTAAAGAGAAAACAAAAGGTAGTCAAGAAAAAGAATATTCTTTCTCAGTAACAAAAAATTTATTAAAGAAACCTATTAAAATAAATAATAAAGAACTTCATTATAAAACAACAATTGTAAAATTGTAAATAATATATAATATAGTAAAATAAAAATAATCTGTATATATAAATATAAATGGGCAGATACACTGACGCACAATTCCAACGTGATATTAAAAAACTTGAAAAACTTATTGGAGGATTCTCTGGAGGTGCTTCCAATAACGGAAATAGACAAAGAGTCGCAAAAAAAACTAGTGGTAACAGATCATTCACTGTTGTAAAGGTTAATAACAAGCCTGTAGGAAAGATTGGAAGATATGTTATTACACCTTCTCAGGATCCTTCTCGCGCCGCTAAAAGAGCTTTCCTTAAGCAGTGCGAAAGACTTAACCTTAAAGGAACAAAATGCACACTTACCTTTACCATCCAGGAAACTACACGTGGTAGTAACAAGAAAGAGTATTCTTACCGTGCTAAGCGTGTAAATATGAAGAAACCCCATATGGTTGTACGTAAAGATGGTACTAAATATATGGTAAAGCATCAGACTGAGATGAAGAGACTTGGATCTCAGCACAAGGGTGGATGGAAGTTTTATTCTTAAATTCTGAATTACAAAATTATGTAAAATAAAAATTTAATAATTTATAAAAATTATTAAATCACAATATATATTAGTTTTAATGAATAATTTATTTACGAATAAAAATATAAATAATAGAAATAAAAACAAAAAAATAAGAGTATATACAATTGTTGATTTCCCATTAGAAGGAGAAACAACAGGGAAGTATAAAGGAAAAACACCCAAAGCCGCAGCAGCAAAAGCATTCAATAGATTATGTAAAGAATATAACTATAAAAACAGTATGGGTCCATTTAATTATATTGAATTTCATATTAAAGAGGTTGGAGATCCAGAAAATAAAACATATAGATTTTATGGAACAAGATCAAAACTTTATAAACCGATTTCTGTGAATTATGAAGGAAAAATAATAAAGCATCATTATAAAAATATAATTACTAAATGTAGAGATGAGCAAAAATAATTTAAGTATTGTAAAAATAAGTATCCCTCCCACTAGTCCAGCACATCAACATATTACAGGTGCTTCCTCAATTCATGATCAAGGATCTGCATATAGAGTATATGATCAACTTGTTCCTGATCCAGATTCAGTTGATAAAATGATAGGTGGAATGAGGGGTACAATATATTCAACAAAATTTGGAAAACACCGATTGTTTGTGGGAGGGAGTAAGAAAAAAGCTGTATCTGCACTTTTAGTTAGTTTATTGAATCTAAGTAAAAAGAAGAAGATTGAATTTGTTGTTGATAATAATAAAGGATGGAAACAAAAATATGGTGGATCAAAGAATGGACGAGAATATAATATTGAAGTTTTATGAAGATGATGATGAAAGTGTAATTTGTAATTTAGATAATTCAGCATCTGTATAAAAACTAAGTGATTGTCCAAAATATGAAAGTAAAAATATATTATATAAAAAAACGAAAGAACTTGGTACTGTTTTAACAGTATTATTTTTGTTTGTTAAGTCACTTTCTTTTATTAATTCAGAATCTGTGAATTTAAACTTTAAAATTGAACCATTATTTGTTAAAGATGGTGTTTCAGAAGCAAATATAGATTTATTACCACTATTACTTAGAAATCTACGAATATGAGTTATAGTATCTCCTTTAATAACAGTATTATTATTTTTAGATTTAGAATTTCCGAGGTTTTTTAAAACAATTTTTAAATTCTCATAGAATTTATTATATTTTTTTAGTTGTGTTTCAAAAAACTTTTTCATAATTTCTTTATCAGAATCATTTAAAGGTGCTGCGTTATCAATATCTCTTATTTCTTGATATGTTTTTTTTATTTTAGATGATATTTTATATATATTTGTTAATAATCCAAGAAGACGCAATACAGATTTTTTATTTTTAAGATCTTCTGGTGTAATACCTTTAAGTGCTTGATCTAATAATTTCGTAATTGAACTTTTATTATCATTTCTTTTATTCATTGCATCTGTAATTTTTTTTACAATAGATGATAAATATTCATCATTTCTTTCTTTAGTTGTTTGATTTGAAATAAATTGCATATCATTATCAATACTAATAATTTGTAAAAGCAATATATCCTTTATTGTATTCACAATAAATTGTATATCATGAAAATACAATGATTTATTTGTAATATCTCCAAGTGTTAATTCTGAAGCACCCCCTTTTTGTTTTTTTTTTCTTCTTTTACCACCTGCTTGTGGTTTTTCTACAGCATTATTTGATTGAAGTAATTTTGATGAACAATCTTTTAATATTATTTCATAAAATCGTTCAAAAAGATCCTCAAATACTGTTTTATAAACAAGTTTATTTGATAATACAAGATCTATAA
>JGI10211J34971_10001716_pt1 | contig 17958 bp, 14 predicted proteins | sample Etolagsediment_FD_34971 | JGI IMG/M metagenome (IMG submission 34971) | reverse complement strand
ATACCAAGCTAAAGTGATAGAGATATCTGACGATCCGGGAGCTGTATCGAGAAAAGGCGAACAGTTTCAACGAGTAATTGTAAAACCCACACANAAAGCATTTGGCATTGGACCAAGAGGATATACNTATGATATAACTACCGCCGAGTTTTCTATCTATAATACAACTCACGATTATCAAACAGGGGCGGATATAATACCTGCAAAATTACAATCAAGATTAGAAAAAAGCAATCCTAAAAGATCATTCTCTGAAGATGAAAATGACATTATCCACATGTATTATGATGAAGGCTGGACTATACCCAATATTGCAGGGGCATATGATTTATCCGAAGCTGAAGTTACAAAAATATTGAAGGATGCTTATATATCTCCGACCATATCACCATTGAAATCCATTGAAGGTGAAAAACTTCGATTTTTTATTCCGAAAAAATCACTAGATATAATCTTAGAGCAATTAAAAATTTCAAAAACGGAGGATAATAGGAGGAATATTTTAGAATTGCTCCAAGGAACGGGATATATCGAACTCGATTACGCCTTCGGAACACCAGAGGATATTTTTTTACCATATTTTTGGGATGATGATAAACCAATCCCGAAATCTATGCCCTCACAATCAAAGAACACATATGCCGTCGAGATCGACATATACCAGGGTGTAGATGCTTTTCTCGATCAGATAGATAAACTCAAAACAAAAAGAAATCGTGAATATCTCAAACATGCTCTTTGGGATGATATAAACTCGATGATCGAAGCGGATCTTGATGATATCGATTTAATCAAATCACGCTTGGAAGATGGAGGGCGGAGTTATGAATTCTTTAGATATCTTCCTGGAAAGGTAACTAATATTACATTACGGCCAGGAACCAAAGTCACAGTTGCATACGGGTCTGGTATCGCTAGTGGGAAGTCTGCTATTGTAGTTTCACCTGAAGATGCACCATTTTGGAAGAATATTCCTGGTATGTATAAAGCCCCTTCAAGTAATGAAGTCCCTATTCAATTCGATAATGGCGAATATGCATATATGTTCAAAAGCCGTTTGATTCCGGTTGAACACAACCCATTAAGAAGGCCAAGATGGAAAAGAGGCTCAAAATTACAATCAATTGCTTTTGAAAAGGATAAATGGACAAAACGTGAAGCTGAGAATTGGTTGAAGAAATACCATAAAAAGATTCCTGAAGTAGATGTTTGGAAGAATTATTATCGATATCGACAAGAAGATCCTGAAGAATTCATTGAAGATAATTATGCCACAATTCCCTTTGGAAAAGATACGGGGATCTATGGAATCATTGCTGAACCGGAAAGCAACCCCACATCTCAGAAAGCCAAAAGCAAGATCAAACGATTTGCTAGGGAGATCGAGAAAGGCCTGGCGAACCCAAGAGAACTAAATGAAGATTACATAAAAACAGGAAAATATTATTTGAAAATCCAAAACACAAAAGTAATTGACGCATCACCAGAAAGATTGATATTAAAACTTCCAAGAAGAATGACCAAGAAGATCGCTAAACAAATGGAAAAGGCTCTTTATGATGATCTTGGGGTTAATATGTGGATCTCAAAGGATGACGATGATTGGTTAATAACAACTGAAGGTGGAAAGGATTATTATTTTAATGTTTTAAACGAATTACAACTTCAAGGAATACCAAATAAACCTATGAGCAATCCTACACTGATCCAAGGCAAGTATGCCTATCTACCTGTAATAGATCCTAAAGGCGCAGGTATTGGGATAGCTATTGAAGGCGAATCAGGATATTACAAAACAGATCTCCCCCATTATGAAAAATATGAAGATGCCGATGAACATGCAGATATTTTGAATGAGAAATTAGGCCTGGAGAAGAAGGATGCATTGAAGATAGTTGCATCGACATTCAGGGGTAATCCCAAGATCAAACCGAAAAAGGGAGATTGGTTAATCATATTGGGAACGGATTGGGATAAACCATATTACAATTTTCAAATAATGGGAACTGGCTATATTGTGGACGAATCCAGCAAATATGGGGCGAACCTTGTTTACAAGAGCCTTGGAACTGCGGTTGAGTACGCTTTGAAACACAAGAAAAAATCAGCAAGGGTATTTTTATCGCCAGAATGGGAAGATATCCATATCCCAATACAAGCAAACCCCACCAAAGAACAAGCCCGAAAGACAGCAAGAAAACACAGAGCAAAGGGCAAACGTGCAAGAGTCATGAGGGTCGGCAAGGATGAATATGCTGCTTTCATTGACGGGGATCGGATGATAAAGCCTAAAAAGAAAGGCGTTGTGCCCAAAAAGAAGCGTCCCAAAAAGAAAAAGGATGTTGTGCCCACTAAATCGGAATTGAAAAAGGCCTATAAGATGGGGAGATCGGCGTTTCAAAAAGGCAAGAAATCCGCACCGGCCCAGGATGAAGAAGTTATGGATTGGTTAGAAGGCAAAAAAGCGGAAAAAATTTATGATTTACTTGGAGAATGGACTAAGGGATGGCATGATGCAAACATAGAAGCCCCGGTTGTGCCCAAAAAGAAGGTGACTGTCAAGAAAGAAATACCAACTGAAGAAGCAATTGAGGAAGCAATAGCATTTAAACCTGAAGAGGGCATTTTTCCCGAACCTAAAGAGAAGATCCAACATCTTATTGATCAGGAATATGTTTTCTACAATGATCCTGCACATGGATGGTTAAGGGTAAAACTCAAGGACCTAGAAGAATCCGGAGTTGCTCCATCAATAACTAATTCTAGCTATATGGACAAAACATATGCTTATCTCGAAGAGGATTACGATGCTGGCCAATATCTAACGGCAATCGGATTAGAACCAGGTTCAATGGAAAGGAATGAATTCTTGGATAAACTTAATATTAAATATTCTGAAAGATCACATGTCCGTTCCAAAGACCCATACGAATATAGCCCTGTTGTGCCTAAGAAGCTTCCCAAAAAGAAAAAGGATGTTGTGCCCAAACAACTCGAACTTCAAGAAGGAGATCTTGTCACTTATACCAACAAAGATGGTGATAAGATCGGTGAAGGATTGGTATATGATGTTAGAACCATTGGTGATGGCCGATATAGATACGATATCAACTTCATCGATTATCATAAAGAAAAAGGTGACAGCACCCACATTTATTCTGATGACCCTGGACTCCGTTTGTTAAACAGACCTTCGGATCCCGATGCTGCTGTACAGCTTTGGTATAGTAGATGGGAACCTGGAGAGGCTGAAGAAGAAATAGAGGTAATTCCTGAAGAGGCTGAAGAAGAAATATCCGAGGCGGCCCTTGCAGACTTGATTACCAGTGGATTACAAGGACTCCTGGAGGATTGACCATGCCGGAGATTACCAAAGACCAGATAAGGGACATGTTGTACAAAGGGATATCCGCAAAATATAATGTACCAGAGTCAAAATTCAACCGTGTATGGGAACAAGTGGATAAAACCGGGGTCATAGATGCCATAATAGAAAAAAAGCGATCCAAGGCAATCCCTGGGCTTAAGGGTGCAAATTTATCAGAATTAGAGGCAATGATATCAGAGGATCTAGAAAAGAACAACTTGATAGCTTTGGAAATGATCAAGCACCCCAATTTTAATCGTGAACTTGTTAATGCCATTTATAATGGCCTAGGCGTCGCTGTAAATATGGGTAAAGAAGGGACATACGGTAAAGGCATTGTACTAAAAAGAAAATTAAACCTCCAACAGTTCTATACAAATAGTGCCGTTTCTGATTTAATTACAAAATTATTGCAAATAAACGAGCTTGGAAGGGTATTTGATCCTACCTGTGGCTCAGGGAGATTATTTTGGCAAATGCCGAATCAACAAATGATTCATGGTATTGAAATCGAAAATGATGCATATCAAATAGCCTCAGCCCTATATCCAGATGCAACTATCATGCAAGATAATACAATGTTCCATATCTATGAAAACCAATTCGATTATGTAATTGGCAATCCCCCATTCACATTATATTGGGAGGATATATTACGATTATTTCAAAACACTGGATACAACAATAAGATAGTTTCTGAGATCGCTGTGTTGGAATCCGGGATACGGGGATTGAAATCGGGTGGCTATATGGCCCTCGTGATGCCTTCGGATGTGTGGGTGACTAAATTTATAGATAAGGGCAATTTTATTTCTTGGATGAAGGACGATGTTGATTGTATTGCCAAGATCGATCTTCCAACCAAGACCCACGAAGGTACTGTTTGGCCGGTTTCATTATATATATTTAACAAAACAAGGGATTGGAAATATGGATGGGATAGACAAAAGAAATCAAGATTACCAGATTGGCCCTTCACTGATAAACTGGAAACTTTCGAAGAGAACGAGATCGACAATCTTGTTTCAAGATTTCAACAGGCAAGCATATATAATAAAATCAGGAGCTTCAGCAATAACATACCAAATCAAGGACCAGTAGAAATGGAAGTGGCCAAGATACCGGAATTTAAACAGGAGGATTATCTGAAATCCGCTGTGACAATAAAATCAAAGGATAAGGTGGTATTAGATGCTATTATTAAAGATCTCGAAACCTTTATATTGCCTCCGCTTACATTGATACCCAATGGATTACATGCAGACTTAAAAATAAATGCTATCAGATCATTATATCCATATAAATGGTCCCCAAGTCGTAAGGAATATATAGATATCTTCAAGACCAAGCTTACTAATATGGATGCCTTTCTGGATGAAAGAAAAAACTTCGACGATCAACCATTGATTAAAAACCTATATGAATATGATTGCGGTATTGAACTTTCAGATAACTTCAAAGACGCATTACAAAAACGTAAGGAATGGATCCAGTTCCAGGATGTACCTTTCGAAATATGGATTGACGAGGAAAGCGATTTCAACTGGAAGAAACTGTATGCCGATCAGGGCTACGAAGAGACTTATCCAGATATATGGAACAAATTTCATTATAAATTTCAGCAATTGGAAAAGGACCCCCAATATAACACATTTCTCCCTTTTATTAATCGGAAAGATAACTGGCTGAAATACTTGTTTGACTATCAAAAAAATGATGTTATGAAATTGGCAATGAAAGCCTCAGCCATTCATTGTGGTCAGATGGGACTCGGCAAGACCAGGAGCGCAATAGCCACAGGTTTATTGAAGGGTTTTGACCATAATCTAATTGTTTGTAAAAAGAAGCTTGTTAAGACCTGGTATGAGGAATTTGAAAGTTTAGGACTTCAAGAGCCTTATTTAATAGAATACAAAGATGATCTCAAGGAAATGGGTAATCATAAATGGGTAATTGCTCCATTGGAAGCATTAAGAGCCAAAAAGGACAGACCAAGACCGGGATCGAAGAAGAAGAGATTTAATCCTGGAAAGGACATTGATTACAATTTTGATTATGAATCCCCCATCGAAGTTGAAGAGGGAATAAGGGATTGGCTTACAACTATGGATTTTACTGAGGATGAAATAGACCAGATAACAATCGAGATTCCACCGGAATATAGAAGTAATCCCAGGAAAAGGGCCGAAGGAGAGGAAACAAAAGAAGCACAGAAGATCCGGGAGCTTCAAAGTATGCCTTTGTTTGCTGATAATTTCACTGATCAGTTTGACTATATGATAATGGATGAGGCCCATGACCTTCAGAATCCATTGACCAAACAGACTCAAGCGGTATGGAGGATTAATCCCAAGCATATTTTATTTCTGACTGGTACACCAATTAAGAATCGGGTAAAGGGATTACTCTCATTATTGATAATAGGTTGGGGTGAAGATACTACTTCTATGCCATATACTAAGGCATCATTTTTAGAACATTTTATGCAGAAGGCCACTGTCCAATATGAGGTCGTGGATAGTCATGGTTTTATCAGCTCGAAAGAAAAAGAGATCGAGATCCCACAAATAGAGAATCCCGATGATCTCCGGACCTTGATGGCGGGTAAATGGCTCCGGAGGACAAAATACGAACCCGATGTAGCGAACAATATCAAGTTCCCTATGCCACATGTCAATTTTATCGAGATCGAACCAAGCAATGAGGAAAAGGAATATGCAAAACAATGGTACGATGAACTTATGAGATTGAAAGCGGAGGTCAAGGAAGCCAGGGAACGATTAAAGGCGTTAAGGGAGTCTGGTGAAACTGATGAAGAACTCGAAGCTGAACTTAGAGTTAAATCCGCAATCTGCGTAATAATGATCGGTAAGCTCCGGGCGGTTGCGTTGTGCCCACAGATCGATTGGTTGGGCAAAAGGTCCGTGACCGAAGAAACTGGAAAAGAGGATCTAACAGCTTTGCAAAAGACAATCAGCATACCAAATAGATACAAGGGAGGTAAGACGCCTAGGCAACTTCAATTATTGGATGAACTTACAAAGAGGGTAAAAAACGGTGAACAATGTTATACAATATGTGATTTTCCGTCTTTTAATCGCTTGCATCTGAAACCCTGGTTGGATAAGAAGAAAATAAAGGCCGAAATAATCGATGGGGCGGTTCCTCAAAAAAGACGGAACGAGATCATCCAGAAATTCCGGGATAAGAAGATCGATGTTATATTGGCTACGATAGGTACATTTGATGTAGGAATAAATATTCCCGCTGCCAGTTATTGTGCTATACTTATGCCTACATGGAATTTCTCAGATATGGAGCAAGCATATAACCGAATGATCAGGCCACAATCCAAAGGCGAACGAACTGTTGATGTTTTCATCCTAAAAAACACCATCGAGACTTATGTAAATCAACTTCTTCAGATGAAACGATATAATATGAACTATGTTCTAGATTACGGTCCACGACCCGAAACATCACCCTGGCAAAGTTGGAGTGATGCTGTAGCCCAAATGTTTGTAGATATGCAAAGGGGGGAGTTTAGTGTCGAATAATCCTGAAGATCTTGATGATATACCAGAGGTCGAGGTAATAGGTAAAAAAATTAAGTTGGGCACAACATTGTATGATTTGATAATGTATTATGAATGCCCTGTTTGTCATAAACCACTCATTGCATATTGGACAGTTCCAGGGAATGATAATCGTGCAACGGAGAATATTGTCGGAAGGGCCTTGAGGGATAGTGGTTTCGGAGGATACAGGTTCTTCGGGACGGCCAACGGCCAAGGTTTCGAATACGATCCAGAGAAAGATCCAAGGAAACGCCATCAACATGGACAACGTGAAAAGAGGTATTGGGGGGGTGAAGGCGAATATACACAACTATGGAACAATTACCTGAAACACAATCCATTATACAACATCAATGAATTCTTATCTGATATTATGGCCATTGCTGAATATAAATTCAAGAAAGGCCATTTATTCGTAAGTAATCAAGCCCAAGCAATAGAAATTATAGAGAATATGACTTCAAGAAGGGCAGATGCTTTCAAGCTAATCGATGACAAGATCGGGCATGGCAAAGAGATGTTCTTCTTTGATATTATCGAATATCGTAAATCGATGGAACGTGCCTGGAATGAGAGAACGAGAATAGAAAAATTGGTTGGATTCATAGGTGAAGAAACGATTATGGCCATTGATGACGGTGGAAGGATAAAGCTGGATTGATACTTATCTGATGAATTGGGATATGATTTGGGAAGTTTGGGAAGATAACAAGAAAACTGGATTTCCAGGCATCGATATATGAAATATAAAAGGTGTTTCAATTGACCAAAAAACAAAATATAAAAGATGCTGAAGATCTATATTACAAATGGCATGATTACGAGCATGAGGATATTGTCGATATCGACATTCCTATACCAAAGGGTAAATTAAACAACTTAGGCGAAGTGATCAGGCTTGATTATACCTCACCTAAATGGGAGAAAGAGGATGTATATTATTATCATAATTTCAAGAAGAACGGACCAAGGCTTATGATTGACAATCAGGAAAACATTTTTTTGAATGGTAACATCAAGGTAACAGAATTGGGTATTGATGATTGGGATGACCCACAAAAGTTCCGGAAACCCCGTAAACCAACCAAGTCAGTAACCAAATTGGGCATTCTTGAATTGATAATGTTCATAGATCCAAAGACGAAAAAAGCAAGGAGCTTGACCTTTGGAGATCGATATTATGTTGCCGATCCGAAGGCTGATTGGACCTTTATCAGTTCACCTATGGATATTCCCGTTAGGAATCCGACATTACGACAGGAGCTTCACAACGTTCTCAGAAAGCACAGATTACCTCTGGATGCATTACAACAGGACCACCCACAACATACTAAGGCTATTGATCTAATCAAACGAGAAGGGCTTTATGACCGTTTCAAGGAAACAGGTAAAGCAGCCAACCCCCACCCGATCATTCCCCTGATATCATATGAAGGAATAACCTTAGCCTCTACATTAGCTGCGGGCATTGCAGGGGGTATATTGGGGAAAGAACTTCAAAATCAGATTGATAAGGAATATCCTCTTGGAAAAAAGAATCCCGAATCTTGGGCACAACAAAGTAATCCGAAAGGGAACATCTATCAATGGATCTATAAAAAATTAATTCAAGTTGTGCCCAAAGGTATGATCGAACAAAAAACACAATCAGGGAAATCCAAGAAACCTAAAGGCTCAGGGTTTATGGATCTGAATTATGATTATCTCCGAGAGGATAAGAATGGCAATCCCATAATCGCCTTATCTCACTACTATAAACATCCTTCGGGTGATATGATCCCGGATCCTGATATGGAGGTCCGGGTATTTCTCAATAGAGGTTTGGCCGAGGCGCTTACATACCAGGACCTTTATGGCTTTCGCAAAGTCTATTATGATGGACAGATTGATGTACGAGCCAAGAAGGATCTTAACAAGTTCCTGAACCAATGGTTGAAAAACCTCATTTTACAGGATCATAAGGTTGTTCCACCAGTTAATATTCCGAGGTCAAACCCAAAAAAAATCATACCATATCATAAGAAATACAAACAACATTCGAAACCGAATCCCACTGATCGCCATATAATGATATGTCGCTATCTCCAATTGAAACAAGATAAACCTGGAATATCCAAAAAAGAAGCGATTAAACAGATAGCAAATGAATTCCTGGATATAGGCTTTGATAAAAAATATTGGGTTAAGAAGATCTCAGAGGTCTTATCAAAGGAACAATTGGCTAATCCCACCCTCACAATCCCGATTCATTCAGATGAACAAATAGATCATATAAATAAAGCACGAAAAGAATTATCCGATGCTGGGATTTCTTTTGATTCAGGTTTTGGAATTGACAATTCTATAGTTACACAAGCCGATTGGCAACTTGATTGGTCATTGAAAGGTGCAACATTAAGCGGTCAGTCGGGAATGCCAATATCTCAAATGACACTTATTGATACTCACCAACAACAATTCAAATCAACCAAAGGCCATACTATCAAATATACCTGGGAGATCTTCTTTGATGGCAATGATGAATTCAGGATATTCCGCAATGGAGAACATTGGTGGCGAAGTTCTGATTATCATGTTAATGAAGCGGATGAACGTTGGGAGCATATCACAAAGCGGAAAGGTAAAGTCAAGAAATGGCACGAAAGAACAGAGAAGGAAATGAAAAAGAAGAGATCCAATCCCAAAAGACCAAACTTGACCAAAATGATAATGTCAGATAAAGCAACGGGAACCAAGCTCGAATGGGAAAAGCCCAACAGTTATGTAATATATGGATTGCCACATAAAAAGCCGGATGGTAGTACCACATATTTTTACAAATCACCAATTTACATTGATGTGATCAAAGCACGAAAAGCATTTAGGAGGAAGGTTCGGGAATTCCGAAAAGAGCTTGGATTAAAGAAATCCAATCCAAAAAAATACCCCATTCCAGGATATAAAACATTGACAGAAAGGGAAAAAGAGATTATAGATGAACATCGGAATGAATTTATAAAATATGCACAAGATGATATTGATGCTCTTGAATACAATATAAAAGATATGTTAAAAGAAGCCTGGATAACAATAGAGGAAGCAAATGAAAAAAGGAAAGAGCTGCAAGAAGAACTTGATATAGCATGGAAAGAAAAAATTAAACGATTATTGATTGAACGTGAGATCGAAGAGGATCTATAAACCTTTTCTATGAATTATGAACGAAATCAAAGGTAAGATTATGAATCAAGTGATCATTACAGTACCACATTCTGTGTGCAATACAGATTCGCATATCCGGCATACTTGTGATTTTGTAGCCTTGGATGCTGCGGAAACAATGTATTTCAAATTCCCCGATTTAAAACCTATTATGCTTGTGGCAGATGTGAATAGGGATATAACGGATTATAATCGGAAGTCCTCAAGATCGAGTCGCTTCCGTACAGCATTACGTGATCTTCTTACAAATCAACCATTCTGTGTTCTTGATGTTCATAGTTTTCCACCTGAATATCCAGGGGAATTCGATGATGCTGAAGTTGCAATTGGCTCTAATAATTACAAACTTGAACCATATATTAAGGATGTAACAAAATATCTAGCTGATAATGGAATCCGGGCTTATGCTGTGGGGAACATCATTGCAGATATAGTACAGGAAGTAAAAGATTACGGCGTTCCTGGATTACTATTTGAATTCAATGAGGGATTGGAGACAGAATACCGAAGGTATATTGCCGAGAGTATTGTAGATTTTGTACTGGTGGAAATGTGGGCATAACATAGCCAGTATAATTTTTTTTGAGAAATATCTCAAGTTGTGCCCATTTTTTTTAAAAAAGCGGAAATATGGGTATATATACTTTCAACGTTTATTACCCGTTTGGTGATTGACAAATGAACGTTGCTATGGTTAATCCAAGGAAGAAAGCCACTTCCAATAAGAAAACTTCTTCGAACAAGAGGAAAAAGCCAATGACCGTCAAACAGGCCAAGGCACTAGCCAAGGCTTGGAAGGCAAGGGGAATGGCTATTCCTCCAAAGATAGCCAAGAAAGCCGGACTCAGTAGATCCAACAAATCCAAACCAAGGAAGAAAACCAGTTCCAGTAAGAGCAGGTCGAATCCTAAGAAAAAGTCCAACGTCCGTGTTGGTCATGGATCCGCTCCGGTGATGAACAAGAGCAAGTCCCGCTCGGCTGCTGCGAAGAAGGCATGGCGAACCAGGCGAAGGCGGTACGGTAAGTGCGGTGTGAAGAACAGCGCATCTGCTACGAGGAATTCGAACCCAAAGAAAAAGAACAAGTCAAGTTCCAATCCTAGGGTGAAGGGTTACTCTTATTACAAACCGTCCATCAAGAAACAGGTGAAGGTGAAGGGGCATACCAGGAAAAAGGCCAAGAGAAACCCGGCCACGGCCACAGCTAAGGGCTTTTTCCCATCCTTCAAGAGTATCAAGAAGGAATTCTACATCCTCCCAAAGAGGAATATGTTGTATCCGACCTTCAAGGAGATCAAAAAGCATCCGATTCTCACCGTGGTAGGTTTCCCGGTGGGTATAGTTTCCTCCGCCGTATGGGGAGGGGTGGGACGTATGATCGGCGGTAAGAACGTAATTCTTTCAGAGGCTTTGGGTCTTGCCGGTAATATCATCGGGTTTGAACTCCCTGCTCGAGTTTGGAGCATGTTCAGATTCAAGGGTAATACCGTCTTGTCCAAGTCCATAAGGGCCGGTGGTATCGTAGCCACCGTGATCAGTTCCCTCCTGGGCCTGATCAGAATCGGTCTTTCTCTAAAGAATAATGGTTTGAAGGATACGGTAATCCCGACGAAGGATAACTTGGGTGTAGGCCAGATAAAGCTCCCCAAGCTGAAGGAAATTCCTAAAAAGGCACTCCAGACCATCGGTATTGGAATGCTGTCGATGAACAACCCGATCTCCGACATTGTTTCCTCTGGTGAGGATCAGGGCTATACAGATTCCGAACCTATGGGCGTTTCCGATGAATTCCTATCCGATGAGTACATGGACGAACCAGATATCGACTACGGAGAGGAGATCGAGGAAGATATGCCTTGGTACGAGGATGTTACCCTAGGTGACGAGGGCCTGGTAGACCGCATCAAGAATTTGTCCAAGGAACTTGGGCTTTCTGATAATCAGCTGTTCGAGATGGCGAAAGACATGGAAGGTGACTTCTTCAATGAGAAATACGATGAGCAAGAACTGGATGGCCTAGGGCAGATCTCAGTTCCATCGGGCTATGAAGGTGGATTCGATAAGGAATTCATATTCTAAGCTCCGTATCTCTCATATAAATGGGCTTGAAAATTGAACGATCAAACCCTTCCGGAAACCGGAAGGTAATTTAAAAAACAAAAAGAGGCAATCCAATGGGAAAGAAAATCCAAAGGCGACCAGGCCAGAGGCAGAATCTCGTCCGGCAGCAACAGTCTCTTGTGCAACAGCTCGAAGCTGAGAAGCGGGATAAGGCTTATGCACAGAAGGCACTCGTTGCGGCAAGGGAATCCGAGGGGCTGATAGTAGATCCGCTTACCGGTGAGACCTTCAGGGAGATTACTGTTGTTCTGGATGTAACAACCTGGACCACCGCCGTGAACACACCTGCAACACCCACCATAGTTGCAAGTACGATAGTCCCAACTGGTGTTGTTTACTACTTCCGGGCTGTGAAGTCCGATGTTGATAGGAACGCACCATATCTGTATGGAAACCTTCAGGATGTTGCCCCTGCTACGATAGTAGGGACAATCAGAGTGAGGGTATTCGATGCTTCCCTAAACCAGTTAAAGGGTCAGCCCTGGACTGGCAGTTGCGCTGAACTCGCTGCTGCTGCAGGCGCTCCCACGAACTGGTTTACACGAGTGTTTTTCAACAGCCGTGTACCTGTCAGGGCACAGCCTGGGGATCAGTTGGTAATCGAACTTACAGGGGCTACTGCTATTGTATGGGCCAACAGTACGTTGTTCATACATGCAATCCAGCTAACCCGACAGTACTAGGGATCCCTGGGCCTTCGGGTGAAATGGGAAGGGCAACCCTGAGTTGCCCTTCCGAATTAAACCTTCTAAACCCCGTATGTGAATTCCTACTACGGTGATACGGTGATAAAATGAATGATGAACAACCAAGAGAGAAAAACGTTGCATTAGGACGGGCTAGACAACGTGATTTAGCCCGACGTGGCTTAATCGGTTTCCATAAGAGAAAGCGAACCGATGATGCCGGAGTTGTTGTTGATGAACAAGCCTCCGAGCTGCAAGCCTATGAATACGACAAGAAAGCCATCACACTCACAAACCCCGGTGCGATTATAATAGCAGATGGTATTCAGGAATTCGCTAAACCTTGCCCGGATGCAAATCCGGATGAAACATTTATAGCAACCGCTTTTCCTCAATTAGAAGTTCTCCCAGGTACAGCAATTTGGACGTTATATAGAATGCCAAATTTTATGGAAGCTGGAAAGATTATTGAATTGATTATAAGAGCAACATATAATGTTGGTGCAATCTGGCATTCGATGCCTTTTTATCTCCTGCGACGACATCCTAACGATCCCTTGTTCGTTCAGGAAGATATAATCTATTACAATCCTACGTTGCCGATAGCTCCACCGTTCACAACCCCGTCACATCCTTGGGCAACCTGGCTTGATACAAAAATAGATGAATCGTTCATATATCCTTTCCCACGGATAGCTGGACAGGCTCAAAGTGGCGGTCCAATTACTAATCTTGCTACTATATATTCACTGTATATTTTATGTGCCCAATGGAGTGGCGCTTTGGGCGGGGAAATAATGAGGGTATATCTGACTGTGGAAGATAGGGGGCGGGAATAATGGTATTACCAAGACCATCAAAAAGTTCATCCGGAACTGCACAGGCAATCCAACAATTGTTTGGCGAAACTTTCCGTGTTCTACCTTGGGATTATGTTGATGCCTGGAACTCCAATATCCAATGGCTTACCCTTCTTCCCTATGAGAATCCTGAGAAATTGTTCAATGGAGATATTTGGCTCCCGGCTATGGAATTACCGGCAAATGGTTCGATTGTTCCCCCGGATAACCTTTATTTACCCTTTGTGAAACCCATTTGGTTGGATTGGACATTATTACATGATGGAAATTTGCTTTCGATAACACAGGCACAGGTTACATATATTGATGGAACAAATGAGATTTTAGTGTGGAATGCCATAAATGTTGGCCCCCTTGACACATTTAATGCATTTGCTCCACCCACAAAGGCAATGCCGATAGTAGCAATTGAATTTACCAATACCTGGCCAGGGGCACGACAGATCTTTGAGATCATTATGTTGATGCAAGATACGCCAGTAGCGGTCACAGTTATAGGTGGCGGCATATCACCATCCACCAATCAATTTTATACTGATGACGTTATAACACCAATACCTGCCGGATTGGTAGGTGTAACTGCCGTATTCGGTTTTAATTCCCAAGCGTTCATATTCAAGAACAATAGTGCTGGAATCATCGAAATCAGTGAAGATGCCGGATTAACCTGGGAACAGATCGAAGCTGGCTGGGCAATTGCCTTCGATGCTAAAGAACGTGCCAATGTAGTAATCCGAGATCCGTTAGGTGTTGGCGGCCTATCATATAGGATATGGGTGTGGTAATATGGCGTTTAAAGAAAAACAATACAAAGAGGCTATGGGGGATCGATATCCTACACATCCTCAAAGTACCGAGCGTTCAGAGAAATTAGAAGAAGAACGAGCTTTAACTCAGGAGAAAAGAGAAGCTATAATGGAGTTACGAAACAAGTTGGCGGCGGATAACGATATGCCTAAGACAAAAAGTGGCTATAAAGGGCCTTTACGGGCGTCCCCTGGGCCTATGCCGGATCTCCCCACAGTGAATATAACTATCAATCAAGCGTTTACGAAAATGGGGAGATTGATAGTTAAAGCCCAAATCACCCATGCAGATGAAACTAACCAGATCACAATAAACGTGCCGGAGAAGTATGCTGATGATAAGGATGCTTTGCTAGCTTATCTTAAGGAGCAATATTTTTTATTAAAAAGTAATAATTCAACAAATACACATACAGAAATAGATGAACTGATAGGGGAAAATGAATTATGAGTAGGTATTATGGACCTTCTGGAGCTGGAGAATTACAGCAATATGGCCTTCGTTTTCTTTATGAACAATTAGGCCATGAGGCCATTGACTCACCCAATAATCAAATTTATCGGATACCTGATGGTTATAATGCACCTCTTGGGTTATTATGGTTATTTCGGAATGGATTAATACAAGATATTACTACTGGCGATTATGCAGAAAATGATGATAGAACTGTGATATTTACCCCTAATTTGGCTGCTATGGATCGAATTAAGGCTATCGGTATCGTTGATGATAGGGACTATGGTGGAATGCTATGTGTAGATAGACCGCCCGGTAATGTGGGTTTGTTATATACATTGACCCAAAATTATAATGCCGGTTTCGAATTATTTGTTTGGCAAAACGGTCTAAAATTGATTGAAACATCACATTACACATTAAATCCCCCCAACCAATTTTCGCTCTTAGCTCTACCCCCTCCAGGAAGTACAATAGTAGCATCGATAGTGACCCAAGGGAATGAAGGTATGCAATGGCGGGAAACCTATACGGGGATGGGTGCATTTCCAGCAATGGTCCCAACAGTAGCAACCATCGATAAGCATAAGGATGAGATTCTGGTATTCATAAATGGTCAGCTACAAGCAGAAAATTTCGATTATGAAGTTCTTTCAACGGGCATAAATGTGACCAGGGCCATAGTCGGCCCGAATGACATTGAGATAATAGCTATAAAAGCCTGTCATCCGGGGCAATGGAGGACTTAGATGACCAGGCCAGTAGGTTTAAAATCATCAAGTTTACTTTCCTTTCCCGATGACACATCGGCCTATAATTTCGCCTTGAGCCAGGGATGGATTGAGCAGGGGATGTGGTATTATAACACGACTACGAAAGGGTTTCGATACTATAATGGTTCAACGTGGCAATCGGCAGCATCCTGGGACGAACAGAACATTTTATATGTCGGGAAACATGGCGTGGACACGAATAATGGCCTGAGCATACCTGAATCATACTTGACCATTAATGCAGCTATAACCGAGGCAATTGCCCAGGGCGTCGGTCCTGCAAACCCATATATCGTTAGGATCATGGATGCCGGTATCTATACCGAGGACTTAATATTACCATCACATTTGATAATAATAGGTGAAGCGGCTACAATAATTGGCAATCATTTTGTGAACGATGACTCTGGGATCTCGGTTTTGGGATTTATAGATAATAGCGGTATTTGTATATCTAAAAATGCCGGAATTGGAACCGCCATTATAACTGCAAATCATATGTCATTAACCACCAATGGTATTGGGTTTTTCTGCGATTCGGGCGATCTCGAAGTAAATATCAGTACTGTTAATATTGTGAATGGGTTTGGAGTCGGGTCGCTGAGTTCTGAAGAATTATCATTGAAGATCACTAATATTCACATTACAGGTACGGGGGTTGGGATAGCATGTGGAGGAACCGGCAGAATCGAAATTATATCAAATCACCTCTATTGTAATGGTAATGGAACTGCGTTCTTAATATTGGCTGGAACAACTGGATATATTTCAGCCCTTGTGAACGATATAGACACGAACGTAAACTGGAATATTAACGGAGGGACATTACGATTAAAAGCAAATCGGATAGGCCCCTCTGTTGGCGGCAATACGGAAATTGGATCTGTGTGGATAAACGACTCTTACTATGCTAGCGATATCGACAACGTACTCAGGACCATTATACCTAATGCACCAGGCGATGTCACCTCTGCACTGATCTATGACGGATTAATAATAGAATCAGCAGGGGGGGTTTCATCCGTGGCAGGAAATCTAACCCCTGGTAGTGGTGTGAACTTATACAATGATGGTGTTGATGTACTCTCGTTAGTAGTGTGGGCAGATGGGCGTGTAACTATACAAAGAACTGCCGGTGCAGCAACATTCGATGTGCAATTAGAGATGAAATGGAGATGATCCAGTGAAAATTGGTAAAGATAAATTATTGCACACTGGAGGGTGTGCCATTATTGTGATAATTATCTCCCGGTTTCTAATTTTTTGTGGGTTTGGTTTAATATCCATTCTTATAGGTGGTGCAATTGCATTGATAATTGGATTAGGTAAGGAAATTATTGACTCTAAGATAGGTGGTGTGAACGACCCGAATGATATCAAGGCCGACCTAATCGGAATAGTCTTAGGGGCGATACTGTCCGGGGTGGTGATTTTAATATGAACAGCCGAATCCCAATCAAGACTACGTTTGACACGGTTGCGGTTGCCCTTGTGTCTGCCGGTATTGGTATGGCTACGACCAGTAAAGCCGATTCCAGGATGTATATCGGAGTGATCCTAATAGTGCTTGGGATAGTGGCGTATATCGTAAGGCATACCTGGAACGAAAAGAGCAAAGGGCGGAAATCCGATGAGAAAATTAAAAAGGTTTCGTCGAAACGCTAAACCACGTATAGAAGTCACCAAGGCTCGTAGGATACCAGGTGGCATACAAGTGAAAGTCAAGATGCCTATGGAGAATGTGACCGCCAATAGCAACTGGATGAAAATGCATATGAAATATTATTGGAGGGGTGAAAAGAAATTTCGGGTCGCAAAAATACATGGCGATGTTAATGATGCCTTAAAGGGTGCGGAAGTGCGCATCCCTCAGCTGGAAAAAGAGCATCGCATTGCTATCAGGAAACAGCAGAGAAATATGTATAGGAGATATTGAATGAAACGAAAAGCGATTGTGGAAGGCAAGTTCTATGGTGAACCGGAACCGGGGTTGTTTTCGTATGCCAAGACCAGACAATTGATAACAGAAAAGGTCTTGAGCTACGAGAAGGATGAAAATAATGTATTCGTTGGTGTAAATTCCTTCGATATATCCGATGATGGGTTCAC
>JGI10211J34971_10001714_pt1 | contig 17970 bp, 16 predicted proteins | sample Etolagsediment_FD_34971 | JGI IMG/M metagenome (IMG submission 34971) | reverse complement strand
GTCTATCTCTTTCGATTGGTGCCGGTAGAAAACAAGAATGATTTAATGACGGCGATGGTGGAAAACAGTTACAATGAAGAGGAGGGACGACGGATGAAAAGTATTGCGGACGCATTGATCGAAGAGGGCTTGGAGAAGGGACTTGAGCGGGGACTTGAGCGGGGACTCGAGCGGGGACGCGAGGAGGGACTGGAGCAGGGTGTCACACGGGGGAAGGTCGAGGTGCTGGTTCGATTACTTCGACGAAGGTTTAGCCTCACCGCCAAAGAAGAGATGATCGTCCGCTCCTGCCAGGACGATGACCGCCTCGATGCAGCGGCGGAGGCGTTCGCGGGCGAAGTGACATCGAAAACGTACGTGCTCAGTTGCCTGCTGCCCGGCGACTGATCGTTGCTTATCGCGGTGACATGGCGTGGAACTCCGGGATTATCCAGTCGAAAAAGCACGGTTCGTAATTATCGATATCTTGAGTCAGCGCCGTGATTGATGCCGGAGGTATCTCGGCCATGATATCGGGAATGACCCAGATCGTTCCCACGTCGTTACCGGCGGCGTTGGTGGAATAGCCGCCGACTACCATATGGTCCCCGCTGAAAACGGCGACCGCGGCCGTTGAATCGACATCGTCCAGGGTTATCCGGGTACTGTTTCGCCATACGTTCGCCTGGAAGTTTTCCGGCATGTAATCTCCCCAGTCTGCGGTTGTTCCTGCAATAAAGACACCGGCGGCCGCGATACCGATTGACCCGGCGTCCACGTATTCGGCCGTTTCAACGTCCGTTCGTGTTCCGTTGAGCCAGTAGCAGATTGTCGCCGTATCGTCGAACTGTGGATCGCCGCAGGAACCCAGGACGTAGACGTCGGAGCCGCTGACGGCTATGTCGTCTATCTGAATCATCCAGATCCCACTCGGTCGGCTCAGGTCGGTGCGAGTCTGCGTCCCATCGGAAGCGACGTGCCAGACCGCCGGCATGTACCCTGTTGCTTCGATGACATAGGTGCCTGCCAGGTAGAGCCCGTCCCCGTCAACGAATGTCGCCGCACTGACTTCTGACCATTCAACTCCATCCGGGAGCTCCTCGATTTCGACGAGAGTCCCGTCGTCCCAGTAGCACCCGATCATCACGCTTACGTCATCGGCGACCGCGTATCCGCCCATGTATTGTCCTGTTTCATCGATACACAGAGCCTGGCCCTGGTAATCGGCGGCGGGGTCAGGGAGGGGAAGATCGCTCCGTACCCCGTTTGTCCAGGAGGTCGGGAACATTACATATGATGCGTCCCGCCAGTAGCCGCAGGCGATGATTTCACTGCCGGTTTCGATTACGCCCCAGGCTCGTGTGGAGGTGCATCCGATCGGAGTCTCCAGTACGGTGATTTCCGGGTCGCCGGAAACTGCGCTCAAACCGATACCGCCATCACTATCTACGGCGAACGTCACGTAACACGACGTTCTTTCGCCCGCTGTGGTTTCTGCAATGCCCGATGCGACAAGGGGAATAACGTCTCCACCACCCGTGGAGTCGCCATTCGGGTCGCCGCTGGAATCCTCCGTGCCTGCTTCCGGACAGGCCGCAAGTAATACGACTGCTCCGACCAGGCTAATTACCTTCCATACGCTCTTCGTCTTCATCAGTACCTCCAGGGATTGGATGTCCGCCGTGAACAGCTGAAGGCGAGATACGCGCGGGATGCACCGAAGCGATGTTGCGGTTATCCGTTTGTATTTGTGAATTTTCCACGGAGGGATCGATCTCGCTATGTTTTTCGTTTGAATCGCGTGAGCAGGACGAAAAATGGTCGGGAAGGTTGGTTCCGCGCGATGAATCGATCTGTTACGATAAAATCCCTCGTCACGGGAGGAGCGCAATGAAGGTTCTATCGGTATTCAATATCAAAGGCGGAGTCGGGAAGACCGCAACAGCGGTGAATCTCGCGTATTACCTCGCGTCGGCCGGCAAAAAGACGCTCCTTGTAGATCTTGATCCGCAGGGTGCGGCGGGATTTTATTTCCGCGTTCGCGCGAAGGCAAGCGCTCGCGGCAGAAGCTTGCTGGAGGGACGCAAAACGGTGTTCAGTCTGATCCGGGAGAGCGATTATGAGAACCTGGACGTTCTCCCCGCTGCGCGGGGATTCCGGAATCTCGATCGCCATCTGGACCACGAAGAGCGGAAAAAGCGCCGGCTGTTGCCGGTCTTCCGGCGACTCGGTACCCGGTACGACGTGATCATCGTCGATTGTCCGCCCCATTTTGGTCTCCTCAGCGAAAACGTCTTCGCGGCGAGCGACACGGTGCTGGTACCGGTTGTCCCGTCGGTTCTTTCGGAACAGGCACTGGAACAGTTGCGGACTTTTTTTTCCGGAAGATCCCGCTCGTCTGTCAAGATTGTCCCCTTCTTTTCCCGGGTTGACCAACGGAAAAAACTGCATCGGGAAACAGTGTCAAAAAAACTGATCGGCGAGACGGTATTCCTGACAACGACCGTCCCCGATTCCTCAATCGTCGAACGGATGGGGATCGAGCGAAGACCGTTACTCGCGTATGCGCCACGGTCGAGAGCAGGTATCGCATTCCAGAACCTTGCTCGTGAACTCGAAGAAACGGGCCGCCTGTAATGGAGACTGAAGCGCAGGAGTTCAGGTACACTATCGACGTGGACAAACGAAAATCCGAAACTACGGTATACGATGCGGGTATGGCACCGCTTGAGCGCTTCACCCTGGACCAGTTTCGACGCGAACTCGTACCGCACGCATGCGGGAATGTGCTCGAAATTGGCGCCGGTACGGGTGTGAATCTTGCGTACTACCATACCGATTGCGTCGAGTCTTTGACGGTTACCGACGGGGACGAGGTCCGACCCGTCCTTCGAAACCGTGCGGCCCGACGTTTTGATGCCGATGGAAAACGTAACGCTTTCTCCGTCGAACAAGCCGACGTGGAGATGCTCCCCTATCCGGACAACGCCTTCGATACCGTTATCGCTACGCTGGTCTTCTGCTCGGTCTCCAATCCGCAACGCGGTTTCCAGGAGATTCGCCGGGTGCTGAAACCGGGTGGCTCGTATCTTTTCCTGGAGCACGTCCTTCCCGGCTCAGGATACTTGAAACACGCGTTGCTACTGGTTAATCCGGTATGGATGTCGTTCTCAAGAGGATGCAATCTAACTCTCGATACGTTCTCGGCCATCCATACGGCCGGTTTCTCCATCGACTGGCGACGAAAAAGCCCGAACGGGGTTTTTATCTACGGAAAGGCGCGGAACGACCAATCCAGAACTCGAGATTGACGGCGTCTCTTGACGTCGACAACTCGCCGGGCGGAATTACCCATAACGATTCAACGCTCTCCCCGACGCCCCGCGCAATGCCGGCGTAGAAAAACCGGGCGAGCTCACCTCGCGGAGCGAACCGGTCGCTGCGGGGCGTTCCGGCGAAAATCGGCAGGACTGCTACGCGGATTCCCGCGCCGGCCGCCCACCCGAGGCGCCAGACGATTTCCACGGGAAGGTTCCTCGATGCGGAAGATGCATCACATACCGCGAGGATCGCCTTGGTCTTTCTACATGCTGCGCACCATTGAGATCGGTCCGGCTTTGCGGGCAATGGGTACACGGTAAGCTTCGACTGCGCGATGATCCGGGAGATCTGCGGTCGGTAGCCGTCGTGGCACGGCGGAATAAACAGGAGGGCAATATCGGCACTGCTGGTTCCCGGACTGTACGCCATTGGAAGTGCGGGTAGATTTCCACCGGTGGAGGATTGCCCGTCACTCGCGAGGGGTGATTCCCTGGCGAGCTGTAATACCTCGTACGTGAGTAATGTCATCCCGGGAAGACTCTAGACTTGCTGCTTCCCGAAGTCAACATATAGTGTCCTACAGCTTGTGTATGGTTGAGGCAACATTTGCCCTCCCGGAATAGATTTGAATGACAAGTTAAATCCTGCCACAGACGAAACTGCGCTTTTTCTCTTATGCGAAAACGGATACAATGATTCTGTACACAAGCTGTAGGACACCATAGATACGAGAATTACTGTTTGAAACCGGAGCTACGACCATACCCATCATTCTTCTGATCGCACTGGGTTGGTTCATACGACGACGATCTCTTATCTCCGCCGAAGGACTCGATCAGATTAAGACGCTGATTGTGAAAATTGCGCTGCCGGCGCTTCTGTTCTCTTCCTTTTTAACCGTCGAGTTTGAGCGGGCGTACCTCGGAATTTTCGTTTTTATCCCGATTCTGTGTATTTCACTGCTTGGACTGGGGTATTTGTTCTCACGCACCCGCTTCGGCCATCCGTTCAGTCCGTTTCTGATGACGGGTTTCGAGTTCGGGATGATTGGAATCACCCTCTTTGGTACGGCGTACGGTATGGACCAGATTGGAGTCCTGGGGGTTGTCGGATTATCGCACGAGTTCTTTATCTGGTTCGGGTTCGTAACCATTCTGGAGGCAAAAGTCGGCGGGACCAGGTCGATCGGTGATACCCTGCGCGGGTTTTTACATTCGCCGGTGATTATCGCGGTAGTATTGGGAACCGCTGCGAACCTTCTGGGCCTTGGCAGCTGGTTTTCCCGCGCGATGATCCCGTCTGCGCTGTTGACGGCGATGCACCACCTCAGCGGGATGATCATTCCGCTGATACTTATCAACGTCGGGTTCGGTATGCGGATCGACGTAGCGGGAGTCCGTCAGGCGTTGCCAACGGTCCTGACGCGGCTGGTTCTGGTTCTTTCGGTCGCGCTCTTGGCAAATCCCTGGTTGGTTCGGGTCCTCGGTCTGCCGGCGATATTCGGGCACGCACTGTTTACCTTCGTGCTGCTTCCGCCGCCGTTTATTGTGCCGTTGTACATCGACCGGAAGCACGCCGACGATATGACCTACGCAAACAACGTGCTATCGGTTTACACACTGGTATCGATAGTCGCATTTCTGGTCTATGTCGCGTTCCATCCGGTTTAGCGATTTGGCTTGACACGATAATCGGTGCGGGGTAACTCTGAATACGATGGTTCATGTACGCTCGTGTCTGACGAACTTGAAGTTCTCACCCACCCTGTTCATCAATGAAGAGGTCGCCCGCCTCCGCAAGGAGGGGAAAACCGTCTACCACATGGGGTTCGGAGAGTCTCCGTTTCCGGTTCATCCGATTATCCAGCAGGCGATGTCCGGGTATTCGGGGAAAAATCACTACATGCCGGCTGCCGGCCTTACTGAACTGCGCTCGCTTGCAAAGAGCTATATCATCAAGAAGCACGACATCGGTTCCGAGGCGTTCGAGGCGCTCATCGGACCCGGGAGCAAGGAGCTCATTTTCGATATTCAGCTGGCGGTGGAGGGGGACCTGCTTTTCCCCGTACCGTCGTGGGTAAGTTATATCCCGCAGACCTTCATCACCGGTGATGCGGTCATCAAAATGAACCTCGGCCCTGACCAGTCATACAAACTGACCGGAGCCATTCTCGACGAAGCGATCACCGAGAGCCGGAAAGCGGGGAAAAACCCGGCCAAGTTGATTCTCAACTACCCCAATAACCCTTCGGGAATGACCTACCGGCCGCGAGAGCTCGAAGAGATCGCTTCGGTGTGCCGAAAACACGATATTCTGGTTATCTCCGACGAGATTTACGCCCAGGTTGCCTTTCGCCGGCCCCACCGCAGCATTGCCCGCTATTATCCGGAAGGTACTATCGTAACCACCGGTCTTTCGAAACACCTGTCGCTGGGCGGTTTCCGCCTCGGTGTCGCCCTGGTGCCAAAAAGTCTCTCGCACATCGTTCAAGTATTGCGGTCTATCGCGAGTGAGACGTTTTCCGCCGTTTCTACACCGGTGCAATACAGTGTCCTTACGGCATTCGAGGAGAACGAAGAGATCGAGAAGTATATCGATGACTGCACCGAGATTCACGACGTCGTAACGCGCTACGTCTGGAGTCGTTTGAAAGAACTGGATGTCGAGTACGCCGAACCGCAGGGCGGGTTCTATTTCTATCCCGACTTTTCCGCGTACCGGGAACATTTGAGTCGTCGGTTCGGTATTACCGGGAGCGAAGACCTCGCTCAGGTGCTTCTGCGGGAGGCTTCCGTCGCGACCTTACCGGGTACTGCGTTTGGCGATCTGCCGGAAAACCTGCGCCTTCGTCTCTCGACGGTGGACTTCGACGGGTTGACNGCACTGATCCGGTACCGGGACGGCAATTTCGCCGACGAAAGCGACTTTGTTACGCAAGTATGCCCTCGAGTCGCGGAAGGGTGTAACCGCCTGGTTTCGTTTTTTCGGGAGGAACCGTGAAAAGACCCGGTACTGGTATTGCCGCCGCCGCGGCGGTATTTATGCTGTTAAGTTCGGTCGCAGCGCCCGTTTTCGCCGTGGGTGACGCGCTCAAGTCCCGGGCCGCGGAGCTTACTTCGGGTCCGGCTATCCTGGGTGGCGGGGTAATGCTTGGTGAACCGTCGGGATTTTCTGCAAAGCTCTGGTTTGCTGAGTCGGGGTTTGCCGTAGACGCCGCCGTTGCGTGGTCGTTTGTTGGCGAATCGTCGTTGTATATGCACAGCTCGGGACTATTTCATTTCTCGTCGGTCGAAACCGAGGGCGGCCAGTTTATCCTGCCATACGGCGGGGTCGGACTTACCTGGCGGGCACGAAGTACCTCCTCACTCGCACTCCGTATTCCCGTCGGCGCGAGTATCTTCGCGTTCCCTGAACTGCCGCTGGAGTTTTTTCTGGAGATCGTACCGGGGATGCAGATTGTCCCGTCCACCGAGGCAGAGTTTGGTGCCGGCATCGGAGCCAGGGTCTATTTTCCTCTTTCGCGTTCCCGGTAGAAAACGGAGGGTTTATGTCATTTGCCGTTCGCATTCATGAAACCGGCGGTCCGGATGTTCTTTGCTATGAAGAGGTCCCGGTTTCAGACCCGGGAGAGGGCGAGGTTCTGCTGGCTCAGCATGCCGCCGGGTTGAACTTTATCGATACATACCATCGGAGCGGATACTATCCCGTCGTTGATCTCCCGGTGGCGCTGGGAGTAGAAGCGGCCGGCGTCGTCGTGAAAGTCGGCGCCGGGGTCCGCCGGTTCCGGGAAGGCGACCGCGTCGCGTATACGGCATCGGCTCCCGGGGCGTACGCTCAGCATCGGGTAGTGAACGCCGATGTGCTGGTAGCTCTCCCCGATGAGATCGGTTTTGATCAGGCGGCGGCGATGATGCTCAAGGGCATGACCGCTCGGTATCTGCTCCGCCAGACCTATCCGGTTCAAGCCGGCGAAACGATTCTTGTCCACGCCGCGGCCGGCGGAGTAGGGCTTATCCTTACCCAGTGGGCGCATTATCTTGGTGCAACGGTAATCGGCACGGTCGGCAGCCCCGAAAAAGCGGAACTCGCGCGCAGGAACGGGTGCGATTTTCCGCTTCTGTACCGGGAAGACGACATTGCCGCGCGCGTTCGAGAGATTACCTCCGGAGAAATGGTGCCGGTTGTCTACGATTCAGTCGGTGCATCGACCTTTGAAACGAGCCTGCAGTGCCTGCGGCCGCGCGGACTCATGGTGACTTTCGGGCAGTCATCCGGTCCGGTCTCGGCGTTTGATCCGGTGCTGCTCTCACGAAACGGGTCGCTTTTTATGACTCGACCGACGCTCTTCCACTACATTGCTTCGCCCGAAGAGCTGGCACAGAACAGCAGGGAACTCTTTTCCGTTGTGATGGACGGACACGTATCAATTCCGGTTCGCCAGAAGTTCGACCTGTCGGATGCCGCGAGTGCACATCGGGCACTTGAATCCCGACAAACGACCGGATCAACCGTTCTTCTGACTCACGTTTCCTGAATCCGGTACGCCCGGCACTCACCGGGACGCAGGGAATCAAGAAAGAGGTGTTTTTGCGGGCCGTCGATTTGTACCGAGAGGCAGGGGATTCCTTTTTTTGGTGCAGCAGACGCCGGATCGGTAGAGAAGAGCAACGATACCGAAGCCGGCGAGTTCGACCGTGTCCACGAGATTCGGCGATTTTTTACGGGCTGATGCGTATCGGTGTTACAAACGAATAGATAGATCGCTTCCGGGATCCGGACCTCCCACGCGATTACCCGCGTTGCGGCGGTAGGCGAGGGTGGAAGGAGCCAGGACACGGACCCGTTCCGGAATCCGTGCGGGAGTTTTTCTACGAATTGAAACAGCCTCTCCAGGTTTTTGTACAGTCGAACATTGGATCCGAAGCGATACGGGCCGGTTGTTGCTTTGGGACCATCATCCTCGTGAAAAACGAAGAGTTTGGAGTAGTATTCGTTGGGAACGGGAGAAGGATGCTCGTCGCGCAACCGGAATCCCAGCGCCATATACGACGGCATATCGACGATACACAAGGCGCAGAATAGTCTCAGCTCGTTCCCGCCAAGATAAAAACCGTCGAATCGCGGATCGTCCTTGTCTCCTGTAAGAACGGTTTGTGACGGGATTACCGTACGGGTAGAAGCAACATCGAGGTAGTACCGGAAGCGCTGGAGGAACTCCAGTGACCCGACCGGTTCGGACTGAAGGTCGCCCAGAGTCACCTCCGCACGGGAAGCCTCCAGATGATCGACCTCGTCGCCGTACGCCATTGTATCGGCAGGTGCCAGAAACGATTCGGCGAAGTAGGCAAATGAAGGTACTCGCCGTTGAACGCGTTCTTTGACCGCGCGCAGCGGATCATAAAAGCGGTCGGTTACCGGAGGGACGCCGTCGGGGCGCATCTGCACATGGGACATGTCGCCGCGCATATAGTCAAAATCAAAACGCCGCTGTACCGAGGCGTAGAACTCCTCGAAATAGTCCCAGACGAACTCCCGGGGCCGGGTAAAGTCGATCTCCCAGTCACGGTTGTCGTTTTTTCGTTCGTAGAACTTGTAGCGCGCCAGTGGACCGAATACGCGTGACATCGGTTGGGGCCTGGTGATCCGGTATTCGTACCACTTCTCATGCGCGGTTCCTCCCGGCGGTTTGTCCGGGTCAACTTCAATCCCGCGGTAGGGTGGTCCCATCGTAGCCGGTACCGGCTCGTACCCGCGGCTGTGAAGAAAGTGGACCAGCTGTGATCGCCGGCGGTTCCGGCCTTCCTGATCGTCCGGCAATCCGAAGAGCAGAAGGTTTCTCTCGGCCTCGGAGTGCGCGCCGAACAGGCGCGTGTCCTGAAGCCTGGGTATCGCCGGGCCCTCGGAAGCAACGAACGCTTCAATGAGCTTTTCGACCTCCTCATGGAGGGATGCGCGATGGTCCACGATTCGCTCCCCGTCGCGGCGCATCCATTCAAACAGTGCCGGATTTCCCAGGACGATTTCAGAAAAACGGTCGGTGTGCGGGATCACGTCCATACCGACACTTCGGCCCAGAAGGTGCAGTACGTTTACCACCGCACACAACTGATGTTCGGCATCGTACAGGGCAGGTATTTCGGATGCAAACTCGGCGTCATAAAACTCGGGGTTGATGTGGCGGCTTGCCACTCCGTACAGGCTTCCCACGACTCCCGGCTCCCAGACGGGAAGAAAATGGATCGAATCCTGTACGGGAGAGAGGGTCAGTACGTAGTGGATTGTTTTCCAGAAACTGCCGACGGTTCGCACGTTGATGCCGACTACATTAGCCCGGCGAATCCATCCGGTGCCGGTGTCGGGCGCCCGGTGGGGGCCGGGTATTACCGGGTCACCGGAAAGGGCACGATCAAGATCGTTCCCGAATCGCGTGCGAAGCGTATCCAGGACGGCGGCGACCGGGAGATTCAGCGCGTCGGGCGGCACCATTACGGGCGAAACTCGACCTTGTAGTCTCTATCCAGTACGATATCCGCGCGATCCTTGTGCGGGGCAATGATGCGATGTTCAATCTCCAGGACTTCCTCAATGAACGGCTCGATCTTCTCCCGGCCGCGTCGTCGCCTGCTTTCCATCGTCTCCAGGCGATTCCGGTTAATAAAGACGCGCAGGTCCAACTCGTTCAGCAGCGACGTATAGGTTCCCTCGGCTATGAACACCTGGACGCCGGTTATCGGAACCGCTTCCTCTTCGACCGAATCGGTTTCGTAGTCGATAAGTGGTTTGGTGATAATCGCGGCTCGAGCACGACCCTGACTCAAGTGACTGTCGAGCAGGTCAAGGCGTACTTCCTGCGGGCCAACCCAGGAGATGTCTTTGCGGCGCTTTGCATCGTTCGATTTCGGCGGCAGGATGAAGTAGTCATCCTGGTGAAAGAGGAACGCGTGTAGACCGCGGCTCTCAAGTTCCTCGGCGATAGCCGTACCTGTTTCGGATTTGCCGCTACCCGACTCGCCTGATACGCAGATTGTCACCGGACGGGGACTGTCGGAAATTCGTTCCATGATCGCGTCGACTATCTCATGTGCCGCCGCGCGATGGTGTTCTTCGACAATGATAATATCGCCTTTCATACCCCCATCATAGTGAGTGCATGGCGAATTCTGCAAGCCGGTAAATCAGATAATCCGACATCCTTCGATTATCCTTCCCGCGTCCGCTTTCCGATCTGAAAGCCGTTCATCCGTTTCCGCCGCGTCCAACGCCTCGTAGTACCGGTGCCACGCTTCGCGTTGCGTACGGTATGTGTCTGCGATAGATCCGGCGGAACCGTTTGACTCACCGGTGTCGTCGAAAAGCGGCTTCAATTTCCGCTCGGCAAGGGCGAGAATCTCTTCCCGCTCCGCTTCGTTCCTACCGGCGGCATACAGTACCAACCGGAGAAAAACCAGCGACACGACCCGTCGAGAGACAAAACACCCGGTAAACGGATCGATCTGCTCTTTCGTCCGGGCAGCGCCCCACGGAAGGCTTTGCGCGTAACGGGTAAAAAATACCGTCCGCTGGAGGTCGCCGATAAATCTGCCGGTGGTCGCGTGAGCGATTGACGCTGCGGCGAACGCCTCCTTATCGTGGCGCATGAGCAGCCCCGGCTTGTGCAGATAGCGCAGAAAACGGCCGTCCACCGCCTCAAAAAGGACCGAAAGGATGTACGCCTGGTCTTCGGCGCGCCCGATGAAGGTCGGCGTAAAGGGGCGGTATTTCCGCAGGCGGTCAACCAGAATGCCGTTGGTGCCACCGGTTACATGGAAGCGCTGGCTGCAACGGTGTATCCCGTCGGGGGTACGGGCAGAATCGCCCGCCGCGGTTGGGTTGTCCGGCGCGGTTGGGTTGTCCGGCGCGGTTGGGCCGCCCCCGATACCCGTGTCTTCACCGTAACGCGTCATCATCTCTGCCTGTGTACTCAGGGCCATCGGCAGACGGTTATAGAATACCGCGGCTTCACCGGCGGGTATCGTTTCCGGTGGCGTAACGTCGGGCGTAAAGATTCCACGATGTATGTCGCTCTCGTTTACCAGTGCGCCGGCTATCATCCCCAGGTCCACCGGATTCCCGTCAGCGTCGGTTCCGGTGGCTCCCCACAGCGGGGTCGTAAAATGCGTCAGTGCCGACTCTCCGCTCTGATCTTCGAGTTCTTTCTGGGGAAAAACCTGGTCCAGATCGATTTTGAATGTCGCCCGTATGCGCGGGTCGATGAAGACGTGCCAGAACGCCGCTATCGCTTTCAGGAAGGAGTAATGGCGCCCGTATTCGCCGTCTACCCCGAATACTTCAATGAGTCGTTCGGATGTGTCGGCGGGAAGATATGCAGCGATTACGTCTTGTACGATCCGACGGCAGTCAGGCTCCGTAAACAGGTAGACGGTAAGGTGCGGGAAATCCGCGTATCGTTTGATCTGTTCCTGAAGGTACGGTTTCGCCAGTGCGTGCAGCCCGCTGTGTGTTACCGAGAGGCTCAGTACTACCGTCGCGCGTACATCCGGCGCCACCCTTCCTTCAGCCTTTTCGTACGCGATGGTTTCATTGAGTCCGCGAAGTCCGTAGAGCGCTTCATTGGATTCCGGCGGCGTCCCGATGTGAATCGGGTGATCGTAAAAGTATACCTGCGGCTCGGCAGCAGCAGCGATAATTTCAGCGATCATCCGGTCCGGCAGGTCAAGAGTTTTGGGGTCGGTACCCGGAGCCGGTGGCGCAAGGAGCACGTTCGAGGTGAAAAGGAGTTCTTTCGCCGGATCGGTGAGCGGGGAAGGGTTCATTCTGATATCGGAAATCGCACGCTTTTTTCTGATTCTATCGATCGTCGCGCGGGGTGAGTGCTCAGTGCCGGCGCCTTCGGGGAAAAAGACGCTCCACAACGCGTTGCGGGTATCCGCATTCCAGGTATCAGGCGATTGGGCTGTAAGGGCCGATGTCGCGGCAGTCACCGTTTCCCGGAACGAAGGATCGGTATCCCAGAGCCCGGTCATCTCGTCCTGGACCCTGCGGGCACCTTCCTGCAGAAATGTTCGTATCGGATCTGGTGAAGCAGACAAACGGGATGCGGGTGAATCGGACTCACTGAGCGCTTCCGCGAATTCGCGAAGCGCCGCTCCGGTACCGATTTCCGATAGCGATGCAAAATCCGTCCCGCCGGGAACGGTGGAATCACCCCCTTCAGTCCCAAAAAACAGGAATCGAAAAAGGGTACGTAAAGTCTGATTCATCGGTTCTCCTCAAAAAGTGTGCGTCAGCGGCTCATTGAGGACAGTATAGGGTACGGGATTCCGAAAAGGTAACCCTGGCTTTCGATTCGTTCTATCACGATTGTCATACACACGGTGCAGGACACTGAAAGATTTGCCCGATAGCGGCTCATACACTACACTGATACTTCAACAAAGGAGCGATTACACTTTGGGTACACGATCATTTCCGAAAGACTTTTTATGGGGCACCGCCACGGCGAGTTATCAGGTGGAGGCCGCCGTTACCGCCGACGGGCGTCTACCCGGCATCTGGGATACGTTTTCGCACACTCCGGGAAAGACGATGCACGGTCAGTCCGGCGATACAACGGTAGACCAGTACAACCGCTATGGAGAAGATGTCGATCTTATGCGCCGGATGGGCGCGCAGTCGTACCGATTCAGCCTCGCCTGGCCGCGAATCATTCCCACGGGAATGGGAGCGGTTAATCAGAAGGGGCTCGACTACTACCGGCGCCTTGCAGATTCGCTGCACTCTGCCGGCATTCAGGCCGCGGCTACGCTCTACCATTGGGATTTGCCGCAAGTTCTGCAGGATGCCGGGGGTTGGCCTGACCGGGACACGGCTCTTCGCTTTGCCGACTATGCCGAAGTCTGTTTTCGCGAGTTGAAAGATTCGGTCGATATGTGGATCACGCTGAACGAGCCGTGGTGCAGCTCATATCTTGGATACGGGATTGGCATTCACGCACCGGGAAACACCGATATGCAGGAAGCGTATTCGGCGGCGCACCATCTGATGGTGGGCCACGGGCTCGCGGTGCAGCGATACCGGGATGCAGGACTTTCAGCACCAATCGGCATTACCCTGAACATGGACAGCCCGCGCCCGGCAACGCTGAGTCCCGACGACGTCGCCGCCGCACAGCGGGCAAATGAATTCAAGACGCTTGCGTTTCTGAATCCGTTGTTGGGCAGGCCCCGGCCGGCGGGTCTTGCCGAGCGCAAGCCGCAGTACGTTTTTCCCGACAGGGCAGGTGATGCCGAAGTGATCGCCTCGCCAATCGATTTCCTCGGGCTCAATTTTTACCATGAACCGGCGATTGAGGATGTCCCGGTTTCCGTATCACCGGATCGATTCCGGGAAGCCCATGTGTATCATGAGAAAACCGAAATGGGGTGGCCCATCACCCCGCGGGGTTTCTATCGCCACATCAAATGGGTATGGGAGGAGACCGGCGGTAGGTGGCCCCTGTATATCACCGAGAACGGATGCGCGATGCCGGACGAACTTGATGAAGCCGGTACGGCGTGTCACGACCCCCGCAGGATTTCGTATCTCCGTGACCACTTCACCGCCGCTCTCGATGCTATCGACGAAGGTGTAGATCTTCGGGGGTATTTTGTCTGGAGTCTCGTAGACAATTTCGAGTGGTCGTGGGGAATCAGTAAACGGTTCGGTCTGATTTACATCGATTACGCCAATAACCGGCGTATACCCAAGGACAGTTACTATTATTTTCGGGAGGTTATTTCCGGATCAGAGCACTTCTGACGTTTCGGTGCGGTTCGGGAATCCCCGACCCGCACCTGTTTCGCTCCACCCGTACCGAAATCACAGGGAGGTTTCATGGCATATCAGTTCGATCCACGGTTTCTTGAACGACCCGTTGTCAACCCCGTTTCCGATGCACGAATTCCGGCCGTTACGGAATCAGCGCTTACCGCGCTCGTCGGGTTTATTTGGCCGGAACGGGATGCGGCGGAGGTCATCGCAGACTTCCGCGAGCTGATTGCGGCCGCGCAGTCCCGCATCGGGACGCGGGACCCCGCGCGCGCGACGAAGGAACTCTGGTCCGAGCGGCAGATGGTTTTTATCTGTTACGGTGATCACATCAAGACGCGGGCGCCGGGAACCGCACCGCTTCTTGCGTTACGGGACTTCGCGCGGGAATTCTTTCCCGAAAAAACGTTTTCCGATCTGACGATGCACCTCCTGCCCATTTACGTTTCGCCGTTCAAGGACGGAGGGTTCGATGTGACCGACCCGTTTGCGGTGAATCCGGACATGGGAACGTGGGATGATGTACGGGCATTGCGCGCCCAGAAACCGGTTGCCGTGGATTTCGTCGCCAACCACCTATCCGTAGCGTCACCGTGGTACCAGGCGTATTTACGGGACGAAGCGCCGTGGAATGACTTTTTCATCGGGTTTGATGATCCGGCCGAAGTCGAGTCTTTTGAGCGAGACTTTCTGCCGCAGATTTACCGGCCTCGTCCGCACAATCCGCTTATTCCGGTGACACGACCGGACGGCAGCACCCGGTGGGTGTACATGACGTTCAGCGATCATCAGGCTGATGTAAATTTTCAGAATCCGTTCGTCTTCCTGAAGATGGCTGAGATCCTCCTCTTCTACCTTCTTCAGGGCGTTACCACCGTCAGACTCGATGCGATTCCGTACCTGTGGAAAGAGTGGGGCTCCGATTGTGCGCACCATCCCCGAACCCACGCACTGGTTCGGCTGTTCCGTCTTGCGTGGGATCTGGTTAATCCCGACGCGGTGTTACTTGCGGAGAGCATGGAGCCGCTGGCCGACAGCCGACGCTATCTTTCGACCAAAGACGAAGACAAGGCGCATATGGCGTACAACTTTGCGCCGTGCGGTCTCATTCCCTACGCGCACATCAATGAGGATGCGCGAACGTTTCAGGAGAACCTCGCCCGGTTTGGCGCTCCGGGGAACGGGACACAGTGGGCCGTCGTATGCGGCGTAACGCACGATTCTTCCTCGATGAATCCGTGCCGGGCGCCAAAAAGCGTTGCCGGGACACCGCTTCTGGAAGAGGCTCAGATCGATTCCGTCGCGAAATATTTTACCGACCATGGCAAAGCCGAAATTGTACGTCGTGCGGCGCTGCCTGCCGGCGACCCCGAGCATCTGCCCGCGGACTTCGTTGAACAGTTCGTACGCGCACATGGAGAGGAACCCCGTTTCATGAACTTCAAGCGCATCACCGACGAAGCGGGTAATGCGCGAAATATCGTCTACGAAGCGGCAACTGCGTACGGAAGCCTGTGGGACAAAGATCCGGAAACGATCGTTTCGGCGCTGGGAATGGCAATTGCGCTTCCGGGCATCCCGTTTCTCTACCTGACAACGGTATTTGGCATCCTGAATGACTTCATGTACTACCTCAAAACGGGAAATCCGCGTGAGCTGAACCGGGGGCGCGTCTATCTCGAAGACCTTCGGCGGGAGCTCGCGGATAGTGAAAGTCGGACCGCCAGAGTGTTTTACGGCATGAAACGACTTATGGCGGCGCGGTTATCTCATCCTGCGTTCCACCCCGACGGCGCGTTTGCAGCGCTCTCCAATGATCAGAAAGCAGTAATCAGCTTTCTGCGGACCGATGTTTCGGAATCGCGTCGGGTAGCAGTTGTTCAAAATGTTTCCCGCGCCCCGGTTGCGGTTACGATATCCGTTCCGGATTCCGGCGGCGCGACGGGAGGTTCGGATCTCATCAGCGACCGTGAGGTTTCGCTCTCCGGAGGAACAATCACGGTGAACCTCGCGGGCCACGAGATCACCTGGCTGGAGCTCGTTTGAAAAAGGTATTGGTGACCGCGACGAGTTTTCTGGACGAACTCCAGACGCATCCGGCCGACGAAGAGACCGGACTCCGGATTCTGGAAGAGCTGGATGTCGAGCTCGAGTATCGCTGCGACCGAGACCCGTCGGTGCCGATGACGGTAAAGGAGCTGACCGGGGTTTCGTTCGTAATCGCGGACCTGGAGCGGTATGACGCGGAGCTGTTTTCCGGCATCGGGAGTCCGGCAACGCCGCTTGAACTGGTTGTTCGCTACGGCGTTGGCTACGAGAGCGTGGACGTGGAAGCCGCACGCGCTGCGGGCGTGGCGGTAGCGAATACTCCCGGCGCAAACAGCCTTCCAACCGCGGAATGGGCGCTCGCGACGCTTCTGGCGATCGCCGGCCGGCGAATGCCTCACCATGAGCGCGCTGCGACGGGGCTGGGAAAATCCGGTCCGTCACGACTGGATGTGAGCGGGCGCATTCTTGGGATCATCGGAACCGGTCGCGTGGGAAAAGCGCTGGTCGGTCTGATGATGGGTTTCGGAATGACGGTACTCGCCTATGACCCGTTCCCTGACTACCAATGGGCAAAAACGACATCCGGAATGGGCCGGAGCGGCGCCGGATTATCGATCCCGACCGTCGCGCCGGTTTCGTACGTCCCGTTTGAGCGGCTTCTCCGCGAGTCGGATTTTATTTCCCTTCACCCTTCCGCTCCCGGGCAAATCATCGGTGCGGATGAGCTGCGGCTGATGAAGCGTACGGCGGTACTGGTGAACTGCGCGCGGCGGAGGCACGTCGATTCGCGTGCCGTATACGACGCCGTACGTACGGGTGCGCTCTTCGGGTACGGCCTTGATGACCCGTGGCCCGAAGCGGATCTGCCGCTCTCCGGGCTGAATATTGTGGTCAGTCCGCACGTAGGATCGGACACCGATACGGGCAAGGTGAATATGCGGCGACAATCCGCTTCGGCGGTTGCCGAGTTCATCCGGACCGGTACAACCGCCGCAATCCTGTAGAAAACACCGAAAGAAATCGGTTGACGTTCCCGATAACTTGTACTATCGTTTTATTGTACTAGTAAAATAGTACAACTACGACGGAGGTCCACATGATATCGCTTGAACAGGTTACGCGGATCTATACTGCCGGCGAACTGAATGTACACGCGCTCCGGGGAATCGATTTGACGATCGAACAGGGTACCTTCATGTCGATTGCGGGCCCTTCCGGTTCCGGGAAAACAACACTATTGAACATCATCGGCTGCATAGACAAAGCCGATGGGGGTACCGTACTGATCGACGGAAAAGACGTCGGAGAGATGAATACGGTGCAGAAAGCGGAGTATCGACGCGACGAACTCGGGTTCGTTTTTCAGAGTTACAACCTCATTCCGGTCCTCACGGCGTACGAAAATGTCGCGCTTGCTCTCTCGCTCCTCAACCTCAAAAAGTCGGAGGTCAAAGTGCGTGCGATGGCGATGCTGAAGGAAGTGGGGCTGGAAGGGATGGAAAACCGTATTCCTTCGCGCCTTTCCGGCGGACAGCAGCAGCGTGTTGCCATTGCCAGAGCACTGGCGAAGGAACCGAGGGTCATTCTTGCCGATGAACCCACGGCAAACCTCGATTCGGAAACCGGCGAAGATATCCTCAAACTGATGCGGAAGATGAACGAAAAACATCAGATGACCTTCATTTTCAGCACCCACGATCGTATGGTCATGGATTACGCACGGCGACTCGTTCTCCTTCATGATGGCCTGATCGCTCACGATACAACGCGAGAGGAACAGTAGATGAACCTCGCGACGCTTGCGTTCAAGAACCT
>JGI10211J34971_10001713_pt1 | contig 17984 bp, 21 predicted proteins | sample Etolagsediment_FD_34971 | JGI IMG/M metagenome (IMG submission 34971) | reverse complement strand
ACCACTAACATACCCTGCCGCCATAAAATACTCTACAATATTTGAAGTACTTGTGGTCCCAGCAATAGTTGTTTCAAAATCCACTGTTATATTATATGCACCAATAACATCAGCTTCTGCTAAAGTTAATTCTGCAGTAACATCATCCGAACCATCAGATGGGGCATAGAAACTGGCATCAACGTATATGTTATTGGTTCCATCAGGCATTAAATCCTCCTATTAAGTATAACTGTAATGCAATACTATCACAAAATCATGAACCCCATAGGATATGCCTGAATGTATACCGTAAAGCATTGGTCTAAAAAATAAAATGTCCCCTGTAGTATTACCGGCGGTCCTATACTGCATATCAAAATCTCCGATATAATAATCAACACCCAAATACGTGGTGTTACCTTTCAGTATCCTATTGTAGATGGGACCAAACACTCCTGTTATCGAATCCGGGTATTTGAAATTAGAACCAGTATAATAATAAGATACAGCAGAAACTCTACAGTGATCACCAGAAATAATTTCATTCAATGTCGTACTGTGAGTTACATCGTCCCACGCAGTAAGCCTACAATCATAACACTCTCCAAATGTAACCTCAAAGTTTACAGAATTAGCAGCACAAAAACAAGTAGTTCCGCTTGTACATGTTCCACTTACTAAAGTACCACTGCAATTAGTATACTCTTGCCATGTAGGTTGTTGGCAATCAGATATTCTATACATATTAGTAGAATCTTCATACCACATACCTAATGTTCCTTGGCCCGGAAGAATGTGAGACCTGGTTCCAGCAGTATTAGGACTATCCATGTTAGGACTTGTAAACACTACCTTAGAAAGATCCTTCCAAGCACTCCCATCATCATCATAAAATTTAGTAGTTAAAGTTACAGCCATGTCTCTTTCTCCTTAATTTGAAAATTTCCAGGACCTATTAAAACTTTCTGGTTTTATTTCTTTACCCATAACAATGTCACCTATTTTTAATTTAGACATGTTGTCTTCTTTAAGAATTATTCTAAAAACTACAACCTCATTATCAGCTAAACATTTAACATTGATTGAATGAAACATTCTGCTTCCATCCATCCCTATACTTGTTTCTATAAGAGGTAAATAGGCTTTAAATTTGGGCACACTTATAACATGCCCGGTGCTCAAAACATATTTAAGCGCTGACAATCCATTTGGGATATTATCCCATCCAGTATTGAAAAGATCATTTCCTCTTATTATCTTTCCATCTGGATATTCCGCAATAAAATGACATCTATACGGATTTATACCTGTTACTACATTATGTCTTCCATAAACCTTTCCATCTTCCTTAGTCATGTGTTGAAAATTTTTCATTCCTTCCTCCTAATATATAGCTATTTTAGCCATTCCATTTTCTACGAGAAGATCATTAATATTCTCATTCTCAAACCAAATCTCGCCAAGAAGTCTGCCATACTTTCCTGTTTTATCTTTTATAGTTTTTAAAATTATTTCTTTACCAAGAATCCTTTCACGAAGCCAATCTCTTGATTTCTTTCCTTCTACCTTTTCTGGTCCACGCATTTCTGGGGCGTTTATACCATACAATCTAATCTTCTGTTTATACAACCACACACCCATACCTAAACTTATATTCACAGTTATAGTGTCTCCATCGTATACTTTAATTACATCTGCTTTATAATAATATAAGTTGGTCATAGTTACTCCTTATGTGTAGAGATATCGAAACGCCAACACTGGTTGATTAAAAAATGTAGACGAATCCGTCTGAAGGAGGATATAAATATTAAAATAAAGTGCCTCGTTAGCTATAGGCGAAGTTCCCTTCAACGGTGTCCTATCACTTGTTCCTCTTAAATAGGCAGACCCGTAAGAACCACTACCGCCATTCCATGGATAAATAGGGGTTACCTGGTCTGTTGTTCGTATTGCATTAACATAACTCTCATTTGAACTGTTAGCAGAGCCTTGAAGAACTGGTAGATTTGTTGTACTAAAGTCCGAAGAATCCCACGCTTCCAAATAAAGATCCGAACTCGCTGTGCCATTTACGTACACTGCCATACAATAACGATTAGCATTATGTCCTACCAATGGAATGTGTGTCATCACAGATGAATCTTCTACATATGTCTCGGGTATAACATAACTTGAAACAGAAGGACGTATTGTAGGTGACCTAGTGCCGCTTGCACACGTAGGGGTTGTGAGTACAGAATCATCTATTCCTCCGCCTGAAAAAATTAGTTTGTCTGAGTTTATGTTTATTACATTATAGTTGACATCAGCAGCCCCCACTCCCGTGTATGCCACATCATTTGAACTTTTATTATAAAGAAAACTGATTGTAGGGATAGCCATTACAATACCTCCTATTTACTATAGCTTTGTACCACGACTCGTGCCATTCTCTATTTCCATTTGCACGGGAATTACACGAATTACATAAAGTTATTAAATTCTCGGGATCACAATTCTTTTTATTATAATCAATATGATGAATAACTAACATACACGAATTCCCCAGACAATCGGGGTTCATACATTTATTTCCATCTCTTTCTTTTATCATGTCTTTAAAATCTTTAAAAGACCATTCGTAGCAGTATGGTTCGCAAGAAATTCCGCCTTGCCAATTACCATTTAATTCACCCCTATTAATAATAGATAAGTGCCTCTTAACTTCTTCTGAGTGACTGATACCCAATCTATATTTATTACCTTTCATTCTACGAGACATCTTTCTTTTCATTTCATCAGAATGGATTTTTTTATACATACCATTCCTTTCTCCAATCAACAAACCTTTACGTACAGCAGACATTTTTTGTCTCGTTTCTTTTGAAACAGGCCCTCTCTTTTTCCACGCCCTAACCATTTTTTGTTTTGTTTCTTCTGAAAATTTTCTTCTCTTTAAAGCACAAGAACGGTCGCAGAAATCACTTTGTCTAGTTTTGGGTGTTAAATATGATTCTCCACATTCTATACATTTTTCTTTTTCAACGTAACTATTAAAACCCTTGATAAAAATACCATTTTTCGTTAAATATATTCCTTCTAAATTATCCCAACAAATCTTCATAAACCCTCCTAACTTATCCTATAAATAATCGGAACAATTTGTGAGTCATCTGTTACATCATAATCGTGCACTTGTAATCTCAAAGTGCTTCTATCTATTCCGCTGCCAATACCTAATGCAACAAACGAAACATCTTGAAATCTTGGTAATCCTTTTTTACACATACCTGGCTCCAATGCTGTAAAAAGTATCTCATCACTTTCTGCGGTATAAAACGAATATCTATCATTTAACCAGTTTTCAAAATCACTTGTATCTTTAACTTTCACAGACACCGTAATTCTTTTATCATAATAAAAGTTATTAGATGGTATATAATTAATTGCATAATGGTTGTCTGTAATCCTAGTTATAGTTGTAGGCACTACTCTTCTAGAATTAACAGTCATTTCTAAACTGTCTATATCAACACCAGCACCATCGTCTTTAACCTCGTAATAAATATTTGAATCTATAGCCACATTAGCTTGTTCTCGGCTCGGACTTAAATTCTCAAGATATGGGCTTTTATAATCTGGTATAATAGTAAACCAATAGCTTGTAGTTATTTTGTTGGCAATAAACGCAGCATCATATATCTCTATGTGTATATAAACAACTGAATTATGGTGAAAATCTTGTGTAGGATTATATGTTAACTCAACACCCAATATACCACCGCCCGCATCAAAATATTGATAAGCTACTTGAGAAGTCACGTTTACGTAATTAGTATCTCCACCATACCAAACTTCTCTCACAAGATATGTCAATCTAAGAGCGTTCAAACTATAAGCAAAAGGCCTTAGTCTAATCCAAATATTAGTACTTTTAGGGTTCTTCTCACTCCAGAATTTAGGTATGGCATCTTCAACAAACACAAACTGGTCTAATTCAGTGTGCGTCCATAATTCATCATAAGCAGTTCCTTCCAACCAATAAGTATGAGTGCTAACTTTTAGTTGGCTAAATGTCATTTCTCCAGATTCTTCTTTTTGATACATAGAGAAATAGGGCTCAGTCCAAACATCAACCCATTGTCCAGGAGGATCTTGCCATTCCTTTCCTTTCACTTTAAAACTTCCTACTTGATACATCGGATATTCACTTTCAAAATCTAAAACTTGAGTTATTTGGTTTGGTTTCATATTATACAAACTTGCATCATCAAAAGGAGGACCACCCGGTGACATTCCACCTCCATTAGCTGCATTCGGGCAATCGTTTTCTCCAATAACTAATCCAGGTATCCAATCTTCAACATCAAAACTGCCTGTACAAGGGTTTATCCAATCTCCGCCTGGAGTTGTAAAAAATGTTCTGCCAAACATAGCTATGGAAATACTAACATCCTCTGCAACTTGTTTTATCAAATTGTTATTAACACTTTCTACTTCTTTTAATTGAAATAATTTAGTTTCTACAGGAGGATCCACATCTATCTCACTATAAATCCTTATACTATCCCAAACATACTGACTACCAGTAAGAGCAGACGAACCATCAACTCTACAAGTTATAACCGTAACTCCAGTATAAGAAGAACCAGATGTATATCCAACAGTAGCTTCTCCATTTATATCAGTAATAACCTGTCCATTAGTAGGATTGAATTGTGCGGCTATATCACCGCTGTCTAAATATAAATTAACAGTTTTGTCTCTTAGACCAACACCAAACTGGTCAATAACTTTTATATAGAAAGTAGTAGTATCATTAGCTCCTATCATAAAAGACTTAGTTGTATATATCTGTATACTATTAGTATAAGGAAGAATTGTATCTTGTCTATAATTATACCAACTTCCCCAATCATAGGTAGTTTTATTACCGTTATCATCTCTTAATGTCATCTTATTCATAAGTTTCAAAACAGCGTAATCTTCAAACACTACATCATGAAGTTCAAACATATCATAATTATTATCTTCTATATTATTCATGAACATAGATTTCCAATTTAAATATGAATTGTAGGGGCTTACAAAAAGCATGTTATTATCACTTATAGAAGCAACCGAAGCAGTAGCTTCATACCATCTGGCGACACTTATGTTTTGATAGACCTTATCCGTATTTGTGTCATCTACATTTCCGCTATAAGCATTAATCTTAAATAGGGTTCCTCTTGAAGCATCTCCACCTATACCTATATTACTATATAAGTAAACATGGGTATAAAAACAAACACCATCTCCCAACACATAATCATAAACTAAATTAGAAGTCAGATACGCTTTGTTTCCGCTTACAAAACTCACTGTAACATATTCATAATCTCCTATATTATCAGCATCGGTACTGGGGCCTAAAAGTAATTTTGTTCCAGAAGCAATCCTGCTTGTAGAATTTAGCTCCACATAATTACTACCGGCCGGCAAGCTGTCTGAAAATGTTCTTCTATAATGCTCCACTGCCGCACTATTTATATCATAATAGTAACTACCTGTATTAGACTTTATAATCTGCTGCTTCAAATTCAACTGGTTAGAACTAGGCCTTGACTCCCACCTCTTTATTATTACTGTAGTATTATTTACTTTCTCCACAGTAAAAAAAGTTAATCCATCTAACATTCCAGTCAAATCCATAGGGCCTACATATTCTAAATGCAGCAGCTCATTTATAATATTAGATGACAACGTGTAATCTGCTATAAATCCACCAGCAGATGTTTTAACACGCATTATGGTAGTAGCAACATCCTGATTAATAGTACAAAACGTTCCGTCTTGTGGACCATGACAAAAATTAGGATATTGTATCTGAATATTTTCGTACGCCATCTAAATCTCCCTATTATTGTTGCGCTGTCGCAGTAATTCTTACTTCTCGTGCTTGGTTTCCAGCAATATATGTTGTTACTGCTACTCCTTGTGCATTAGTGCTCACAGGAGATGTTACAATAGAACCAACAGCATCATCGTCTGTAAAATAAACTAATTTACTTGCTATAGGTAGTAAGAACTGATCTTTAACTATAGCGGTTATAGTACTAGTAGTTACGCTGTCAGCAGGTAAAATAGCAGGATTAGCACTTAAACTAATACTGGTTATAAATGCATCCAGCGTTGAAAGCTGATAGTTGTAAGAACTGTTAGCAAAAGTATAAGTAGTTCCATAATAGGTAGCTTTTAATTGAAGCCTATAAACATTGGTACCTTCTATAGTTAAATCGTAAATATTAATAACAGTAGCTTGATCATCTTCTACGTTATCCATGACCATTGAACCAAAACTATTATTTAAATCGCTTGGATCTAAAAATATACAATTAGTAGCTTTAATATAACATATAGCTTCCGACCCTGAGCCGTAAACATCTGACATATCGTAAAAAGTACAAGCTTCAATGTCCTGGTATGCACCACCAGAATACTTAGTTACTAACGAACCAGTATAAGCACTAAACTTATATAATGCACCTGTCTGATTCAAACCATCCCAGTCATTAAATATCCAAAGGTTAGTGAAAAAAACAATTGGATCACCAGTATCATATGCATACGAAGTAGTGCCATTTATATTTACCCAATCTGGTCCAGCAGAGTTAACGGTGCGTTCTTCTATTTGACCACTTGAATTAGGACCAAGAGTAATAGTCATTCCGCTTGATAGATTAGACCCATCTGTAATACTTAAAGTAGTCTGACCGGCAGCTTCTGGGCTACTAAATTCTACATGATAATGCTCAACAGTAAATGCGTTGGATTCATATTTATGAGAACCAGTTTCTATAAGACTAAATGTCTGTCTTAATTTACAAACATAGTTATCCAAATACCATTTTCTAATTGTAATATCATTACCTGCTAAATTTTCTAAAGTCCAGAAATTTCTACCATCGTATTCCAAACTGACAATTTGATTAGTAATAGTAGTATCTAATGGATATGAATATGCCTGTGTACCATCATCGGTCTTGACAATTAAACTATCAGTATCCTCATCAAACATATAGAAATAACCATCTACCATGACGACATTTCGTTTTCGTAATGTTATATTTTCATAAGCCATTTAAATTATCCCTCCATATTAGAGAATAAATTAGAAGGTTTTATATATAATGATGTACCCAAACTTTCATCACTAATAAATTTCATTATTCTATCAGTTAATTCCTGTTTAGAATAAGATATTTCTTCCCTAACATTTTTTCTAATACCCTTTTCTAATCTCATTATTATAGCCATAGGACCTTTTATTCGCTCTAAATAAACCTTTAATGATTTCATTCCTGCCTTACCCTCTTCAAAATAATTTATATAGTCGTTCACCAAAAATCCTAAATTAGCAAAAACAGTTTTAGAAGCGGGAAACTCATTGAAAATAGTTGGCTGTCCACCAGCAAACTGGTAAAAACCTGTGGCTAATACAACGTAAAATATATTACTACATCTACTAACAGCCATCTGAGCAGCAGAACCGATCTCTCTTAAAAAATCACCATCATTACAAAACACAAACACTCTTTTGTCAGTACACATTGCTACGCCAAGAGCTAATGAAGAATGAAGCTCATTGACATCTAATAGATAAAAACTGCCTTCTCTATCATATTTAAATGCTTCTTCGCACAGATTTTGACCAACAAATATAGCTATATCATTATTGTTTAAAACAGATAAAAATTTTTTTACTGTTGTGTATCTCTTCATTCTAAATCCTCCTTTCCTATAAATAATATTCCAGGTCTGTTTTCCTCTTCGGCACCTTTCACAACAATATTTATGTTATCTTCGAATGTATAATCAGGCTCTTCTATATCATCATCAATTTTCATAACTTTAAAATGGGCTAACAATAATGATACAATTGAATTATGTTTTGACCAATAATATTCTTCATCATAACATATAATTAATGCTGGGACTTCGTATTGTTTGTTAAATGAAATTAATGAGTTTGAAACATCAAGTAAATAATTAGCACTCATTAAAACTGCTCCTTTCACACCGGCAATTCTTGCGCCATTAACCAAACCTAAAGCAACTTTCTCATTCACAGCGGGTATATAATGCATGAATCTACTATCCATAGTGTCATACAATGGTTTTAATCCTTCACAAACAACCCCAGCAAAAAACCTATAATCTAATTCTTCACATAAGTAACTCCAGAAATCCTTTGCCTTGACCATAATATCCTCCTTTTAATACGCACCATAAACTCTCATAAATGGTTTCCACTTAACTGTATATTCATAAGGATCACCAGTTATATCAAGCTCCGACGTAACATCAAAATCCTCACTATCTGTAGTAATAACCATCTGTATACTGTCTGTATCTATACCAGCAGCCGGTAACAAATCCTTGATAACTATTGAGATATTAGTCTCTATATCCACAATATAGTCAGATGGATAACAAGATTCTACAATTGGTGCTCTTATATCTTCTTCAAGCGGAGTCCAATCAACTTTAGCAGAAATAACTTCTACAACTTTTTGTATTTCCTCGTCTAAATTATCCAAGCTAGTTAAATTTATAAATTCCGGCGGTATTGTACCTCCATCTTTATGAGGTTCATTAGTAGCAATCTCTACTAACCAAATATATCCACCTTCATAACCTTTAGGTACAAGCTGCTCAAAAGTTATCCCCAGCCTCACAACCTTATTAGGATTTAAACTATTTCTTACTAAAAACTGTGCCAACGTTTATCTCCTTAAGAACTATAATCTATTTGATTGACCATAGTTTTTATACCAAATCTAACAATAGTATCTATATCAGTATAATACAATGTTGGTTCGCCCTCAGGATCTTGCCGTCTTAACTTCTGGACAACAGCTCCAGCAGCCGTAGTATAACTATTAGATATACCAACAAAACCATTTGTCCCACTAACAGGTACAACGACACTAGTATCTGTAGTACCATTTAGAGCTGTAAAATAATCAGTATTAGTACCATCTGTAATCATCATACAATCACCAGCCACAACACCAGTTCCAGCACCAATAGTAAGCGGAGTAGTATCTGCTGTATAATTTGCTCCCAAAGCGGCTTCTTTAATAGATACAGCGCTCATAATCTCGGTCTCTAATGGTAAATCAAATCCTAATTCTACACTACAATCATTAGTGGCTGCTGCTGCAACCCTAACTGATGATTTAGTGGAGCCGGTATAATATCTGCTAAGACTTCCAGAAATTATCCAAAATTTTCCATTTTGATATTCTACAGAACAATTTCTATAAGCCAAAGCATAGCCTGTATCAGCTGTTTCCATAGTAAGTGCTCTTATTTTAGTTTCCATATCCGCAGCAATGGCTTCACCACTTATTGGCGTTTCATCAACATTATAATCTAAGGATACAGTATAATACCCATTTCCATCAGTGCCACTTACAGTACTATCTATTTTAACTTTAAGATTATAATGCGTCGCATCAAGATTAAATTTACCGCCGCTGCCTGCAAATCCAGAACTTTTGGCCCAACCACCTCTAAAATATGTTACGTATAAATCTTGAATAGCAGCATTAGTCGTGTTATCACTATAAGCAGTTGTAGATGTTTTGAATACATATTTTTCATCACCTTCTTCTCCAGTAGGCACTATACTATCTTGATCAACAGTAACTCTTTTTACAGTTCCAGGATAGTTTTCTAAATCTTGTGTATCAATGTTTATAGCCATGTTAATTATTCCTCCTTAATTTTATACATAAAAATATCTTTCACTGTTAGCTGTAAAGTAAGGACAACCATCAAATGTACATTCATATCCCCACCTATTACCCCTGGCCCACGCTTTCATATAATAAATTTTATTATCACTTCCAGTATGATCATTTTGAGTAGGTAAAGGGTCCACATCAGCCAGGCCTAATAAAACCCTAGTTCTTGTTGCGTTTGACTGCGTAGAATAAGGACACGGCATCCAACATTGTCCAACATGGTGTAGGTATTTATATTCTGGCAAATTACCGTAAGAATCAGTGCCGTACATATCTCGCCAAACTTCCTGCGGAGTACCAGTGCCACATTTTCTTCCCCAACCTCTAGGCATATTCTATCCTCTACTTTCTAAAATTATACATTATAAAATTCTCATTCACTACATATGATCTATAAACTAAATTAAAAGCATGTGTTTCTTCTTCATGGCCTTTAGTGTCTATTACAATAAAATCATTATTTTTTAATTTAGGAACTTTATTTAAATCTTTGTTGTGAGATAAATATGCGTCACCTAAGCTAACTGTGTTATCTTTATTATATATAACCTTATTCCATGAAAATCTTGCTACGTAATAATTTTTAGTTATTATAGAATACTGCTCATAAAAATCTAAATCAATAAAGCTATTCTCCTCTATTTTTTGAGCAATGCTTAAAACAGGGCCTGAAAAACAAGCATCAATTAATTTACAACGCTCTTCAGCTTCATATTTAATTTCTTTCCAATGAAGTTCTAAACGAAATTTTTCCGAAAGTATAAACTTATCACCCATAATTCTTCTCCCTTTACTTATCCTTTAATCGGTCCATAACGGTGTTATAGGCATACTGGCACTTCCAGTACCTAAATCTCCACCGCCTAAAGTAGGCCCTCCTACAGACTGAGCCACCCCATAATACATAGTACTTGCTTGACCAGTTGCACCTCCAGCCACACTACCAGTGCTACCTGATTGTAAATTACCCACGTTAGTGAAAGTAATACCACACCCGGTCATTTCACTGGCTTGTGCTTCTGCTGCTCCTTGAATATAATGATTAGGTGCTGGCGACTGTGTTGGATCAGTTTGACTTTCCACCCAACGCTGAAAAGACCAAGTTTCTTGACCAGGTAAATTAGGATCTCCTTTTGAATAACTATAAGATGTGAGATACCAAAGACCAGTAATATTATCCACATTACCACCACAAGCAGCGGGAACAACAGTTACACTGTGGGTATTTACATCATCACAGTCTGTGCTGGCAAGAACCCCTACAGAAGTAGGACCACCAGTACCTTCATAAACAGTAATGGTTACATTTTCAGTAGGTTTTTCAGTAATCATACATTCTTCCGTAGAACCTAATCCATATATCCTTTGAACATTAGGGTTGTACCCCCAACTTGCATTAGTAACACAAGCATTAGTAAATATACCACCCACCACCGTGCCGAAGCCTATAATAACACTTGTTGCCATTTAAAAACACCTCCTATAAAATTAACATACTTCATATTTATATAAAGTTAGTTTATTATTTATTTTCTTTACACTTTACATACATTTCATAATTACAATCATATCTTTTTTTACAATCACTACAATATCTTTTCTTATATACCTCAAGACGAGCTTTAATTTGCTTATCATTTAAATACTTATACCCTCCCATAACACCAGTTTTTTCATCAATTACAGCCCTTGCAGCTCTAGCTGCGCGCTTTTTTCCACAACCACTACAACCCATTATATCCCTCCCTTAATTAGCAACCGCAATAAATGTAACATGAGTTTCATACCATTTTGTATTGGGTATTTGAACCATAGATGCATTTGCTACATACCCTGAAAAAGTCCTTCCACCAGCAGATATTGAACTTTGTGAACCGCCTTCTGGAAAAGGAGTTATATTCTTATCAGTATGTACAACTGTATAACTCACCGTTGCTCTTCCCATAACATCATATGATATATTTAAAGATGTACACTCTGTGAACGATGCCACAATAACCCCCTATTAATAAAATTGATCCTCTTCAACATAAGTTGGTTTTTCTGTAATTCTTCCTTGAAATGCCTCCCCACCAACAGCATTAAGTCTGGAAAACTGGGCAGTCATAAAATCCCCACCTTGCCCTCTAAATTGAGAACTGGCAGGCAAAGCATCTACATAACAATCCCAAATAAACATTCTACTCCTTTCAGCCATAAACGTATGCCATACAAAATAACCCGTCCTATCAGTTACGGCCATAGGGGTAGCTGCTCTTACTCTATAAGTTTCTCCTATATATGGTTGATTTGCCATATTTCTACCTCCAAAATATTAACTACATGAATCAGATCCTACTACGAACACATAAGAATATGAAGCAGTAGGAAAATTTCCCGGTATTAACTCTAAATTAAAAGATTGTAAATAAATAATATCATTTACAGCTCCAAGATCTGGCACAAAAGACGATCTACTTAGTGTCGATTCATTAGATGTATCAAATGCTATAGGTAAACCATTGTAAGTTAAACCATAACCCTCTTCCCTACAAATATTCTGAACTAACGCAGCAGGACCTCCTCCAGAATTAGCGTTAATAGATTTGTATCTACGATTAGCTGAATAATGTTGCGTAGCAAGGGTACCAACATCCCCTGTAATATGAGAAGTTCCTTCGCCGCCAAATAAAAAGTGGACAATATCATTATCACAATCATATTTAGAAATCCAAGGAATAGTTACACCAGCATTGGCTGGACATCCTACATAAACAGAATCCGTTGCATGAGCAGTCATAGAAAGAGTACCTATAACGGGGCCAGTAAGAACTTCTTCTTCACATAATTTCATAAATTCTGCCCTACTGCTAGTATTTACAGATAAAATACAACCAGTCAAACTAACAGTAAAATTACTTACTAAATCACAACAGTTACTAGTAGGCATAACTAATCTCCTTATTCCACATCATCATCACTAAAATATGTACCATAAGCAGGCCCGCCTTGAACAATAGATGAATGATCGTGTATTGGTACTGATACCACATTAACAGCGCCTCTTCTTGAACCTGCACCAGAAGCCGCAATAAACCATATCGTATTTGGTTCTGGTTTTTTATGAGTATAAACAACTGCTGCTTTATTTGGAACTCTTTCTATAGTCCCTACATCTTCATCTTCTACATAAAAACCATTGGTCAAACTAAGATCTACAGTTCTTCCAGAAGTTACTCTAAAAGTATCCATCTTTGCAAAATCTCCAAACCCATGTTCTGGATCTTGCACGACAGATATAGTTGCTGTCATACCCGGTATTAAATAAATACTTGTTGTTGATACTACAACTTCAGACATTTTATCTTCCTCCTACAACAGCAGACAAAGGCGAGCCTTTAGATGCCCCTGTCGAAGCCGCTTTTTGAACCTTTATAGCAGTAATATCTCTAGAACTCACAGTGTTATCTTGTGTATTTAAATCTCCACGGACTGTCTCCACAACACCTCGTTGTCTATACCCAAATTTACCGCTTTTTAATCCATCTCGTTGTACAGAATTTATAGTACAAAAAACACCTGTCGAAGCCCTACATCTTCTTGTGTATTTTTTACCCTCTAAATAACTAAGTTTATCAGCCCCGCTGAGATTAAGAATAACAAATGAAGGATCGTCCATACAAGGTGACACTTTTACTTGTCTTACAAAACCAGTGAAAATTAAAGTAGAAGCTGAACCTCTACCAGCTTTTATTGTAATGTTATCACCAACTATATTACCACTAACTTGTGTATTAGATACTTTTAGAGACGCATCAAAAGTAGAAAATCTACCTCTAACCTTACTTACATTAAATCTTATAATATAAGGAGTAGCAACAACCAAAGTTCCAATTCTAACTTCCGCTCTTATTTTTACCATTTCTATCTGTGACATATTCTCTCCTTAGGACTCAACAGGGGCATTGTGTACAGTGCAACTAACCCTGTCTCCCACACGCAATATTTTTTCACAACAATTGATAGCCACTCTTTCTCCATAAGCATCTAAATTAACCATGAAATGAATATGATTGCCTAAATCTTGGGTTATAATACCTTCCATAGACGGAGACTCTGTTCTAATTGGATATGGACCAGTTCCTATCGTAGCCATTTGCCCAAGTAATCTTGGCCCTTCTGTAACAGATATAGTATAAGCCTGACTATCTGCATATGAATAATTTATTTGGTTTATTATACCTCCATTTGGACCATAACCACCCAATTCTGGATCACATTCTGGCCCACATGTATAGACAGTTTCTTGTCCATCAAGACTATTCATATATTCATATAATACTTCTGAAAGAGTTACTACTTGATTTTCCTCCAAAAATGACAAATTTATAGACATACCGCCACCGCCATTCATTTCATCTAAAGCTAAATTATAATCAGTATCTTCAAAACTCTGTGCGGTAGTAGGATCATGATCTTGTATATGTTGGGTTTGATCTATCAACCTACCATTATAACCTATAGGAGGTGGGGCATCTACTATAACCATAGGAGCAATCTGGTAATCATAGTTCTCCGCAATTAGTAAAGCTCGGTTATTTATACCACCGAACTCTGATTGAGCACCACCACCATTTGGATCATAAATAGTAATTGATGGGGTTTCTAAATTAAGCAACGCCCATATCTCATTAATTATGAAACCATTCCTAGAACCAAGAGGTAAAACTGTATAATCTCCAGACTGATGTTCCAAACCATTCTCGTCTATATAAGAACAATTAGCAGTAAAACGAAGTCTTACACCAGTTCTATCGGGACCATTACCATATTTTTGAGGATCTCCATATTCCCCATTATCAACAAATACAAGATAAGGAGTTTTATATGTGGTAACATCCTCTGTGACATCTTGCTGACCATCTTTATATGCAACTTCATAATGTTGACCTCTTTCCAACTCTAACATAACTGTATTAGGATCATCTATTGATGCATACACCAATAAATCCTCATCATTTATTTCTGATGCTTTTTTTACAGCCGCAGCATCATCTTTTGGAATAGATCTAAGAAGAGATAGTTTTTTTCCTATAAGATATACTTTTTCAATTCCAACAAATTTATCAACAGTAACTCCCCTAGCTGTTTCAAATCTAAACCTTTCCGGTATCAAAACCTCAACACCGTCTTCCCACTGAGCTTCCATTGTCATCTTCCAACAATTAGGATCAATAGCGTTTTCTGGAAAAGTAGGAGGTAAAGCTAATTTAACTCCTATATCAGCTCCTCCTGCTGGTTTAAAAGGACCATCAACTCTAACAGGTATACTAGCAGTATCACGATGAGTGATTACTGTATCCGTAGTTGTATAAGCCGCTGGAGGATTTTTCCATCTAGCATAACCCAAAACACTGTCGAAAGGACCCAAATCTTCGTCGCCGCTACCACCATGCTCAAATAAATTATCTATACCATCTTCATACCCATCTGTGCCAAGGGTAATATGTGGATCATTGTATACTATAGTAGCATGTGCAGAAAAATTATCCATATTACAATTAGTCATCATGTCGCTTGTATCATAAATTCTTTCGGAAGCTGGTAAATCTCCCCATATTGGCTTCCAATTCAACACTTTTCTTTCCGGCAAAGGTTTTTTACCAGTCACCATTACTCCTACACATTCTTCTACATAACTAGATGTCTGCATTGAATAATAAACATCACTTATACTACCACTATAATTACCAATTTCTTTAAACTCCACATAACCATCAGAGCTCATTATAAACTCATAATATTTACCTGAATCAGCCGATGCTTCTAAAAGAGAGAGCTTTATTACTGCTAAAGCATCCATATTTTTTATATCTATGTCCATTAGAGTACCACCAACAGTACCGCGAGTCTCTATACCAAAATGATTTAAAACATCCACGGCCAAACTGCCTGTAAAATCGCAAGAAACTTCTATATAGTCACTATAATCACCAAATTTTTCCCAAAAATCTGTTAATTCAGGTGGATTTACTCCATTTGCCATAATTCATACTCCTTTATCCTATTAAATTATTAAGTTCATCTATTCTACGTACAATCTCTCCAAGCTGATACTCACCGAGTTGTTTTTGTCTCTCATTATTTTGTCTAAGTGCATCTACTCTAGTATCAATATTTCTAATCTCTAGCGTTATTCTATTAACAGTATTAGCTATAGAAAGTTCTACATTACTCATTACTTTACTCTCAATACTTGGCCCAACCATTTCAATTTTTCCTTCAAGTTCTCTGTTCATAGCAACCAGTTTATCATTAACTTGAGAAACAGTTTCTGCAATAATATTAACCTCGTCCGCTCCTACAGCACCTCCAGTAGCATTTTCAACATTAACAGTAATATTAGAAACAGCATCACTTACTGCTGCACCTATATCTGCAGCAAGATTGCCTACATCTACTGTTATATTAGTATCTTCTATAGTGAATACTTTGTCTTCAACCGTGAATACCTTATCTTCGACAGTAAATATCTTGTCTTCGACTGATAGAGGTGTATCATCAACCGTTAATACTTTATCTTCAACAGTAAATATTTTGTCTTCAACAGTAAATATCTTGTCTTCTACTTTTAACTCTGTGTCTTCTACTTTTAACTCTGTGTCTTCTACTTTTAATTCCGTATCCCATAAACTCTTCAATTCTTCAATATCAAGTTTTATCTTTAAAGTACCTCTAAGAATGGCTTTGGCTACATCACCAGGTCCAACTTCTCCACCTTCGGCAAACGATTTAGGAAATACAACTTCACCTTTCTGTAAAAAGGCTGGGCCTGATTTATTTACAAATCCACCATGGTGCATAACACGCATTGAACCTTCTTTTTCTCCACCACGTGGTCCTTCAAGCCATTTCCAAATACTATCCCACCACGACTCATCCTTTTTCTCTCCTCTAGGTATATCAGGATATTTTGCCTTTATGGCCTTCTTTTTTCCTCTACCTATCAATTCCTCTTGTTCTTTAGCTCTATATCCCCTAATAAGTCTTTTTTTAGGGTCTTCTTCGTATTCCTTCTTTTTATAAAGATAACGATTAATCAGATTAAATAAAAGGCCTCCTCGGGTTTCCTCGAAAAGTGGTAATTCTTTACCAACTGCTTCTTTAAGCCGCTTTTTTTCTGTTTTTTCTGATGCAAGTTTTTCTAATTCTTTCTTTAATTTCCGTTTCCCAAAAAAACCAGCTTTTTCTGCTTTCTTAATATAGTCCATATAAACATCTCCGTGACGCATTTCTGGACCATAAACATCTTCTCCAAGCATAGTTCCTTTAGTAAGCTCTTTCCATCTTTTTACCTTTGCCTCAGTTTTATACATATTAATCATTCTATGTAAATCTCTTGCTTTACCAGCCATACTTACTTCACTTAAACCACCCCAACGATCTCTAAATCCTTCTTGTATTACTTTTAAATCCCCCCATTTTTCACCAGCACTTATTTTAGCAACTATAGCATTAGTATATAATAACTGCTGCATTATTGTTTTACGTCTTTGGTCATAAACACCTTTACCAAGACTATCCTCTAAAACTTTGGGTCTGTCTTCAAAATAAAGAGTGTGCATAGCTTTTGCTGCTCTTTGCATATCTACAAAAGATCTGGCCTGTGATTGTAATTTCTTATAATCTTCAGGACTTATTTCTTTTCCAACAGAAGCAACTCTACCCCATTGAAATCCGCCGNCTATAATTTTCTTTTCAAATTCTTTATATTTTTTATCATATTTTTCTTTATAATTCTCATCACGAGGATCTAAGCGATTTACAGCATTAAGTGCATTTAAAGCTTCGTTAATTAATTTTTCTCCAGACGAGCCAGGAGTTGCATTTGTCAACCTTTCAAGAAGTTCTTTTTTCTTCTGCTCCATACCTTCTTTTTTAGCTCTATATTCAGGATCATCCATGGCAGAACGACCTGTAGTAGGAACAACATCCTTTAAATCCTGTTCAGTTATGAAAGCTTCTCTACGATCCCAAATTGATTGAACTCTAATTTTATCTTTAGGATCTCCACTAAGACCTGTTCTTATATTCTCCGCTTCTCTTTGTCCCCATGTACCAAAACCTCTTCTTGATTCTTCTATAAATTTATCACTTCTTGCTGCTTCCCAAGCTTTCTTTCTTTGCTCAGCCGTAGCTTTATCTATCTCCGCTTTTTCAGCAGCTGCAAANGGAGCATATCTCTTT
>JGI10211J34971_10001711_pt1 | contig 17991 bp, 15 predicted proteins | sample Etolagsediment_FD_34971 | JGI IMG/M metagenome (IMG submission 34971) | reverse complement strand
GCCGGGGGACGCTGGACCCAGCCCGACGGGCTGGGCTGAATATGGGTGCGACCTTCGGCCGCGCGTTTCCGGAGCGCCAACGGCGCGGAGAGTAGACACCGACCTTCGGCCGCGCATGCTCTCAACGCCAACGGTGCGGAGCGCGAACACCGATTCTCAGCCGCGCTTGTCTCGCCGTGCGTTTCCAGAGCGCCATGTCCGCCGCATTGCGCGACTGCTTTCTACCGGGTATAATTCCTTGCTCAACTCGTGCCCACGAGGCACGCCGTATCGATCCACGCCAAAGGGAGAGAAGAGAATGAAGAAGCTATGCCTGTTGCTCACCGTCTTCGGTGTCGCTCTCACAACCGGTTGCGGCCGGCAGGAAGAGGAAACTGATGCCCCCTTGCCCGTTGTTGGCAAAGAGGAGCAGATCACCGTGGCCGTCATTCCCAAGGGCACAGCGCACCCATTCTGGAAAACCGTCCACGCCGGGGCCGCGAAAGCGGAGAAGGAGTTGGGAATCAAGATCCAGTGGATCGGTCCGGAACAGGAAGACGACCGCAAACAGCAAATCGACGTGGTTCAGAACATGATCAGCAAGGGCGTGCACGCGATCGTGCTGGCGCCGTTGGACGAAGTAGCTTTGGCCGCACCGGTTGAAACGGCTGTCAAGCGTAACATCCCGGTCGTGATCATCGACTCGGGGTTGAAATCCGAGTTCCAGAGCAGTTTCGTGGCCACTGACAACAAACAGGGCGGACGTCTGGGCGCGAAGCGTCTCGGCGACGTGATGGGCGGCAAGGGCAAGGCCATCATGCTCCGCTACAACGCAGGCTCGGCCAGCACGCACAATCGCGAAGAGGGATTCCTGGAAGAGATGAAAGCCAGTTTCCCGGAGATCGAACTCGTCTCCACGAATCAATACGCCGGCGTCACCAAGCAGAGCGCGCTCGAAGCGTCACTGGCAATGCTCAACAAATACGGCGACGAGATCCAGGGAGTCTTTACGCCGAACGAATCCAGCGCGTTCGGCATGTTGCGCGCCTTGGAAAACTCCGGGCGGGCGGGCAAGATCAGCTTCGTCGGGTTCGACGCCAGCCACGCACTCGTTGACGGACTTCGCGCGGGCAAGATCCAGGGACTGGTCGCACAGGACCCGTTCGACATGGGATATCAGGGCGTGAAAGCAGCCGTGAACGTCGTCAACCACAAGGCCGTCGAGAAGCGGATCGCCACACGCCTGGCCGTGCTGACGCCCGAGAACGTCGACACGCCGGAGATCAAAGCGCTCATCAATCCGGAACTGGAAGGCATGTAAGACACAGCGTGGCCGAATCCCGATACCTGCTCGAACTTACCGGCGTCTGCAAGGCGTTTGGCGGCACACGGGCTCTGCACAACGTCGAGCTGCAGGTGGAGCCGGCGGAGGTGCATGCCCTGATCGGTGAGAACGGGGCGGGGAAGAGCACACTGATGAAGGTGCTCAGCGGGGCTTACAAAGCAGATTCCGGCCAGATCATCTTCCAGGGCAAGCCATGCTCGATCGATTCGCCTGCCAGCGGACGCCAGCACGGCATTGCCATGATCTACCAGGAACTCACGCTGGCGCCGCACCTGTCGGTCGAGGAGAACCTGACCCTCGGCATGGAATGCACCAGCTTCGGGTTCATCCGCCAACAGCGCGACCGGATTCTGGACGCGCTCGAACTGCTTCATCACCCGGATCTTCCCCTGAGAGAACCTGTCCGCAATCTGCCCATCGGCCTGCAGCAAGTGGTCGAGATCGCTCGCGCCCTTATCAGCGACGCCAAGGTTATCATCATGGACGAGCCCACCAGCTCGTTGACCGCGGCTGACACGCGAGCCCTTTTCGAGGTCATCCGACGCCTCAAGGAGCGCGGCATCGCCGTAATCTACATCAGTCACTTCCTCGAGGAAGTTGTCGAGATCGCCGATTCCTACACGGTGCTGCGCGACGGCGAAACCGTGGGCAGTGGTCCCATGGCGAGCACGGACATACTGCGGATCATCAACCTGATGGTCGGTCGAACGCTTACAGAGATGTTCCCGCGCGCCGACCACGACATGGGCGACGTGCTGTTGAGCGTGGCGGGACTGGACGGCACGCCAATCCCGAGAGATGTGACCTTCGAACTCCATAGAGGCGAGATCCTCGGCATAGCCGGACTGGTTGGGGCGGGTCGCAGCGAAACGGTGAGACGCATCTTCGGTCTGGACCGAGCCACGTCCGGGGCACTGACGATCGGGGAACGCTGTGCCGATCTCTCGCGCATGCGCCCCAGCAGGGCGTTGGATATGGGCATCGATTTCCTCAGCGAAGACCGGAAGGACGAAGGGCTGGCCACGCGCATGACCATCGCGGCCAACGCGACACTGTCGAGCCTGCGTCGGTTCGCCGGACTGCGCGGCGCCGGATTACTCAACCTGCGCAAGGAGAAGGCCGCGGTCGCCAAGTGGATCGACGAGATGAACATCCGCTGCACGGGCCCCGACCAGACTGTGGCAGACCTGTCCGGAGGAAACCAGCAGAAAGTGGCGCTGGCACGCATGCTCGAACAAGGAGCAGACGTCGTCTTGCTCGATGAACCGACCCGCGGCGTCGATGTCGGCAGCAAGGTGGAGATCTACCGCCTGATCGGTCGGCTGGCGCAGCAGGGCCGGGGAATTGTGTTCGTTTCGTCGTACCTGCCCGAGTTGCTCGGCGTCTGTGACACCCTTGCGGTGATGCACCGTGGACGCATGAGTGAGATCAAGCCCGTGCGTGACTGGACGGAACGCGACATCATGGAAGTCGCGACCTCGGGAACGTGAAACGTGAAGAGCGAGGCGTGAGTGTGCGGCGACGCCGCTCGCATCCGACACCTGAAGCCTGGACCATGAAGAAACAAATCGCCAAGGCCCTGAACCTGTTCGGCCCGTTTCTCGGGCTTGCGTTCGTATACATCGTGTTTCTGGCCAAAGCCCCGGACGCGTTCCACTCGTTGTACAACACCAAGACTATCCTGCAGCAGGCAGTGCTGATCGGCATAGCCGCTCTGGGGATGACCATGGTAATCATCAGCGCCGGCATTGACCTGAGCGTAGGCTCCCTGGTCGCTCTCGGCACGGTGGTGACGGCGCTGGTCCTTCGCAGGTTCGGCGGCGAGGACATGTCCTGGTGGGTACCTCTGGCCGCGGCAGGCGCGGGTGTGTTGGTGTGCACGTTCTGCGGCTTCCTCAACGGCGCGATGATTGCGGGGTTCGGCATCGTGCCGTTCATCGTCACCTTGGGTATGATGCAGATTGCCCGCGGCGCGGCCAAAGGCTTTGCGGGTCAGACAACAGTGAACGCACCCGACAACTGGCTCCAACGCCTGATGGTCGTGGAACGCCAGGTGCAAGGCCCGGACGGGCGTTGGTACGGTGCCTGGTACTCGGTGGCTCCGGGAATCTGGGTCATGCTCGCCCTCCTCTGCATCACGTACGTTGTTCTGCGGTATACACGATTCGGCCGCCACGTCTATGCCGTGGGCTCCAGCGAAGCCACGGCCCGGCTCTGCGGAATCCGCGTGCGCATGCACCGCGTCTGGGTCTACACCATCTGCGGCTTTCTGACGGGGATCGCCAGCGTCATGCAGTTCTCCAGTCTTAACTTGGGCGACCCGACCGGTGCGATCGCGTTCGAGCTGGACGTTATCGCGTCCGTGGTCATTGGCGGCGGATCGTTCAATGGCGGCGAAGGCAGTGTGATCGGCTCGGTGGTCGGCGCCATCATCATCGCCATCCTGCGCAACGGATGCAACTTGGTGGGCGTGGACAACTACGTTCAGAACATCGTCATCGGCGCCATCATCATCATTGCCGTCGGCCTCGACCAGCTGAAGCACGTCAAGAAGTAGACCTTGCCACCCCGTCCCAACATTGTCTTCCTCATGACCGACCACCAGCGAGCCGACAGCATCGGCACGCTGCAGGCCGGCCACGAGGTCACGCCAAACCTGAACGCGCTCGCACACCGTGGGGCGACCTTCCGTCGCGCCTACAACACGTGTCCGCTGTGCGTGCCGGCACGCACAGCCCTCGCCACGGGGAGATACCCCGCGGCCAACGGGGTCGTGACCAATGACTGGCGCGGTGCCACGGCCGGGGATCACAAACCCATCCACCAATGCCTGGCCGAAGCAGGTTACAACGTCGCCCACATCGGTGTGGATCACATCCGCGTCAAACCGGCACTGCGCGACCGCGTGGCGTTTGCCGAGTGGATCGACAACGGTGACCATGACGCCTACCTGGAGGACCGGGGCCTCGACAGTGGCTTCGGTGACCGCAGGCGATTCCAGCGAACCGTCACAGAGAACCAGGGGGGACAACGCACGCCTGTCCGCTACTCAAACACGGCCACCGATGTCTGGCCCCATGACGCGAAGCACTTCAAAGACACGTTCTTTGCCCGCAAAGCCACTGACTTCCTGCGACGTCCGCACGACCGGCCGTTTGCCCTCTTCCTCTATCTCTGGGCACCCCACCCTCCCCTGTCACTCCCGGAGCCGTACGCCTCCATGTTCGACCCGGAACGGATCGAGCTGCCGCCGAACGTGGGCATGCCTGCGCAAGACGAGCCTCCCGGACGTCGCGACGGCATCGCTGCACAACTGGCCGAAGGCGTCCCGATCGAGCAGTGGCGGCGCGTGTGGGCCGCACACCTGGGGCTGGTGCGCATGGCGGACGATGCCCTCGGAGACATCCTCGGAACGGTAGACGAGACGGGACACTCCCGCGACACGCTGACCGTCTTTACATCCGACCACGGCGACCACCTCGGCCAGCACCGGATGTACCAGAAGATGGAGATGTACGAGCAAGCCATCGACGTTCCGCTCCTGATCGCCGGCTCGGGAGTCCGACAAGGAGCCGTGTTCAGTACACCAGTCTCCCATCTTGACCTGATGCCAACGCTGCTCAATGCCGCGGGGATCGCACACCCGCGCGGCTTGCACGGCGTCTCGTTGTGGCCCGCTCTGACATCCGACGAGGCGTTACCGGAGCGCCCGGTGTTCAGCCAGTACTCCGGCAACCCGGTGATCGGCGACATCCGCCAAGCGATCATCACGCAGCAATTCAAGTACATCCACGACCCCGCCGACAGGCCCGAGGTGTTCGATCTCGATTCCGATCCCCTGGAGATGCGGAACCTGGCCGACGACCCGCGTTTCCGCGAAATCCGCAAGGACCTTCACCGTCAGCTCATCGAATGGCAGCACGCCACGGAGTGCAACGACCCGCTACGCTGAGCACCAAGCCTGTGAGCACGCCAGTCTGGCGCTCGGCTGTACACGGCAGAGAGCGTGGGGAAGGCAGCGACGTGACCGTCCGGCGACTACGCCGCCCCTGGGCCTCAAGTGCGGAAACTGCGCTCCAGTGTGCGGTTTGCCTGGACGGGCGACGAGAACAGAACAGAGGTGCACACATGTCCGAGGGCTCACTGAACACTCCGGTCTACGGCAGACCGTCCTGTCAGCATCTTACCCCCGTGTCGGTCGCCGTCGGCCGGCAACAGGCAGATATCCGGGGCGACACGAACCTGTGTCTGCAGGCTGCCGTGGACTATGTGGCCGGGCTCGGCGGGGGAACCGTCGTCATCGGGCCAGGCCGCTACACGATGCATGACAGCCTGCACCTGAGGCCGAACGTGACCGTCCGCGGCGCGGGCGAGGACACGATCCTGACCAAGGCGCCGATGGTCAGTTCGGCGCTATCGGCAGACCTGGGCTACGGACACTGCGACCTGTCGCTTGCCAACCCCGACCGGTTCCGTGTCGGCATGGGCATACACATCGCCGACGACCGGAGTGGAGGCTTCTACACCACGTGCGCGACGTTGACGTTCCGTGACGGCGACCGGTTCGGCATCACACGCATGCTCAACCACGACTACTCGCGAGAGGCAAACGCGGTCGTGCGCAGCGTGTTCCCCGTGGTCAGTGGTTACGACGCTGTGGACTGTCTGATCGAGAACCTGGCGATTGACGGCAACGCGGACGAGAACGGGCATCTGAACGGGTGCCGGGGCGCCGGCGTCTTCCTGCTGCGCGCCGACCGCACGGTCATCCGCAATGTGCGGGTCTCGAACTACAACGGCGACGGCATCAGCTTCCAGCAATGCACAGACATCGTGGTGGAGGACACGGTGTGCGAAGGCAACCGGGGCCTCGGCTTCCATCCGGGCAGCGGGTCGATGCGCCCCACGATGCGTCGTCTAACCGCTCGAGGCAACGGCGGCGACGGCGTGTTCTACTGCTTGCGGGTGAGCGACGGCGTGCTCGACGACTCCTTGATCGAGGATAACGGCGGACACGGAGTCAGCATCGGTGGACGTGACACGGACCATGTCATTCGCGGTTGCACGATACGCCGCAACGGGCTCTGTGGCGTGTACTTCCGCAGAGCTGACGGTGCGATGGCAGGCAACCGTAACACGATCGAGCGCTGTTTGATCGAGGCGAACTGCCAAGCGGGCGGGGATGCCGAAGTGAATCTGGACGCCGAGCTCACGGACGTGATCCTGCGGGACAACACCGTCGGCCCGGGCACGGCCCCACGCCCGGACTGGTGCGGCGTCCGCATCGGCACCGATGTCCGGGACGTGACGATAGACGGCGCCACCATGCAAGGCCCGGCGCGCAGGCCATGACTGCCCCGCTTACTCTCTGAAGTCGTACACGACAATACGCTCGACGATCGGGAGCAGGACGTCGTGCTTCGCCTTCTGGTGCACCGGGTGGGCGAGATACTCGGCCAGACGTTCGGTGTCTGCAAAGGCGAGGACAATGGCCACGTCAAAACTGTCATCCACGATGTCGCGGTCGCTTTCGATCGCTTCCCCTGCACGGACGTCGAGCACGCCGGGAATCTGCCTGAACGAGCGAGACGCCTCCACGATCTGGCGGCGGTGCTCCGCATTGCCCGGCTCTTTGAGCCAGCACAACACGATGTGGTGCACGACCGGTCGCCGGGCCTCGCGCACGGAGGCGCATCCGGCCAACAGAACGAGGGTGATGATGGTTGCTGTTCTTGCCATGCTACGATGACTCCTGGGGGTTGGGTTGATCGACAACGTGTTCACAGCGGGTCGGGGGCTACAGCCGGCCCGCGTACTTCTCCCGGAAAGCCGCGATCGCCTGCTGCTGGGTTTCGGTCAGGTCTTGCTTCTCCAGATACCAGAACGCCCGCCGGGCAATGAGGAAGTTCTCGTTATCGATCACGCTGACCGCCTGTTTCGTGACTTCAGCGGACCGGGGATTGCGTTTCTCCATCAACTTCAGGAGCAGGTGCATCGGATAGTAAGTGTCCAGGCGGGGCAGCCAACTGCTCAGGCGGTCCCAGTACCCATCGGGCGCATCGAGTGGCGCTTCGGACAGGGACGCGATGTACAGAACGCGCGTGTGGTCGTTGGCGGTGGCAAAGAGGCGCTCGACACCATGGTAGTGGATCTCCGGCCCGGCCACCGTCGCCATGTGTTCCAGGTAACGCAGGCATGCCTTCACCGACTTGCCGCTGCCCTCCTTCGCCCTGCGCAGGATCGCCTCCAGAGTCGCCTTATCGTGAATGCCTCGTAGCGCGAGCTTCTCCATGGCAAACACGGCGAAGCGTTCCGGGCCGCTGTCCACGCATTGGAAGAGCCAACCAGCGCTGCAGGTCTTTCCCGTGATCTCCCTGATCTCTTCCGTCGTGTCGCCGTTTGCCCAGTGCCAGAGCGTGTAGCAGGTGTAAACCGCCCCCTGGACGACCGCCTGCCGGATCGCGGCCGGGGTCGCCCCGGTTGTCGCGTCCACATCCGCAATGGCGTCTCCCGGAGCAGACACTTGCTTGTTGGTGAGATGCCTCAGAGGCGACGCCGGATCCGCGAGCAGCGAATGCAGCTTCTGGCTATCGGCCAACGTGAACGTGTTGTGTCCCTTCTTGGTGAGCCGGCCACCCAAGGGGAATTCGTAACGGCTGTATGTCCCCAGCGCGTCCCAGACCATCCGGACCGTGACTATGCTGCACGAACCGTCCCCGCAAGCAACCGACTCGACGTCCATGAAACACTCCAGCGGCTCCCCGTCCTCATCCCGGATGACCGTCAACTGCCGCGGCGCGGGGGCCCCGTTGTTGTAACTCGGGTGAGAGACGTCGATTGTGTGTGTCGTCGCGGGGCGCTTATCTCCCGTTGCGGCCGACGTAAGGGCAGTCAATATCTGGCCGTGCACGGGAACGACAGCGAGACACAGCCCTACGGGAAGGGCCAGCAACCAACTCCGCAATTCCATACCAGCTCCACAAGTGTGCCATGTCCGGTAACAGACACGCCATCTCAAGAGTAGTAGACACGTCATACAGTCCCTAATCTACCGCGACGAATGTGGCGGTGCCCGCGTGTGGACAGTCGGGAGCGCTCCCGGGAACGCCGAGCCCCAGCTCGGCTTCAGAAAGCTGCCGAGGCGGGCCTCGGCACTCCCGGGGCGGCAGCGGAGCCGCTGAGAATGAAATGCCCCTGAGACCAAGTACGGTGGGCATGGACACACACGTCGCGTCGCCTATTGTACACAGTTGTCGTCTCAACTGGAGAAAGGGCGCCCCATGCCTCTCGTGACCGATCGATCCGCTGTTGTCGAGATATACGCACGTGCCGTCGAGGACGGCTGGGTCATCCCGGCCATCTGTTCGGAGAACGTCACGTCGTCGGAAGCAATCGTCGCTGCCGCCAAGGCGCACGGCAACGAGATCGGACGTCCCGATTTGCCGGTCTGCATTGCGATCACCAACCTGTACCATCATCGACAACAGGCGCTCAACTACACGCACACGGGAAACTGGCGCGTGGGCATGCGTCTTTTCCTGGCCGACCTCGCCGTGTTGGCCGGTCCGGACTCTCCCTATCGCGACCTGCAAGTAATGGTCCATCTTGACCATATCGAGCACGACCGTGACCGCGAACTGCTGGGATGGGACTTCGGTGCCTTTTCGTCGATCATGTTCGATGCGTCGACGCTCCCGTTCGACGATAACATCGAGGCCACGCAACGCTTCGTCGAAGAACGCGGAGGCGAGATCTTCATCGAGGGCGCGTGTGACGAGATCGTCAACGCCACGGGCGAGCAAGTGGGGGAACTGACCACACCGGAACGCGCCGACCGTTTCCTGCGCGAGACCGGCGCCGACCTCATCGTCGCCAACCTCGGCACCGAGCACCGCGCCAGCGCCGCCGACCTGAAGTACCACAGTGACGTGGCGCAACGGATCAAGGCTGTCGTAGGCACGAGGATGTGCCTGCACGGATGTTCGTCCGTCCCGGTCGAAGAGCTTGGCGGCTTGGCCGCGGACGGCATCTGCAAGGGCAACATCTGGACCATGATCGAGCGCGACACCACCCCGGTTCTGTTCAGGGAAATGGTTGCGAACGCCGCAAAAGTCGCCGGGCCAACCACGGCCTGCGAACTCCGCAACGTCGGCCTCCTCGGCCCCGAAGCCGACCTGACCAGCGCCGCCAGTCTCGACCACTTCACCACCTGCTACCGCCAGGGAATCGTCTACCCCGAAATGAAGAAGATCGTCCGCACGTGGCTGCGTCTCTGGATGCCGGGGACGCAACGACAGGAGGGCCGATAGATGAGTTACATGGGACTTGACGTTGGCACGTCCGGCGCCAAAGCGGTCGCGTTTGACTCGGGCGGCAACCAGATCGCCCAAGGCTCTTGCGAGTACCCCACAATTATCCCCCGCGACGGCTGGGCTGAGCTCGACTCGGACGAGGTCCTGGCCGCGTGCATGGTCGTGATCCAGGACACGGCCTCGGCGTGTGCCGACAGCGATCCCGTGGCGGCCATCGGCATATCGAGCCAGGGCGAGGCGTTCACTGCGGTGACGGCAGACGGCGAAGTATTGAACAACGCGATGGTGTCGTTCGACACACGGTCTGCGGAAATCGCAGACACGTGGAGCACGCAGTTTGGGCGTTGGCCGCTGTACGAACTCACCGGGCACACCGCCCATCCCATGTTCACACTGTTCAAGCTGCTGTGGACCAGAGACAACCAGCCCGATGTATGGGAGAAGGCCGACTACTTCCTGTGTTTCGAGGAGCTTGTGCAGCAGCGACTCGGACTGGAACCGGCGATCAGCTATCCCATGGCCGGGCGCACGATGATTTTCAACGTCCGGACACACGATTGGGACAAACACATCCTCATGCGAGCCGGCATCGCTCCCGAATGCCTGGCCTGCCCGCTGCCGTCGGGATCGGTCGTCGGCACGATCCCCGACGACAGAGCGGCCGACGTCGGGCTCGGCAAGGGCGTGGTTGTCGTCACCGGGGGGCACGACCAGCCGTGCGGCGCGCTGGGCGCCGGTGTGCTCGCGCCAGGCAAAGCGATGTACGGCATGGGCACAGTCGAGTGCATCTGCCCGGCCTTCGATCGCCCCGTCTTCAGCGAAGAGCTGTTCGAGAGCAACCTGTGTACCTACGACCACGTTGTCGATGGCATGTATACGACGGTCGCCTTCTGTCTGACCGGCGGGAATCTCCTGCGCTGGTACCGCGACGAATGGGCCGGCGACGATGTTCGCGAGGCCCGCAAACAGGGCCGTGATCCGTACGACCTGATCCTCGAGTCCATGCCCGATTCGCCGAGTAAACTGATGGTCCTGCCGCACTTTACGCCGACCGGCACGCCCTACTTCGACACGGCCGCGACCGGCGCGATCCTGGGACTGCAACTGAGTACCACGCGCGCAGACGTCCTCCGTGCTTTGCTGGAAGGCGTAACGTACGAGATGAAGTTGAATGTGGATATCCTCGACCGTGCCGGCGTGCACATCGACGAGTTCATCGCGATCGGCGGCGGCGCCAAGAACCAACGCCTCGTCCAGCTGAAGGCCGACGTGCTGAACCGTCCCATCACAACGGTTGCCGTGACCGAAGCCGGATGCCTTGGCGTCGCGATGCTCGCAAAGGCCGCGGTCTCCGGCGATTCCCTTGACAACATCGCCGCCGAATGGGTGCGTCCTCAGTCCGTCATCGAGCCCGATGCACGGCGAGCCGCAGTGTATGAAGAGAAACTCGAAACGTACAAGAAGGTCTACCCGGCTCTGAAGTCGCTGAGGTGAGAAGGCGTAGCCTGACTGGATTCCCCTTGGTGACGTCGGCCTCAGATGGACGTGCTGGCTCCGTGCAGGCCGAATACCCTCGGCTGCAGTCGACTGAAATCGGATGCCACAAGGCAACGATATGCTCAGCCGACGAAGGACCACATGCGAAGAGCTCTGCCGGCCACGGAAGAAGCGACTGTCGGCCGTTGCGACTCCCTGCCCAAGGAAGACCTGGCCGCCGTCATCGAGCACCTGCGCGTGTGTGACACTTGCCGCGCCGAATTCGATGCGATCCGCACGCTGCGCTCCTTCTACCGAGAAGTCGACGAAGCCACCGAGCGACTCACCCCCGAATTCCTCGAAGCCGGTGAACGCCGCCTGATGGCTGCCATCGCAGCCAAGAGGGCCTCCGATCGTGGGTCGGATGTCCACAGCCGACAAGTTCCCGATCGTGGGTCGGATGTCCACAGCCGACAAGTCTCCGATCGTGGGTCGGATGTCCACAGCCGACAAGTTCCCGATCGTGGGTCGGATGTCCACAGCCGACAAGTTTCCGATCGTGGGTCGGATGTCCACAGCCGACATCTCCGCCTCAGCTGCCCCCCAACCTGCGGAAGCTCGCAGCCTGCGACAACATCGACCTCGAGCGCCTCGAAGTCACCCGTGACCGCGTCGCCTCCTCTCTCAAACAGATCAAGGAGCAGGAATGACCAAGCACACGCGACTCAATGTGGGAAGCGACCTCCCGTCTTCGCCCAAACGCGTCAGCGTTGCACGCCCGACGGCGACCGTCCCCAGTGCGGGAGGCGGCCTCTGGACGGCGACCGTTTTTCCTCCTTCATCATTCCAGCTGTGCCGGCTTGCGCTCCATTCATCCCTCATCCTTCGCCCTTCAGCCTTCCTTTCCCTCCTCCTGCCTCTCGACGCTCAAGAACAGAACCCCGACGGCGTTCCAACTCCCCCGTCCGCGACAGTGCAGTCAGCCCCGTCGGCAGCAAACGCAGGCGTTGACACGAGCCTCTCCGCTAATCAACTCCGCCGGGAAGCCGAACGCTTCCTCAACAAGCGCGCGAGTACATGGCGTGGGAAGCAACGGCATGAAGCAGCGAGTCCTCTAATGTGACTTTAGCGCCTGTGCCTGGGAGGTTGTTGCCCATCAGTACTTCGCCCAAAAAGACCGGCCTCTAAAGTGACCTTGGATGACCCACGCCCCCAACGCGCCGGCGGAGGGGTCTCGGCTTGTGCGATGAGTGTCGCTTGAGGTCGACCCAAGAGCTGAGGCCGACAAGGTGAAAACCGAGGGCCAAGCCGCTGATCGAAAGGAACTTTGTCAAAGATACAGCATTGAATTCCAAGTTTATCAAACTAATGTAATGCACATGGCTTTGAAGAACCTGACAATCTATGACGTAGCCGAAGCGGCCGGTGTGTCAGTCACTACGGTGTCGGACGTACTGAATGAACGAGATCGCGTCGCAAGGGAGACGGTGGTCCGTGTCCGCGAGGTGATCCGCGACATCGGCTACCGGCCGCGACGGAACCGGCGGCGGCAGATCAACTTGGGGCAGCCCCCCGCCTCCACCAAGACGCGACAGGTCGCCTTCCTGGTCCCCGACCCGCGGCTCGGCGCTGCCCATACCTACCTGATGGAGGGAATCTGCGACGGGATGCGTGGTCCGTTCCACGCGGCTGACACCGACCTGCTGGTGACGACGACGCGACCCGACGGAGCTCTTCCCCTGTGCATCGAACGCGGCCAGGTGGACGGTGCCATAGTCCGCTACGGAGGCCTCCCGCAAGCATCCATCGAGCGTCTGACCGCTCTTCCGCTGGTCTGGCTCTTCAGTGCCGTGAACGGGGACTCCGACTTGGTGGCGCCAGATGACGAAACCGTGGCTCGGCTGGGGCTGGGTTTCCTGGCTGAACGCGGTTGCTGCCGCGTGTTGCTCGTCAATCCTGACGATACCCATGGCGTGTTCTGCATGCGCGCCGAGTCCTTCCGTGTCGCCGCTCGCGAACTAGGCGTCACAGTCCACTCGTTGGCTCTGACCGGAGGACAGAGCCTCGCAGACGCCCCCGCCTCCCTGGTCCGGGCTGCCCCGGACGGCATCTTCTTCGTCGGGTTCAACGAACTCAACACCCCCGACGACGCTATGGCCTTCCTGCGCCAGACAGGCGTACCTGCAGCTCAGTCCGGAAACGTCGTCGGGCAGTCCGACTATGCGTTGGACTTCCCTCACATCACCATCCAGCCATCGCTGTTAGGTCAAGCGGTCGCCGAGCAACTCCTCTGGCGACTGGATCATCCGCATGCCCTAGCCCGGCGTGTACTGATTCCCCCTCAACTGATCGTCCCCCGTGTCGGACGTCTGTGAGAGCGTCCGTCAGCCCCCCCAAGCAAAGCGACGCCATCTTCCGAGAACGCCATGTCCACCAGCCGAACCCAAGATCACCGATTCGGAACGCCGAGTCCATTCACCCTCATCGAACTGCTCGTCGTCATTGCGATCATCGCCATTCTGGCGAGTATGCTCCTGCCCGCGTTGAACCAAGCACGCGAGAAGGCTCGACAGAGCGCATGCGCAAACAACATGATGCAGATCGCCTTGGCCGCACAATTGTACGCAGACGACTACGAAGGCTGGATCATGACCGATGGCACCCCGGGGGCGAGTGGCAACATCGATGCACACGATGTCCTGAGCCAGTATGTCGGGGGGAGCCCTGATGGGAGCATCTACGAGTGTCCCGCTGCGTGGGGCAAATCGCCGGCAACAAACAACGAGCGAACGGTCTGTTTCAACTGGAACATCGTCGAGAGCATCCCCGGACGACTCGAAGACATGTACCGGCCGTCGGAGTGCATGCTCTGGGCAGACGCCGCCCAGAAGTCAAGCGGAGCGACGTGGAGCCAGTACTGGGCCAACACGTACTCCGGACGCGGCACGTCCTGCTACCCCCACGGCGGAGGACCGTTGGGGCCCAATCCCTACGCTGCCAACAGTTGGGTGTATGTCAATGGCCGCGGCGTTTTCAGCTATGCTGACGGCCACGCTGGATCGGAGCAGCAGGTCAACTGGCGAATGAACTACACGCTGGACCAAACCAAAGGTCGACCGTTCTGGTACGGCTTGCCGAGCAATAGCTGGACGCGGTAGCCCTTTCACGGATCTCCCTTTATAGAAGGTACGCAAATGAACCGTGTCATATGCCTGTTGTATGCAACGGCGGCACTGGCCGCTTCAGCGGACACGCCGGAGACGATGGACAATCCTGAGGCCCTCCGGCAGAGCGTGACGCGTCTGCGCGAGCAGGACCACTGGACGGACTTCGCTACGCCGGAACAGATCAAGCTCTTCGGGGGGGTGGAGACCCAATGGCCCGAGATTCCCCGCGACGCCTACGACCTGACCGGCGTCAACACCGACCTCATCGGCTCTGCGGTTCCCGCACCGGGGGTGCATCCACGGATCTTCTTCAGCCCGGAGGATGTGCCGGCCCTGCGCAAGAAGCTGATCGGCACGAAGCGTTGGATCGAGACCGAGGTTCAGATGCGGAAGACCATTCTCAACCCGGACAGCGGCGACGGCCAGGTGTTCGCTAAGCTGGCTTCCGGCGATCTGGAGGGGCTTGAGTTTCCAGATGACGGTAGCAAGGGCGGAAATGGCAACCATCAGTTCAAGGGATACAAGATCGGCATCTACGCCGCCCATGTCTGCTACTGGCCGCGGAACCTGAATGCCATCGGGTTCTACGCGCTGATGAAGGATGACAAGGCACTCGGCAAGCGTGTGGCCGATGCGCTGGTGAACTACTACAAACTACGCGAGCCGCTGATCGATGCATTCAACGCACGCGGCGACGATCCCAACGCGGAGGGTGCCTGGCCGGCGGATGTGTGGCGGCGGATGCACTACGTGGCCGGCGAAGGTCACCTGGGCTTCGCCTACGATCTGACCGCCATGTACATGACGCCCGACCAGAAGGACTTCATGCGCCGCATCATTGTAGAGGCCACCGCCGGCAAGCGCGCTTATGGACAGAACGCCCCGGTCCGCTGGCGCGACACCAACTGGGTCGGATGGGACACGCAGCACGTGCTGGCGCATCTGGCAATCGAAGGGGAAGAAGGCTACGAGCCGGAGTTGTTGGAAGCGCTTCGCGACACGGTGTATGGCTACTTCACCTATGGCGTCAGCCCCTACGGCACGATCTTCGAGACCAATGGCAAGAACGGCGCGGGCTTGCAGTACGCCTTCAACTCGCTGATTGCGGTGGCCCGCCGCGGGCACGAATACCTGCTCGGTCATCCCCACCTGCGCAAACTGGCCGAGAGTCAGATCCACCAGGTGGTGCCGGCCGGTGGTCGCAACGTCAATAACGGAACGTACGGCTGTGCGCTGTTCCGCCAGGCCGGATACCTCAAGAACCTCTACCCCGGCTCGCCGGTCGCTAATTGGCTGATCCAGGAGGGGCAGCCGCGGGAAGAGCCGAAGGATCTGGAGACCTTCCGCGCTGAACTGGAGAAGCAGCCAGGCCTATATCGTGTTCATCCGTTGGAGCTGAGCACTTACCTGAGGATGGCGGAGTATGAGCCGGTAGCAGGCAAGGAGCCCTGGGAACGCGACTTCCTGAATCTTCCTCTCGATTACGAGGATCCAAATCACGGCCAGCTCTGCACGCGCAGTTCCAACGACAAGGACGCGCTCTACATGATGACCGAGTGCCGCCCGGACCTCTATACCGGTGGGCACCAGCACTTCGATGCGGGCCACTTCTACCTCAGCGCCGACGGGGTAGACTGGGGAGTGGAGGGCAACAACGGCATCCGCGCCTCGCGCTTCCATTCGGTCGTCATGATCGACGGCGTGGGTCAGGGCGCCAACGGGCATTTCGCCCCCTCGCGTGGCGAGTGGATCGGAGTCGACCGCAACGAGCACGGCGCCTTTGCCAAGATGGGCCTGAAGAACTGCTACGACACCATATGGATCAATCCCATGCACTACTCCTGGGGCACGCCGGAACGCAGAAACTACCAGTGGGAGCCGGTGACCGATCCATACGTGGTGGCCTGTTTCAAGGGGACGCAGAACTACAAGTGCCGGCTGTGGATGCACAGCTACTGGAACTGGAACTGGTCGCCGCAGCTGCAGGCCGAATGGAACCCGGTGGAGTACGCGTACCGGACAGCCGGTATCGTGCGTGGTGAACATCCCTATGCCATCGTGGTCGATGACATAAAGAAGGACAGTCAAAAGCACATCTACGAATGGCAGATGCAGATTCCGGATGGGGTGTTCGTCCATAGTTGGTGGAAAATGCCCAAGGGGTTGACGGTGCTTGCCCGTGAGGAGGACAAGACCGAGAAGGGGCTGAAAGAGGGGGCACCGCAATTGGCGGTGCTCATTCTGGATTGCTACGATGAAAAACTCGAGCCGCAGGGCGTGATGTTCCCGATGGAAATCCGCAAGCAGCTCTTCACCAACACGGAGCGGCTGGTCATTACCTCGCGAGGCGTCGAGCCGAACTTCAAGATCGCACTAGTCCCCTTCCGTCACGGTGGCCCGGTGCCGACGGCAACCCATACGGATGGCGCGGTCACGATAACTTGGACTCAGAAGGCATGGAAGCAGCCCGATCAGGTGGTGCAGCAGGATGAGATTGTGTTCACGCAGGGCGAAGACTATCGCACGCGGTTTGTGGTGAAGCGCGATGGGCAGGAGCTGTTGAGTGTGAAGTGACTGTAGATCGGCTCTCCAGAGCCGATTGAGCATGCCAGGAAGGACACATGGAGACTCCGGGTCAGAGCCTCTTCTTATCTGGCTTCGACAGGCTCTGTCCGATCGTCTCCACGCGGCTCTTCAGACCGGGATCCCGCGCCATGCGCTGCGACAGCTTGGACCGAGCGTTGCTTACCGCGGCGAGGCTGATCGGTCCAAGAGCCTGCCCGAGTTCCGTGAGCGAATACCGTCCCCGGCAGTAGGTCGCAGCAAGGTACAGCAGAACCTGTCTCGCCTCACACCCGCGGTTGTGGCGACGCAACAGCGCCTCGCGCGAGATGCCGTAGGCCTTTTGCACGGCATCGATCACGTCCGCCAACGAGTGCCAGGAACTCAGTTTCCGGTGTTGGGTGCTCTCCTGTCAAGCAGCAGTTCCTTGTCCGCATCTGCGTGGAAGATCGGGAGACGCGCATTGCCCCGGCACATCACATGGTAGCACGCACCAGGGAACTCGATTCGCAGCGGTCGTGGCATGGGGCTCGGTCCTTCATGCGAGGCGTTGTCTGGCAACAACCACACGCGCCATGAACCATAAAGTCGAATTAGAGGACCCGCACCACGAGACGAACCCGTCCGCGTCACCCGCCCGGGACAGGAATCGCCCGGGACGACGACATTGGCGTAACTTGATCCCAAGTGGAAGCCAAACAACGGCATCGTGCATTCTTGGGGGGAGGTACGGAACACTTGAGCGACTGACGGGACGCGAGCCCGTGAAGCAGACATATCGGATCGCCCTGCTCCTCGCACTCTCGGTTGTCCCAACCCTCCGAGCACAGACGACAGTCCATCTCCATTCAAGGTGGGTTTAATGAAACAAATTGGCGTATTCATGCATGACCATAACGACTTCTGCATGTACGTCCCCGGAACCGCTTGATCGCCGCGCTCGGTTACCCACAGTAGCTCCACGCTCTGCGGTGGAGTGTGGCGGGTTGCACCATACATGCCTCGACGTTACACACGCAACATATACCCGTCGACATGGACTGCACAGGCGGCCCGCAACCGGCGTCACGCCACTCCACCGCGGAGCGTGGAGCTACTGGGCTGCTGCCTTTGCAGCCCGTAACCGGCGTCACGCCACTCCACCGCGGAG
>JGI10211J34971_10001710_pt1 | contig 17995 bp, 11 predicted proteins | sample Etolagsediment_FD_34971 | JGI IMG/M metagenome (IMG submission 34971) | reverse complement strand
ACGGATATTATATGAGTTAGAAAAATTTTATTTTGATGTACCTTTCTTCAATATTGTAGATTTTTTTAAAAATACTAAAGACATTATTGAATACGTAAAATATTTTCCAAACTTTATGAAACAGCCTAATAAAATTTATAATCAATATTATGAGATGTTTCCAACCCCTGCAGAGAAAACATAATTCAATGCATTGGTTGTACAATAATAATCCAGTTGCAGAATTACCAGAGGATTGCGTGGGATTCGTTTATCAGATCACCTGCACAGTGAACGGTAGGATGTACATTGGAAAGAAACTAGCCAGATTCAAAACCTTACGCTATAAAATGCACACGCAAAAAAACGGAAAAAAAGTACGCAAAAGAATTCGCGGCGCTGTGCCGTCAGATTGGCAGGATTACTATGGATCCAGTGATGCATTAAACCAAGACATTGAACGTTATGGTAAAGATAAGTTTCGCAGAGAGATACTTTATTATTGCCGAAGCAAAGCAGAGTGCAATTATATAGAAGCACGTGAACAGTTTGCCAGACGTGTACTAGAATCAGATCAGTATTACAATGGACATATTAGGGTAAGAGTACACGGATCGTTGATTATCAAAGAAAATATACAGCAATAAAAAAGCCCATGTATTGCTACACAGGCTTTTTATGAATTCGAATTCAAAAAATATTATTATGCCGCTTTCGCCGCGTTCTTAGATTCTTGAATTTCTTTTCTTCTGGCTTTGATTAGTTTGCCTAATTCTGCTAGTGCTTTTCTTGCTCTAGTGCCAGATGCTTTAACACCTTTTTCAACGAACTTAGAATTTTCTTCTGAGTAAGTTTGAATAGTTGTCATTATTGATTCATGTGTTTGTGACATATTATTCATCCTTTGTTATGTTGTTAATTAACGTATTCGCTATTAAAGCACGTATAATGTGGTTTTGTCAAGAAATAATTAGATTCTAATGTCCACGTCATTGGCATAATTGGTAAAACCATTTTCTTTGGTTACTTTTAATACAGAGTTTACTCTGGTTACCAATTCATCTTTGTGAGATATTAAGAAAATATTTTTGTTTTGAGTTCTGCTCATATCTTTCAGCACTGCCATAGATGATTCCACACCCGATGTGTCCATACCAGCATCTATCAACTCATCTATGAACAACAAGTTGATCTGTTGATAAAGTCCTTCCCACACATCTCGGAATGCCCAACTCAATGATAGGATCAATCTGTTCCTTTCACCTCTGGATAGATTATCAAAATCTAACTCTCTGCCCAATTCTTCTATCTGCACTGTGAGATCTGGTTGGAACACCACAGTGTGTGGCAGTTTAACTTTGCTCAAATACCAAGCCAGTCTTTGGTTTAGATAAGTCAAGTTCTGTTCAATGATTTTGGTTCTTAAGAATGAATCTTTGGCAGTTAATAATTTGTATAGGAACTCTTGGTGTCTATATAGATCTTCCAATTCATTGGCACGAGTATAGTCTATTTTTTGTATAGCACTACGGCTCAACTCAGCAATCTGTTCTTCATATGGATTTTCTTTAGATTCTGTTTGTTTGAGTTGACGTTTAAGATCGTTTAGGGATTCTTTGTGATGATATGCTTCATCCAGTGTGTCATAATAAGTGTCTGGCACAATACCTAGATCACCAATATCGTCAATACCTTGCTGTATCTGTTCTAGGTCTTTTTTCAATTTAACCACATAGTCTTTGGATTCTGTCAGTGTGGTTTTTAATTTGGTTACTAAATGCTCGTGTTTGTTATCTAGTAATGGTTGTTCACAGGTTGGGCACTTGGCATCTTTAGTAAACTCTAAATCTTTTTCCGTAGTCTGTGACTGTGATTCTGCTTTGGTTAATGAGTCCTCGTGATAGGCTCTTTCTTTCTGTAGACTGGCCAGTGCTCTGCTGTTTTCTGTGTGTCGGGCTAATCGTTTGTGTGCGTCCATTTCTTTTTTGATGTCTACTTTTTCTAACTCTGTTATGGCTTCTTGAAAATTAGTGATATCTGTTTCTTTCTGTGTTTGCCAAGCACTGCTTCTCAGTTTGATTGTTTTAATTGATTCTTCAATCTTTTCGTTGCTGGCAATCGCAGAGTCTAATCTGTATTTTTCACTCATTAACTCATCTTTATTGCCACGCATCTGTTCTTTTAATAGTTCTGCTTTTTCTGACAGTATGGTTATACCCAACAGTTGTTCTATAATTTCTCTCTGTTCACCCTGTTTGGTAGCAAGGAACGGTTGTGTGTAGGTGTTTAGTGCCACAATGTTTTTGAACATGGCATGACTCATACCAATCAGTTTGTCAATTTCGTGTTGTGTTTCTCTGTTTTCTCCCTGTGCTTCGTTACTGTTATCTTCTTGTTCTACATCGTTGATAAAAAATCTTAACACAGCAGGTTTTCTGCCCCGTTCAATGGTATAGGTAGTGCCATTCTTTTCAAATGTGATGGATACCAGCAAATCTTTATTATTGGTTTTGTTGACTAGATTGTCTTTACGAATCTGTGTGAGTGCTTCACCATACAGTGCATAACTGATTGCATTTATGATTGTGGTTTTACCTGTACCATTTCTAGCACCTGCATCGTCGCCGCCCATGTCAATATTCTCACCTATAACCAATACTAGGTGTTTGCCTTCAAAATTTATCGCTTGGGTTTGATTACCCACTGATAGGAAGTTTTTAACTGTGAGACTTTTAATTGTTAACATCTAAATTACTGTAAATTGCCATTAATATTTTTTTATCATAGGTTTGTGAGTCCACAGAATCCAACTGTTTGATCACAATCTGATCCACTGAATCAAACTTCTCAATAGTAGCAGTGGTCTGTTTGGCTTGATCCATCTGTTCCGGTATTAGTTGTAGTTCTCTCAAACCATATTTGTCTATGAATGTTTCTCTGATAAAGTTGGCTTCTTCATAGGAAATTTTGATATCCAGTGTAACTCTCACATACATTCTAGGTTTTAACAAACCATCTGGATCAGCCAACAGTTCACTAATTCTATAGTTTCTATATTTGGGTGCATCTGGCCAATTGATATACTTGGGTTTACCACCATGCTCTAGAATCATCATGCCTCGTTCGTCATCGCCAGCATCTGCGTAGTTGTGTGGAAATGCATTGCCCATGTAATGAACATTGTTTCTTACCTGTCGTTTGTGGAAGTGTCCTGTGAACACATACTCTTGATTCACAAAGTGTTCTGCTTTGATTCCGCCCACATCTGGCATTTCTACCATCGCATTCATTTGAAAGAACGGTAATTCAAAGTGTCCAAATATGTATCGTTGTTTCATGTGTGGAATACGTTGCCATTCATCCTGCACTATCCACGGAATAATTGCCACATCGTCGGATTCAATCCATTCATTTACCACAGTGACATTTGGAATGTTTCTAATAAATTCCATTGAATTAATTTCTCTCTTGTCTCTGTAGAATAGATCGTGATTGCCCATGATCACGTAGACTTTTTCAAATGCTTGACCCAGTCTTTCCATGTTAGAAACTGTGTAGTTCATTGTGGAAACATTGGTACTGGATCTGTGATGGTGCCAGTCGCCTAAGAATATACAGGTTTCACAACCGTGTGCTTTGGCCTGTTCTATAAACCAATACACAAATGCTTCACAATCATCATTGTGAATTCTAGAATTACCTTTCATTCCAAAATGTATGTCTGTGAAACAAGCGACTTTTTTAAAAAATGCCATTATTTTTTGACTTCCTTATATTTAAGCAGTGAGTAATCTCCCTTGCCAGTTTTCTTCATGTGTTTGTTGAACAGTGCCATGGATTGTTTGGTGGCTACTCGTACAGGTGCCGCATCCTCTTTGATTTTTTTATTTTGCTGAGCAATGACTTCGCTCATCTGTCTAGTCATAGATGGCATCAAGTCATTCTGTTCCATAATGTCATCTCTAATGTTTTGATTTTTCTTTTCGATAATCAATATTCTTGTGAAGGAGTTTGTGATTGCCGCAGTATAATATGCAAACGGGTTTTCTGATTTAGACTCATCAAACTGTAGACCGATCTGACTTAACTGCATCAATGCCTGTGATCGCATTTCGTCATTATACGTGTAACCTCTCCAGTTGCTCCTTGTACCGTATCGTTCACACAGTTTCATATACATTTTTGCTAGTTCGGTTGTAACTTTACCATGAGTCAAAGAAAATTGACCGTTGGCCATCCCACCGATCCAATGTGATTTGCCCACACATTTTGGTTGTCCCTTGCTGTCTATTCTGTAGTGTTGGAATGGCGGAAAGTTTAATTTCACGTGCTCGTCTGCCACTGTTTTAGGATTGTTTTTTCTTTTTAAATCTTCTGGTATATGATCAAATGTCATCACACGGAACACAAGATCAGTTTTTTCTACCTTTCGAGGTGATACCTCAAAATCACTCATTTTTATTTTGTTCTTTTTGCCACCTGCCGCTTTGGCAGAATCCCAGGATTCTTGTGTGAGTCTTTTGGCACGTAATTTTCTTGCTTGGGCAATAGTGGCACTGTTTATTTTTTTTACATCTTTTACAATGATATCATATTCACTGTCTTCCGGTGACACATATGAGCAGTAGGTGTTTTTGCTCAGATGTATCTGACGCAACAGATCACGGTTATTCAAGTAGTTCACTCTTTTCATAGTTCTCTTTCTTTGTTAGTTTAGAATGACCACAAACAGGTCTGTTGAAATGTGTTGTAAAACGTGCCTTACGGTGTATTAAATGCGCCTATTATTCTGCCTATAAATATAGTTAAATTATACAATATTTTTTATGGCAACGCAACCTTTTAAACCAGAATCACAAACACTAGGGCAAGTAGTAAAAAACTCTGCCACTAATGTATTCAACCGTACTTTGGGTAGGCTGTTTAATGCAGGCTTAAACAAGGGTGCTGAAAAAGGCATATTTGGTGGTAATCCAAATTCTGCTCGTTGGACCACTAGATCAGGTTCTACGGATTGGCGAGTAAAACTAACCATACCAGCCAACAGCAGTTTAAGATCTATGTTCTTTTCTGAAAACACCACAAGTAATAGAATTTTAAAACCTCTAGACGATGCTGGAGGAATTTTATTTCCATTAACGCCTACAGTGTTAATTCAGCATCAGGCCAATTACCAACAGTTAGCAACAACCCATTCTAACTATCCATATTATGCTTATCAAAATTCTGAACCTTCATTCTTAAGTATCATAGGAGATTTTCCAGTTCAGAATCAATCAGATGCGGCTCATTGGGTGGCTACAGTTCATTTCCTTAGATCAGTAACCAAAATGTTCTTTGGTGGAGAAGATGCCACTCGAGGCAATCCGCCACCAATTCTAAAATTGAATGGCTATGGCAATCATGTGTTTAAAAACGTGCCTGTAATTGTAACCAATTTTACCTGTGATCTAAGAGCAGATGTAGACTATATTTCTACGACTCAAACTCAAAGAGCAATCGAAACTACCTATGGTGTCAAAAGTTTCGGTGGTGCTTTTGGAGAAATACCTGAAACTTGGGCACCAAGTCTAAGTACGATCAACGTTCAAGTACAACCAGTCTACTCCAGAGACACTGTCAAAAGATTTTCTATGAAAAAATTTATCAGTGGTGAATTACACAACAGTGGTGCTAGTGGCAATACAGAAGGAATAGGGTTCATTTAATGGCCAAATATTCAAACACATCTCCATATTTTTCTACTGCTCAAAACAATATCAGTTTAGATTTTTTTACTCCACGAACAATTACAGCAGAAGATGACGATGTGTCTTATACTATTGATAGAATCTACGCTTATCGGCCAGATCTATTAGCATACGATTTGTATGGCACACCAAGACTGTGGTGGGTATTTGCTCAGAGAAATCCTGATAAAATTGAAGATCCTATCTACGATTTTGCTCCTGGAGTCACAATTCAATTGCCAAAACTGAGCAATTTGAAAACTGATCTAGGAATATAAAATGGTAGATTTTACAAACCCTATTCTAAAAAAATATGTATTTGAGTCCAAAGTTGGACCACAATCTAATTCATTGGTTGAATCCAATGTACTACACAGGTACGCCAGTTACAATTATGTGTTAACTCTAAGTTCACTAACACGTGCTCAAATGGACAATCCAGATAATATTCCATCGGATCCACCTTATAATATTATTGCACGTACTGGAGGTATAGGTGACCCTAACACAACCAGAACTAGAGAGAGTACTCAAGGTGATGCCACAATCTCAGTAAGAGTTCAAAATACTGTATCCAAAATCTTTAATGAACAAGATATTGTAGGTGAGTCTCAAAGAGTTTTAGAAAAAGGCAGAGACATATATTTTAATTCTTGCACCATATCTAGTTTTCCACGACCCAATGAATTTAGAAAATTAATGAATTATACCAAAATTGAAATGACTATGGAAGAACCCAACGGCATAACGTTTTGGGAAAAATGCAGAGCCGCCGCATTTAACAGCGGTTATTTAAATCACACCACAGCACCATTTTTACTAACTATTGAATTCAAAGGATTTGACTCTAATGGCAACGAAGTACCTAATGCCGTGCCTAAAAGAGTGTATCCGATTAGATTGAGTAGATCATCTTTAAGAATGAATGCCGGTAGTACTACCTATACTGTAGAAGCCTATCCATGGACCGAATTTGCCGCAGTAAATGCTTTCTTGTACACACGATCATCGGGCAGTGTAAAAGGATCAGGCAAAGAATTAAATGAAATTTTAAAAAACTTTGCAAAAGAATTAAATCAAGACATAGAAGAAAACGAAAAGGGCAAAGGTTTAAGAGAACTTGCAGATGCATATGAAATCACCGCAGATACAAATATTGGTAGAATACAAACTGACTCAGATAATCAATACCCAGTGAGCGGACCATTTGGAATAAATGTTAATCGATTCTCTAAGGTTGCTTATGAAAAAAATCAATCAATAGTAAAAATTTTAGAAGATCTTGTGCGGCAATACAAAAAATATAATGACATAGAAAACATTTTGTTAGAACAGGTTAGACGTTTCACAGCAGGAACTAAAATATCAGAAGAAGAACAATATGTTTCTTGGTTCAAAATAATTACCACAATAAAAGAAGAAGAAGAATTTGATAAAGTATTAAAAACACATAGAAGAACTATCAAGTATCACATTAAAGAATTTAAAATACACATCCTAAATTTTATTAAAGCAGGATTTGGTTTTAGTTTTGATTATGAAAGAGCTGTGCGTAAAGAATTTAATTATATCTACACTGGAGAAAATTTAGATATTCTAGATCTTAACGTAGAATATAATGCTGGTTATTATCAAGCCATTTTGCGAAAACAAACACCAACATTTTTTGAAAATCTACTACAGTCTGGCAAAACAGTTATAAAAAAAGTACGGGCATTATGGGGCAGTCAAGATTATGAAGCTGATGAACTGTTGCCACTGTCACAATATGTGACTGCAATAACTACAGATGCCCCAAATATTCAACCTGAAAACCACACAGGATATACTCAACCACTAGCAGATGCTCAGTATGATTATTTGGTTAATCCTAAAGGAGACATGGTAAATGTTGAAATGAAAATTATGGGCGATCCTGCTTTCCTCGGACAGGATTATGCCATACCAATGAAAATAGGTGAAACCAGTGTTAGAGCCAAGGTAGGCCCAAACATCTATGATCCGCAATTAGGTGCATTTAACTTTGATAACGGTGAAGTTGTTATTAAATTAAATTTTAGATTTCCTAGTGACTTTGATGAAAATGAAGGTTTGTACAAATTCAATACCGAAGCCACTCCGCAGTTCTCTGGGTTATATAGAGTAATACGTGTGGAAAATATGTTTGAAAACGGACAATTTACACAGTTGTTAACCATGGCGAGATGTATGAATCAAAAGAAAGTTTCTTCTACATTGAATTGGAGTGGAGAAAAATCACAAGGAGAAAAAACAGTACCGCACTATGGAAAAAGTGATGGCACCGCTGGTGACATAGCAGGAGAAGCAAGGTTATAATAGGAGACACAAATGGCACTCACACAAGGATACAGTTCAACCACATCAGTCAGCAATGATCAGTCCTACACCACGGTTAAACCTGGTCCATACATAGCCTATGTAAAAGAAAACAGAGATCCTACTCGTATGGGTAGATTGGGTGTGGTTATTCCTGAGATTCACGGCACAAATAATGTAACTACAGATAAATTGATCACCTGTGAATACCTTGCACCATTTTATGGCGCTAAAAGTCCAGAAGCAGTGATTCCTTCTAATGTAACCAGTTATCAAGATTCACAACATTCATATGGTATGTGGATGGTTCCACCAGACATAGATACTAGAGTACTTGTAATTTTTGCAGAAGGCAAAGTTACTCAAGCATACTGGATCGGCTGTATTCAAGAGCCTTACGTGAATCACATGGTGCCTGGCATCGCTAGTTCAACAGATACATTTACTCCGTTGACTGCTTCAGGCGGATATGATGAAGCAGGCACAGGCAATGTTTCTAGCAAAGCAGGTCTTTATGGTTCTGACACTCTACCAGCTGGAGAAGTAAATCGAGGACTATTTGATTCTGCTTCCACAGCAGGATTTGATAGACTAAAGAAACCAGTACATCCATTTGCGGAAACTTTAAAAAATCAAGGTCTAGTCCAAGATAATATACGAGGCAACACCACATCATCTGCAAGAAGAGAATCACCTAGTAATGTGTTTGGTATTAGCACTCCAGGTCCGATTGATCAGAGATCATCCAAGAAAGACAAATTAGGTACAACTAACGATACAAGAGATATTAGAAGCACACGTAAAGCCGGACACACTTTTGTGATGGACGATGGTGATGCACAGGGTCAAAATCAATTAATACGATTGAGAACCAGTTCAGGTCATCAGTTGCTAATGCATGACTCAGCAGGTGTAATGTATCTTGCCAACGCAGACGGCACGGTGTGGATGGAATTTTCTAATAATGGTATGGTAGATGTGTATGCTCAGACTGGTTACAATTTAAGATCGGGTGCAGACATTAACTTCCACGCAGAAGGCAATATCAATATGTATGCCAACAAAAATATTAAAATTAAAGCCAATGAATCCACAGATGAAAATTTTAATCCAAACGGAGGAGTAATAATTGACGGTGCAGTTATTAAACAAATTGCAACAACTGATATTAGACTCCAAGGTCAAAACATCTATACGAAAGCATTTAGTAATATTGCATCAGATGCTGGTGTAAAAAATATTCAACAAGGTCGTTCTCGTGTAGATCTTATAGGAGGACAAGTGCATTTTAATTCTTATGGAGTATCAGAAGTAGTTCCTTCGATGTTTAGAACAACTTTTGTAGAACCAAGCGGCACAGGCACAGGATTAACCACTTATCTAGATGTTAGTCTTCAACCACTGGGCACAGTATTAAAAGTGGATCGAGCTCTGCCAGGTATGTCGGGTATGCGGATACCTACTCATGAACCATTCTGGGGACATCAAGATGTAGTGCCTTCTTTTGGATCAGTGGGTGGCACTGATAAAACCATTGGCACAGCCGGATACATTGAAGACGCAAATAGAAATTCGGATCTAATGTCTATTAGATGGGCACAGTACAAAGCAGATATCACAAATGAATTAATAAAAAACCCAACCAAATCTTTAGATTCCGTTACCTCAGTTTTTAATGCTGGTTATTCTAAGTTGTATGGTACTGCTACAAACTTTTTAAATGACAAACTCACAGGCTATATCAAACTGGGAGATGGTGCATTTGAAACATACAATCAAATTACGTCGGGCATCGATAAATTAAAATCAAACAGTGTAACCAATGTTTTAGTTAATGAAGCCGGCATACTCTATACTAAAGGTGTCAATCAAGTGGTCAAAACTACTGGATTGGACAAAGTAACCGGTAGACTCAGTAATGCTAACACTGTTATTAATTCGGTAGGCTCTTTATTATCAACCAAAACCACAGAAGGTGGTATCAGTGTGCCAGGTGTAGGCGACATAGAAGGCATCATACCAGGTGTGGGCAAGGTCAATAGTGTGTACAATAATATTTCTACAATAACAGAAACCTATAAAAATGTGGTAGGCGGTAAAATTACCTCAGTTACACAGGTTTCATCGGCGATAAGTAATTTTGGTAACAATGTTGCCAGCAAGATTGGCACAGTGGCTAAAAGTATAGGAAAATTATTTAAATTTTAAAAATGGCAAGCGATTATATTCCAGGCGTATCAGTTTTTAAAGGATTCAGTTCTAGAGCAGATCAATCCAACTTTAAAATGTATGATTTTGGTCTGATCAAACAGGATCTAATCAACAGACTGTCTGTGCGAAAAGGTGAACGAGTGGAAAATCCAGAGTTTGGCACTATTATCTATGATGTGCTGTTTGAACCCCTTACTGAATCCGTAAAACAAGCAGTGGCAGATGATATCACTGCTAATCTCAATGCAGATCCTCGTCTACAAACCGAAGATATTGTGGTTAGTGAGTTTGAACACGGTATTGCTGTACAAGCCACTATCCGATATGTGCCTTACAATGTGGTTGAAAAACTCACATTTTCATTCGACGAAAACAGCACTCTGCGTCTTTCTTAATATACGCACTTAATCAAATCTATAAATACCCGTATAAATTTGTATGGCCACAACAGATAGACAAAATCGATTACTCGTTGCTGAAGATTGGCGGAAAATCTATACCGCTTTTCAACAGGCCGACTTCAAATCCTACGATTTTGAAACCATTAGACGAACCATGGTGGCGTATCTCCGAGAGAACTATCCAGATGATTTTAACGATTACATAGAATCTTCAGAGTATGTGGCACTGTTGGATTTAATTGCCTACATAGCACAGTCACTTTCTTTCAGAGTAGATCTAAATGCTCGAGAAAATTTCCTAGAAACTGCAGAAAGAAGAAATTCAGTGCTGAGATTGGCACGACTGATCAACTACAATGCCAAAAGAAATACACCTGCCACAGGATTATTAAAGTTTACTTCTGTGTCTACCACAGAGAACGTTGTAGATTCATCGGGTACCGATCTTGCCAATGTTACAGTGGTATGGAACGATGGAACCAATGCTAATTATCGAGAACAATTTATTAATATCCTAAATGCGGCCAATGTGTCAGGACAAACCTACGGCAAGCCAAGTGAATCAGATACCATCGGTGGAATCAAAACAGAAATATACACAACTAGTTCTAACAACACTGACTTACCTGTTTTTACTTTCCGTAGATCAGTGAGTGGCGTAGACAGAGCATTTGAAATTGTGCCTGCTACTATAGCAGATTCAGAAAGCATCTATGAAAGCACTCCAATACCAGGTGGCGGATTTACCTACGTGTACAGAACAGACGGTGCTGGAGACACATCCAACAACACAGGATTTTTTGCTCTGTTCAAACAAGGTGCTTTACAAAATACAGAATTTGATATCACAAACCCAACCACTAATTTCGTTCAACCTATCAATGTTAACAATATCAATAACACAGATGTTTGGTTATACGAGTTGGATGATTTTGGACAGTTAGAAAATCTTTGGGACAAAGTACCTACCACAGTCGGTAACAATGCTATCTACAATTCATTAGCCAAAAACAAAAGAAACATTTATAATGTAGTCACTAAGAACGGTGACACAGTGGATCTTGTGTTTGGTGATGGCAATTTTTCAAATATTCCGTCAGGTAGATTCCGTGCATATTACCGAGTGTCAGACAATGCTAGATATTCAGTACAACCAGCAGACATGACTGGTATTACTTTTTCTTTAGGATACACAGACAAAAATGGTGCTCCACAAGTGTTAACTGTATCAGCATCTCTACAACAATCGGTTTACAATGCTTCTGCTACAGAATCATCAGCATCAATTAAAGAAAAAGCACCACAGATTTATTATTCACAGAATAGAATGATCACAGCAGAAGATTACAATGTGGTTCCTTTGTCAGCATCACAAGATATTGTTAAAGTAAAGTCTGTCAACAGAACAGCATCAGGTATATCNAGAGCCAAAGAAATTATTGATCCAACAGGAGCGTATTCNAATGTGTCTGTGTTTGCAGATGATGGAATTCTTTACAGAGAAGAGAGTGCTCCTACATTTACTTTTACTTTTAATAATTCAAATGAAATACTAAGCACTATTAATAATTCAGTAGAAGCCAAATTAAAAGAAGCCACTGCACGACAATTTTTCTATTTAAAATATGGCACCAAAGATTTAAGCACACTGTCAGCATCTTGGGTATCTACTACCACAGGTACTAATACCAACACAGGCTATTTTACCTCAGGCGGTCCATTGGCAGTGGGAGACTATGCTACATCTAATTTAAAATATGCCAAAACGGGTGCTCTGATTAAATTTACATCACCAGACTCGAGAGAATTCTTAAATGGCAAATTAGTCACAGCAGGCACAGACAATGCAGAAGACAGAGCCTGGACAAAAATTTCAGCAGTTGAAGGCGATGGATCTAACAGCGGTGTGGGTAATCTAGAATCAGGAGTAGGACCAATCACTCTTAACGATATCGTTCCTGCCAATTCAGTACTGTCCGCAGTGTTTCCTGTATTCACAACCACATTCACCACAGCACTAAAAAATGATCTAATAGACAGAATCAATGCTTATGAAGAATTTGGTTTGAGATACAACGAAGAAACCGGTGCATGGATAGTGATTACATCTACTAACCTAAGTGCATCTTCTGTATTTTCTTTAGACAATGCAGGTGATACCACAGCAACCAACATAGACGCATCTTGGTTCTTTAAATTCACTAACGACGGTAACACCTACACAGTGACTTATAGATCATTGGCTTATATTTTTGAATCTGCTGGACAAAATAAATTTCACTACGACAAAACAGAAAAAATGTACGACTATACCACCGGTCAAGCAGTAAAAGATCGTGTAACTGTGTTAAAAAATAACACTGTGCCCTCAACAGGCCTAGGCATAGGTTATCCAATTGATTGGCAAGTAGTAGACACTATAGAAGAATCAGACGGATACCAAGACAATCGAAAAGTACAAGTGGGTTTCTACGATGAAGATGATGACGGTGTGGTAGACAATCCAGACATTTTTGACATTGTGGTAGATCCAGAAACTAACAAAGCAACAAAATTTGTTTTCTTTGAGAAATATACCAGTTACAACAATATTGAAAGATATAGACCATATGCCTCAACAAATTTTGTAGTTACACAGAATGAATCCAGTATAACTCTACCAGGCACATATACAAATGGTCAATTATTTTATTTCTATGATTCAGCAGAAAATGTGATTAAAAAATATAATTCAAGCACAATTACACTAGACACTACAACAGATTATATTGCTAGAGCAGGTAGAAGTGCAATTAATTTCCAATACAAACACCACGCAGGACAAGACACTAGAATAGACCCAAGTGTGAGTAATATTATAGATATCTATATGTTGGAAAGATCATACGATGATAGATTTAGAACTTGGTTAAGAGAAGGCGGCACCAAACCTACAGCATCTACATCAGACCAATTAAGAGTTTCATATTCAGGTTACCTTAATCCGTTAAAAGGATTATCAGATCAAATTGTGTACCATCCGGTCAAATACAAAATATTGTTTGGATCAAAAGCAGATCAAGAGTTTCAAGCCACGTTCAAAGTGGTTAAAAATGCATCAACCAATGTAACTAACGCAGTAATCAAAACCAGAGTAATTCAAGCCATTAACGAATTTTTTGCACTGGATAATTTTGATTTTGGTGACACATTTTTCTTTACAGAACTCGCGGCGTATATTCATCAACAGTTAGCACCTGATCTTTTAACTGTTGTGATTGTGCCCAACCAAAGCACACAAAGTTTTGGTTCATTATTCCAAATATCAGGAGCAGACGACGAAATTTTTATCAGTGGGGCCACCGTTGATGATGTTTCCATAATTGATGCACTAGGAGCCAACCAGTTAGCGGCTTCTGGCACAGTTGTGACAACAACCACAACCACAACATCAAGCACAAGATCAACATCAGCAGTATCTTCGGCGACCTCTAGCACAGCAGGATCAGGATATAGTTCCGGTTCCAGCACAGGCAGTAGCGGGTCAGGATACTAAAGATGGCAGATAAACCAATTAATTCACAATCCAACAGTGTAACCTACACTGATCAAAACGGTGTAGTGATCCGAAGATCCATTGCTCACTTACCTGCATTTTACAGAACAGATGCTAACGATAGATTTTTATCCAGCACACTGGATCAATTGATCCAACCCGGATCTCTGGAAAGACTGGATGGTTACGTAGGTAGAGAATATGCTTACACAAGAAATACTGCCAAAGACAGTTATCTCACAGCAACCAGTGAAGACAGGAAAAATTATCAATTAGAACCTGCAGTAACCTACACCGATCAAGACACATCTTCTGTAAATCCAGAAGACCAAGTTAAGTTCACAGGTACCTACGATGATTATATAAATCAAATTCGTTTCTTTGGTGGCCTTACAGATAATCATGACAGATTAAACAAAGAAAAAGTTTACGCTTGGAATCCTGCAATTGATTTTGATAAGTTGGTCAATTACAGAGAGTACTATTGGCTACCAGAAGGTCCTAATGCAATTGCAGTAAGTTCTGTTGGTACAGGCACAACCACAACCATTGATGTGACGCATTCAGGCGCCACTGCTTACAGATTCAGCACCAGAGGCAACACCAATAATCCTACACTAACTCTGTACAGAGGCAACACATATAAATTTGTGATAGATTCAGCAGGGCATCCTTTCTATCTAATGACAGAACCATTCAAGACTGGAGTTGATGTGGACGGGTCCACATCTGTAATTTATAGCACAGGAGTAAACAACAACGGCACAGATGCAGGCACAGTCACATTTGTGGTACCAGAAGGTGCACCAAATATACTGTATTATCAATGTGGTACTCATGCAGAGATGCACGGAGTTATCAATATCAAAACTGTTTCAGCCACAACTAAAATTGATGTAGACAACGATATCATTGGAGCAAAAAATTATATCACATCTGCAGGAGTTGTGTTATCCAATGGAATGAAATTAAAATTTGGAGTTAATGTAACAGACACTGCTACCTATAGCAGTCGAGAGTTTTATGTGGAAGGAGTCGGTGAATCTATAACATTAACTGACACAGCAAACCTTATCACACCAGAATCATATGCAGACGAAGTCACAGAATTATATGATGCAGTCCCATACGACCAAAGACCTTATGCCATTGCTTTTTATAGACCAGTAGATAAGGATTATATCACAATCAAAAGAGATTCGTTAGACCAAAATGCCTGGTCTAGATACAACAGATGGTTCCACAGATCAGTGTTAGAAGCCACTTCTTCTGCGAATGGATTTACGGCCAATCTGTTAGAAGAAGACAGAGCCAAAAGACCTATCATAGAATTTGATTCAGGTCTTGCTCTATACAATCATGGATTAGTTGCTAAAACCTCAGTAGCTCTAGTGGACACAGTGACTACAGATGTATTCACAGACGTAGTAAACAAAACAGGTTATTTTGTAGATGGTGTTGCTCTAGCAGATGGTATGCGAGTGTTGTTCACAGCAGACACAGACACTCTTGTAAAAAATAAAATTTACACTGTCAACTTTGTTACAGTGGGTTCATCATCTGTGATTGCTCTTACAGAAGCCACAGATGCAACACCCACAGACGGACAGTGTTTATTTGTAGAGCTAGGCACCAACAATCAAGGTAAAACTTATTACTACGATGCAGACACAACCAGTTGGGCAGTGGGTCAGACCAAAACTGCACTTAATCAGCAACCACTATTTGATATGTTTGATAATCATCACCGTAGTTTTTCAAATACTACTATGTATCCAAACAGTTCATTCACAGGAGCGAAAGTTTTTGAATACAAAACTTCTGACTCCGCAGTTACTGACACAGTGTTAGGCATCAAAGTCAAATATAAAACTATTAATAATGTGGGAGACATTGTGTTTGCTTCAGATCTTTCTTCCGGTACATTCACATACAAAAGTGGCGATGATTTTGTCAGTAAAAGATACGGATCAGGACACCTACATTATACGACAGGACTAACCACACACAATTCAAAATCTGCTTGGGTACTGAGAACTGAAGAAAGCAAACAGAGAGTGATCAGAACTTATATTGTTACAGCGGATGAGAAACGATTGTTCCCAATTGATGTGTATAAAAATTCTGCCGCACTAACAGATCTAGAAGTTTCTGTGGATGTGAATCACATTCGACAGGACCTTACAACAGATTACACATTAGAAAACGGAACAACTAACAAGTATGTAAGTTTTGTTGCAGACCTAGCAGTGGGCGATCTTGTAAAAATTCAAACTTATTCATCTGCTAAGAAAGTGGCAGGTGTTGGATTGTATGAAGTGCCAGAAAATTTATCAACCAATCCTCTGAATGCTCAACTGGATGAGTTTACATTTGGTGAAGTACTAAGACACGTACACGACATTCAAGAAAAGAATACAGATGTGATAGGTGCAATTCCAGGTGCGTCTAATCTACGAGATCTACCTGATGTTAGAACCAAAGGTGGAACCATAATTCAGCACTCAGCACCCCTACCACAAGCCATATTCAATCTGATAGATCAAGATGCCAACGCTATCCAAGCATTGGATTACGCAAATCTAGAGTATCAAAAATTTAAAGAAAACTTTATCTCAAAAAGTACAGGCAAATCATATGAAGGCAATGTGGCAGATTATGTGGATGAATTGATAGAATCAATCACAGCAGACAAAGACAAAAGTTTTCCTTTCTACTATGAGGATATGTTAGGTTATGGACCAAATGTGTCTACTAGAACCTACACAGTATTAGATTCAACAGAAACAGAATATGCCATAGATTCTGTGCATTCAATGACGACAACCAGCAACCGTGCTGTGTATGTGTATCTAAATGATGCACAATTGTTGGTTGGCACAGACTATAACTTCAGTACAACTGATGATAGCATTACAATACTAACCACACTCGCTGTAAACGATATCATTAAGATAAAGGATTACAGTGATACAACCGGCAGTTTTATTCCGCCTACTCCAACCAAACTTGGAATGTATCCAAAGTTTAAACCTGAATTAGTTTCAGACAACACTTACAGAACCACAACCAATGTGATTGTGGGACACGATGGATCAAGAACCAAAGCATATGGAGACTATCGTGATGATCTATTGTTAGAATTAGAAAAAAGAATTTACAACAACTGTAAGACTGCATATGATTTCTCATTAGTAGCATCATCAGATGTTGTGCCTTCAGGCTTTGCTACAACAGATTATACAATTCAAGAAATTAATGCTGTACTGGCTACAGATTTTTATGCTTGGGCAGGTAAGAACGGAGTAAATTGGCAGAACAATACAACCTACTCAGCCAATGATCAGTTCACTTGGAACTACGGTTTAACTCGAGATGCTGTGACCGGCAATCTTCTACCAGGTTATTGGAGAGGCATATTTAAATTATTCTATGACACAGACCGACCACATACTCATCCGTGGGAAATGTTGGGCTATTCAGAAAAACCTACCACATGGGAAATCAATTATGGTCCAGCACCTTACACAGCAGGTAACTCTGTGTTATGGGAAGATCTTGCCGCAGGATATGATAGAACCACCAACACAACCACTGCAAGATATATTAGGTCTGGATTATTAAATTATATTCCAGTGGATGATTCAGGTAACTTAAAATCTCCAATTGCAATTGGATTGATCACAGGCAATCAGACTAGAGATTTAACAAGACCTTGGTCTTTTGGAGATCAAGCACCAGCAGAAACTGCTTGGAGAAGATCATCTGCTTATCCTTTCTCTGCAATGAAGATGTTGGCACTA
>JGI10211J34971_10001709_pt1 | contig 18001 bp, 10 predicted proteins | sample Etolagsediment_FD_34971 | JGI IMG/M metagenome (IMG submission 34971) | reverse complement strand
CCTAAGGCACATGGGCATAAATTTACACGGATTCGTGCAGCCAGCTTTGGTGTTCTCGACTCAGGCTCAACTCGATGTAAACATCGGCGGGAGCCGGTGCCATCGACCACGGGCCATGACAATGGCCCTTTGTTAATAAGCCGGCTAAGATCGAAGAAGATTAGGCCATAGTAGAATTTTAGACACAGATGAACACAGGTAAACACGGATTTTTTTGGCTTCAGCGGTGCGGTTTATCAAAACCGCTTAGCAGTCAAAATCGCCGGCTTCTTATTATGCGAGCATAAACGGAGCCTGCAACTTCGCCTGTCGTTTGGCAGGGCAGCCGGGGTGAAGCCAAGTGAACTACGCTTGGTGTTATTCTTGGTGCGAGCATCACGTAAGCTAACGCCTGCGTCCACAGGATAGCGGCGCTATCCTATTTGTGAGCAGATAAAAAGGCCCTTCAGGGCCGAAGGATTTGGCTTTAGGGTAAACGATAGGCTGTGCACAATTTATAGAAAAAAATGGTTGCATTTCTGGGTGGGCGTTGCGATTGTATATTTGAGATTTTAGATTGTAGATTTGGAAGAATTTTGTTGCATTGTCTGAATCGGCGTTGCGATTTTAGATTGTAGATTTGGAAGAATTTGGTTGCATTGGATGAGCAGCTCTGTTACTATGTGCGTAAATTTGCTCTTGTACAGTTTTGGAGAGATATAGAGATGAGGAAACGAAAAAAGGCAAAGAAGAAAAAGCCGATTGAAAATTACGACCATAAGGATAAAGAGCGACTGAATAATCCGCCGGTGGGATTGGTTACGCCAGATACAGACAAAGACGGTGGCAAGAAGAAATATCAGTACGACCCGCATATAGATCCATCTCTGCAATGGGCAGGTAAAGCTGAGCATACATCCTTTGAAGTACCGACTGTTTCTCTGCATGTTCACGAACGAATAGAACCGCAGACAATAATAGAAGCGGTGCGAAAGAAAAACGGGCCACAACAAGCGCAAATGTTCTTTCAATTTCCGGAAGAAAATCCACCGTTGCGAGATGCTATACAATTCTATAAACACGCCCATAACTGGTCGAACCGGCTTATTGCAGGAGACAGCCTTTTGGTAATGAATAGCCTATTGGAAAAAGAGGGAATGGCTGGCCAGATACAGATGGTTTATATCGACCCGCCTTACGGAATTAAATACGGCTCAAACTTCCAGCCTTTTGTCAATAAGCGAGATGTCAAAGACGGCAAAGACGAAGACCTGACGGCGGAACCAGAAACGATTAAGGCATTTCGTGATACTTGGGAACTGGGAATTCATTCATACCTGACCTATTTAAGGGACCGGTTGCTTTTAGCAAAAGAACTTCTGCACGAAAGCGGAAGCTGTTTTGTGCAAATCAATGATGAAAACTTACACTTGGTTAAACAAATAACAGAGGAGGTATATAAGCAGAAGAATTTCGTAAGTATTATAACTTTTGCAAAGACAAGTGGGCTAGGGTCTTCACTTTTATCGGGTGTATCAGATTATCTTATTTGGTATGCAAAAGACAAAACTAAAATAAAGTATCGGCAATTATTTTTAGAAAAAGGAGTAGGGCAAGAGGGAGGGTCTGGATACACTAATGTTCTCTTACCAAGTGGACAAAAAAGAAAACTGACAGAAGACGAAAAAATAGCTCCTTCTATCTTACCCAAAGGCTCAAAAATTTTTACAGTTGGTGACTTAACATCTCAGGGTAATCCTTTGGTTGAGTTTGAGTATGTTGAAAAAAAATATAAGGGTACATGGAAAACAAATCTTATGGGGATGAATACGCTGGCAAAAATGGGACGGATTTATGCAACAAAAAACAATCTTGGATATATACGGTTTTTGGATGACTTTTCATTTTATGAATTAAAAAACGCTTGGATGGATACATTAGGACAGAATCAATTTGGAGGCAAAAAAATTTATGCTGTGCAAACTGCTTTAAATGTTGTTAAGCGTTGTATTTTTATGACCACAGACCCCGGTGATTTGGTTTTTGATCCAACTTGTGGTAGCGGCACTGCCGCTTTTGTTGCTGAACAATGGGGTAGGCGGTGGATTACGTGTGATACTTCACGAGTTGCGATTACCTTAACAAAGCAGCGTTTAATGACTGCTCTTTTCGACTATTACAAACTTGCCCATCCTTTGGAAGGAGTAGGCAGCGGTTTCGTATATAAAACTGTTCCGCATATAACGCTTGGGTCTATTGCCAATAATGAGCCGCCCGGTGAGGAAATACTTTATGATCAGCCTGATAAGGATACCTATAAGGCCAGAGTCACAGGGCCGTTCACAGTAGAGGCAGTACCAGCTCAGGCAGTTAAACTATTAGACGAAATTGAAGAACAGCCCGTAAGTGATAAATCGGTAGCACGTTCAGGTGAAACGTTACGACAAGCCGAGTGGCGTGATGAATTATTAAGGACGGGAATTCGTGGAAAGGGTGGTCAATACATAAAATTCTCTCGTGTTGAGCCGATGGGAGGGACGAGATGGCTGAATGCAGACGCAGAAACAAAAGGTGATAAATCAGAGCGAGTTGTAATATCTTTTGGACCTGAACATCAGCCGCTTGAGCAAAGACAGGTTGCACTGGCATTGGAGGAGGCAAATCTGTTAGTTCCAAAACCTAAAATCGTTGTCTTTGCAACATTTCAATTTGACCCGGAAGCTGCAAAAGATATTGACGAGACGGACTGGCCGGGAGTTATGCTATTAAAGGCGCAGATGAACTCGGACTTGCTTACCGATGACCTGAAGAAAAAACGCAGCAGCAATGAGAGCTTCTGGCTGATAGGTCAGCCAGATGTAAAGCTCGAAAAGATTTCACAAGGTGAAGATGAGGGTAAATATAAGGTTGATGTTCTTGGCTTTGATTACTACGACACGAGAACGGGGAATATTGATTCAGGTGGGACGGATAAGATTGCGATGTGGATTATCGATACTGATTACGATGGTAGGAGTATCTATGCGCGGCAGGTGTTTTTCCCATTGGCTGGTGAAAAAGAAGGCTGGGCGCGATTAGCCAAGAACCTAAAGGCCGAAATCGATGAGGAACTTATCGAAGCTTACAGAGGGACGGAATCGCTGCCGTTCGAGGTGGGCGATAACAAGCGAGTAGCTGTGAAAATAATTGACGACAGAGGGATTGAAAGCTTAAAGATTTTGGAGGTTGACTGATGGGCAAGTTGAAGATAGACCATCTTATAATCAACTCTCCATACAAAGAGCCTCAATATCATTGGAACTATGACCGGCAAACAAGACTGTTTGACAAGTTAACTGGCCGACGTCCCGCCGGTTATATCGTTGCCACACCGGGTTCAACATCATTTGACGACCCCGGCATTTTTATGACTCTACCGCTTGTAAATAAAATCCGTTCTCGAGTTAAGGCATGGCGAGAAAATTATGCCGGAGTAACAGGCATAACAAAACGGCTCTTAGAGCATTGGTATGACAAAAACCAGCGCGAACATAACCAGTTTTTTTTCTGTCAGCTTGAAGCAATAGAAACGCTTATCTGGCTGATTGAAGCTCCTGCATCTGAAAAGGTTGGAATTGACATACCAAAAGACGGTGATTTAGCACGTCTATGTTCAAAGATGGCGACCGGCTCCGGCAAGACTGTTGTAATGGCGACGCTTATTGCCTGGCAGGTCTTGAACAAGGTAACATACCCGAAGGATACCAGATTTTCAAAAAGCATTTTAGTTATAGCACCCGGCCTTACTGTGAAAGAACGTCTGAAGGTTTTGTATCCTTTTGGCAAAGGCAACTACTATGACGAATTTAGCGTTGTTCCCGCTGGTCTTATTGAGAAGCTGAGACAAGGAAAAATTATAATTCAAAATTGGCACAAGCTCAGTTGGGAAACCGAAGAGCAAATAGCCCGAAAACGCAACGTTGATAAACGAGGTGTCAAGAGTAATGAAGCATACGTCCGGGAAGTATTAGGCGATATGTCAAAAGCCCGGAATATGGTTGTAATCAATGATGAGGCCCATCACGCTTGGCGATATAACCCGGAAGCGCACGGGAAATATACTCGAATGCGGGATATGAAGGATAGCGCCGAGGAGGCTACTATTTGGGTTGGTGGGCTTGACAGAATAAACGAGGCTCGTGGTATTTTGAGTTGTTTTGATTTTTCTGCAACGCCCTTTGCGCCATCGGGAAAAAGGGCAACAGAAGAAGCTTTGTTCGGATGGGTTATCAGCGATTTCGGGCTGAACGATTCGATTGAGTCCGGCCTGGTAAAGACACCTCGCGTTGTAGTTAGAGATGATGCAGTACCGGACGCAAGGACATATAAGCCGAAACTCTATCACATCTATCAAGACCCAACTGTAAAAGATGATATAACCCGCAAGAAGGCCGAGCCACACGAACCGCTGCCAGACTTAGTAATAAACGGGTACTATCTTTTGGGAATTGATTGGTTAAAGACGTCAGAAAAATGGAAAGAATCAGGTCAGCTAACACCGCCCGTAATGATTTCAGTGGCAAACACAACACATACAGCCGCCAGAATAAAATATGCCTTCGACCACAAGAGGATACATATAGATGAGCTTTGCATACCTGAACGAATACTTCATATTGACTCAAAGGTACTCGAAATGGCAGAGGCTAAGGATGAAGCTATGCCTTTGTCCGGAGCTATAGAAAAAGATGACGAAGAAAAACCAAAAAAGAAACTGACAAAGGCCGAACTTGCTGAACATCTTAGGGAGATCGTTGATACAGTAGGTAAAAAAGGTGAACCAGGAGAACAAATACAGAAGGTAATCTCCGTTGGTATGCTTTCTGAAGGTTGGGATGCTAAAACGGTAACGCATATCATGGGCCTGCGGGCTTTCACAAGCCAATTGCTTTGTGAACAGGTAGTAGGCAGGGGCTTGAGAAGGACATCTTATACTGACTTTGACGAAAATGGTTTTTATAAACCCGAATATGTGAATATATTTGGTGTGCCATTTACTTTCCTTCCCCACGAGACAACAGATGAGAACGGCCCACCCCCACCACCGACTCCAAAGACGGCAATAGAACCTGTGAGCGAGAAAAAGGAATATGAAATCTGTTGGCCTAATGTTATACGTATTGACCGCGTCTATCGGCCTCAACTTTCTCTAAATTGGCAAGATGTTCAACCATTAGAATTAAATGCCTTTGAGACTGTACAAATTGCTGAATTAGCACCGATAATTGACGGCAAACCTGACGTTACAAAGATTTCACAGATTGATCTTGAGAAGTTAGGTCGAGAGCAACGAATGCAACGGATAATCTTTGAGGTAGCAAGAGATAATTATGACCAGATACAGAAAAACTGGAAGGGCAATAAACAGTATCTTCTTGCCCAGTTAATTCGCATTGTCGAGCAGTTTATTTCTCGCGGCAAGATTCAGATTACTCCATCTCTATTTCACCAGGACGACTTTAGACGACGTATAATTATCACTCTTAATATGAACAAGGTTGTCCAGCATATTGCTGATGCTATTAGACACGATAATGTTGAGACGCTTGAGCCGGTTTTTGACCGGGACAACCCCATCCGCTCAACTTCTGATATGAGAACCTGGTACACAGGAAAACCCTGCGAATACACAAGAAAATCACACATCAATTTCTGCGTTTTTGACAGTACATGGGAAGCAACAGAAGCTTTTCACCTTGACCATAATGAGAACGTGAAAGCCTGGGTGAAAAATGACCATCTTGGTTTTGAAGTTCTATATACTTTCAAAGGTGTAGTGAGAAAATACCGGCCCGATTTTATTATACAGTTAAAAAATGGTAGTTTTCTCGTGCTTGAAGTCAAGGGGCGCGATTCCCAGGAGGATAAAACAAAACGCACTTTTTTGGATGAATGGGTAAGGGCTGTAAACCAAAAAGGCGGATTTGGTAAATGGTCTTGGGCTGTATCCTTTAATCCTGGTGATATTTCAGGGATACTTGATGTTGGATTACGACAATTATTGGGGTGATGAGATAGAGGCGGATATGGCGAATTTTGTATTGTTGTCAAAGTCGAAGTATATGGAGCTTCTGGCGAAGTATGGTTTTCATTCGCAAACGGTGCAGCTTTCTTTGTTTGATGAGCTAAAGCGCAAGAAGGGGAGCAAGTAGAGAGACTGGATACTCGATTCCAGATGCTCGATGCTGGAGGTTGGAAGGTGAGTGGGCAGGCCATTCGACCATGCTCACGGCAGGCCGGCAGGGAGTACTCAATTTTGTATTTTTTTCTTTACTTCCATGCCCCTTTCTGCTATAGGGAAGGCCGTGTATGCTCTTTTGGGAGCCGATTTTGCGCAATTTTTTGAAGTCAGGGGCTTTGAAAAGCCGACTTGAGCTTTTGTGTGCTTATGGAAGTCTGATATCGAGCATTCGCAGATTTGGCTCAAAACCTTCCTTTGCCGGTTTAATGGGGAACTATACCCTTAAGGGTAAAAAATTGCCGCGAGTGGGATTGTAACCTGTTGTTATAAAGATTCTTACCCGCGAGCAAACGGGAAAATTCAACTGGTAGCACTATATAATATGGTCAATTTAAGGAGAATTATAATGAACGACATAATAAAGATTATGTGCGTTGGCTTGGTCTTTGTGTTTGCCGGGTCGATAGGTATTGTGGCCCGGGCGCAATCCGCTGGGGGACGCCTTACGGCGGAGCCTTCGGACATCGAATTGAAGTTGGAGGAGAAGGCGAGGGAAGCGGAGCAGATGAAGGACAAACGGGAGGCCGAGGCCAAGGTCAGGCGGGAGGAGGTGGCGAGCGCGAAGGCGAGGCGGGAAGCGGCCCAAAAAGGCAAGCGATGGACGGAGATTGAGCAGCTTGATTTGCCGGAAGATACGACGGCCCGTTTTGTGGTAAAGAGGCTGCAGCTCAGTGGGAACACGATCATATCAACGGATGAGTTGTTGAAGGATATGCCTCTGGTATATAACGCGTCGGACAAGCCGCTTGATAAGGCGGAGGGCACGTATTTATACGACCTCAGGGGGCTGCATGAAGTAATACAGGAGCCGGGTGAGCCTCGACGGGTTTCGATAAGGACGGTTCAGGGTTTTACGCAGTATGTCATTTCGGCGTACCAGCAGCAGAACTATGCGGGTGTGTATGTTTATGTGCCGGCCGAGGCGGTGGGGGAGGAGTTGAAATTAGAGGATGGGCTGTTACCTATAGAAGTGATAGAAGCGGTGGTTTCCGAAGTGGCGATAACGCCTTACAATCTTGACCAGGTGGAAGTGGAAGAGAGCCTTTTGGCGGAATCGGTTATTCGGGAATGGTCGCCGGTGAAGACTGGTGAGGTAGCAAACCAGAAAGAGTTGGATGATTTTATTAACCTTCTGAACCTCAACCCCGACAGATACATTTCAGCGAGGGTGTCAAAAGGTGCCGAGCCCAAGTCCATAAACGTCGGATACGATATTTACGAAGCAAGCCCGTGGCATTGGTACGCTCAGGTGGATAACGCGGGGAGTAAGCAGAGGCGGTGGAGCCCGAGGTTCGGCCTTCTCAATACAAATCTTACCGGCAGAGACGATAGATTAACGGCGGTGTATCAGTTTCCGATTGATGAGGCGGACGAGAATTATTCGATGTACGGCAGCTACGAGTTTCCGGTGTTCACGCCGCGGCTGCGACTTAATGTTTATGCGGGCTACAGTGAGTTTGATATAGACCCGGAAGGGGCCAGCGGATTTAACTTTTTCGGTAACGGCTGGTTCTACGGCGGGCTTTTGCGCTACAACGTGCACCAGCAGGACGGCTGGTTCTTTGATGTTACCACTTCTCTGAGCCAGGAGAAGAGCAGGATAACATCCTCCCTGTTCAATTCGATATTGGGCTCGGAGGTGAGGATGAATCTGTGGGGGCTTGGTGTTAACATCCACAAATCGGACGATATGTCGAATACTTCTGTTGCATTTAATCGGATTCACAGTGTGGGAGGATCGGGCGATACTGCTTTCGACCAAGCCCGGCCGGGCGCCGACTCTACATTTAATATCTATACTATCTCGGCAGCTCACCAGCGGTACTTAGATGCCGACAAGATTCAGCGAGTCAGCGGTTCTTTGCGGTGGGTACAGCCCAACGAAAGATTAGTGCCGGCGAGGATGAGCGTTTATGGTGGTCTGTATTCTGTGAGGGGCTACAAGGAAAATGAAGTTGTCGCCGACGGCGGCACGCTTTTATCGGTTCAATATGAATATGACCTGGTGAAATATTACGAGGCCGAGGAGAATCTCGAAACCGACGAGGCCGGCGCGCCGGTTGAAAAGCCGTTTTTGAGGAGGCTTGCGCCGCTGGCGTTTTTCGATATGGCCCGTGCGAAGGTAAAACATCCAACTGCGGGCGAAAATGAGGCTGAGGAGCTCTGCTCGGTGGGCGTAGGTGCGGCTGTTACGTTAGGGGACCATTTTGACGCGGGAATATATTACGGATTTCCGATGCGATCAACCGACGATACGCGGCGCGGCCATGGCCGATGGAATTTCAACTTAATGATGCGATGGTAATTGATTTTATCGGAAGGACGAGATTCCAAAGAGGGTTAAGTGGAGTAAGAGCTTATATCGTTGCCAAAACAGCATTGCGTGTTGCGTATTTGTTCGCTATTTAGAAACGGCAGGAGAATTGGTGTCAGGGGGTTGCAAGTGGGGGTAGATGCTGTTTGCATTAGAGAAAAGACTTGACAAACAGGCCTTTATATGTTACCATAAAGGCCTATTTTGTTTCGGAAAGGGCAAGGTCGAAGGATTCCGGCAGGAATATACTGGTCGTTGTATTCTGAAACGGGGGTTTTAAAACGCCGTTTTCCCAGGTCCGAATAGGTTCTTAGAAACTTGTTCTGCTTCGGAGAGGGTAAGGTCAGAGAGTCCCGGCAGGAATATAGAGGCCGGTGTGTATGCAAACGCAGGTTGGCAGGGTGCGATTTCCCCAATTCCGAGAGAAGGTGGACGTTGTCCGATGCTGTAGTCGGAAAGTATAAATATGTAACAACATTTTGTAATGTAAGTTTCGGTGGGAGGTTTTGTGATGAACTTTGTAAGAAGATTTCGGAAGAGGCAGTTTAAGCAAGCCGTCACGTACTTTTTGGTATGTTGTCTGCTTTTCAATTTTCCGGCATCGTTTGTGTTAGCCGACGTAGTGCTCACAGATGTTATCAACGGCAATATCGGGGTCAAATCCCGCGGCAACACTACCAACATGACCGCTTCGGACGGGGCAATCGGGAAGTTTAGTGACTTTGATATCGCTTCGAAGCACTCTGTGCTGTGTGCCCAGCCCGGTGCGGACGCGCGCGCATTGTTTAAGGTTTTTTCAGGTGACGGGACACAGATTTACGGTAATTTTGAGGCTAGCGGCAGCATTTACCTTTTCGATGCAAAGGGTGTGTTGGTAGGGCCGGGGGCGATGATTAATATGACACAGTTTGTAGCATCAAGTCTCAACATTTCGAACGAGGATTTCCTGAACAGACGTGACATATTTGCCGGCGGCAACGGCGCTGTGATAAATCGGGGCGAAATCTCTGCGGAGAAAGTCGCTCTTATCGGCAAGAAGGTCCTCAATACAGGCACAATAACGAGTCCGAACGGCTACGTTGTGATGGCAGCAGGAGACAGGGTGGTGCTTGGGCAGCCGGGCAGCGATGTTGTTGTTGAATTAGATTCGATTGATGTGGCGGATGCGGGGCCGGTGGATATTGGCGATGTTGTCAATGAAGGAACGGTGGATGCGTCAGATGGTGTGATAGTTCTTGCGGCGGGTGATGTTTTTTCCAAGGCCATAAATCTGGGGACATTATCGGCCAACGGCGGCACCGTCATGGCTAAAGCCGCTCGCGTCGGTCAGTTCGGTACGGTCGATGTTGACGGCATCGAGGGCGGCGGAGGCAGCGTGAATCTGACGGCCAGCGAAACGGTTGCTTTAGGCGGCGGTAGCGTGACAACGGCAAACGGCGGAGTCAACGGCGACGGCGGCGAGGTGGTTGCGTACTCGCCTGGTACGGCTATTTTCCGTGACGGCGCACGGGTTGAGGCCAAAGGGGGCAGCGAGTCGGGTAACGGAGGTTTCTTCGAGCTGAGCGGCAAAGAATACGTGGAAGTAGAAGGGCAAATTGACCTTTCCGCGGCAAACGGAGAAAACGGTCAGTTCCTCATCGACCCCTATGATATAACTATTGTTAACCAAACACCCGACGTTGAGGACGGTGGCATGACGGGTAATCAGTGGGACCCGGCCGGCGACAGCTCCCAGCTGGACATTGATATTTTGGAGGACTATCTGGACAGCTCCGATGTGACCATATCCACCGAAGGTGACGGCGGGGGTACTCAGCCAGGGAATGTTACTTTCGATGCTCATAAAGACCTTAAAGATGGAGTCGGCGGAGACAGCGGCAGTTCCCTGACCGTCAACGCGGACGGAGCTATCCGCTTTAAGAGTGGCAGCGGTATTAACTTCACCGGCGCAGGCGCAAGCGTTGAACTAAATGCCGACGGCGGCAATAAAAACATTGTCCTTAGCGCCGACATCTTTGCCAATGAGGTAGAACTCAATGGCACGGTGATAGCTCTTGGGACCAGCAACCGGAAGATAGGCGCAGGAAAGGGAGCGTTGACGGTCAACGGCAATGTTACCAAGTTTGGCGCGGGCAAGCTGATACTTGCCGGCGACAATGGAATAAATCTGTCGGGCAATGTAACAGGCGCGTTGACAAACAATGTAATACTTGATGGTGCGGTTAACGCCAACGGCATCGGGGACCAGACATTCGATGCGAGGGCGGGAACGTTGACGGCCAAAGGCAATATAAGCAAAACAAACGGCAGCCTGACACTTGCAGGCGCGAGTGTTGCCCTTAAGGGTGAGGTTACAGCCGATGAGAACCTTAATCTCAACAGCAATACAACAGTAGCTGACGGCAAGATGCTGAGCGCCGGTTATGATTTGCATGCGGCAAGCATTCTGACCGGTGACGGAGCATTGACGGTTAAAGCAGACAATAATATTACTCTCGATGATAATGTAGCCGCTGCAGGAAACCTGATACTGAACGCAGGAAAGGATGTTACGGCACACGGTGATATTGCGACCACGAATGGCGGGAGCATCGAGATTTCTTCGTCGAACAACACGACGAAAGTGGACGGTGATATCGAGTCTGACAATAATATCCTCCTCAATAACACAGCGGTTGTCGGTGGTAATGTTGTAGCTTTGAATAACGTAACTTTAAACGGTGAGCTGACACTTAACAGTACTTCCGTAATGCCCCAAGACGTAAAGGCGGTTACAGGAACGCTCCTGGCGGAAAAGGACATAACCAGAACTACACCGGGCACCATCAGACTGTATGGCGGAGGCGGGATAGACCTCAACGGCACGGTAGATGCTCAAGGAGGCGACCTGATTATCGCCGACGAGTTCACGGCGGGGGCAGATTTACTTGCCGATGCCAGTGTAAGATTATTGGACGACGGTGTCTTTGATGGTGAGGTTGACCAAGAGGTGTACGCCGTGGAAGGTGGAGTATATGCGGACGGCTCGCTGACCAAAACGGGTGCAGGCAATCTTACTATTGATGTTGGCTATGAAGGTCCGACAAAGTATAGCTTCGACTACATGTACTGTCCCGGTGAAAACTTCAGGATAAAGCTTTACGACGATGTTGTAGTAGAAGCAGGCGACCTGAACATAGGGCGTGTGAATGATGATAAGGGTGTAACTGGTGGGAATAGAACGGGGGAAGACAGTTTTGTCGCGGGCGGCGATTTGATTGCGAGCGGCAATGTGAACCTGACCAACGGTAACGGCGTGTTTAACGGCGTACAACAGGTATCTGGATACGAGGCTGAGGAACAGTTGGTGGAGGCTCAGAACGGGACACTTACCGCGGAGGGGTGGCTGTGGAAGGTAACGCCCGGCAATCTAAAACTGCGCGGCAATACCGAAGGGGGAACGGACGCTGTGGATCTTCAAGCCAATCCCGAACCGGGGTCAGAGCCCGATTTCGCCGCGGGTGTTTGTGCAGGCAACCTGATTATCAAGGCCGACAGTGGCGACATACAGGTAGCGGGTAAGCTGACCACGTTTGCAGAGTGTTGTGGTGTTGACAATGGGCTCAAAACGGTTGCGGCGCCTGAAATTCCTTTTGAAGGGACTGGTGGCGTATCGGTTATCACAAATAACGGTACGATATATACAAGAGACGGTGTAAACGACGATACGCTTAATGTTACGATAGAGGGCTATTCCGACCAAAGTCTTGGTGTTGACCTGCCCTACGGCGATGGCAAAGCAGCTATAGTGGTTATGAGCAGCAAGGATTTGAAACTGGGCCCGGATAGCAGACTGATAGCTCGAGGCCAGTACGACAGTAGTAGCGTTGATGACCGTCCGGGAGTCGATTTCTTAGTTGACGGTGCGGACTCCATCCCACCGGGCAGAGATCCGGGTGAGCCGATTGATGTGGCGGTTTATTTGGCCAGTACCGGTCAAGACGGTGCAAACAACGAAGGCGATGTCCATGTTGGGACAGAAAAAGTTTACGCTGCATCCGGAGGGACAATGGTCGTCGATGCGTATAACACTGTGACCCTTGCAGACCTTACAAAGCTCCAGGGATACTCGGTGGATAGACTGGAAGTGTGCTCGCGTATAACCGGATGGCTGCAGGATGCCGTTGACAACGGCACATTGCCCGGTGCCGACGACCCCGACTTTGCTCCGGCGTGGGTCAGGGGTGGCCCGGCGTCGTACATACTGCGTGGAGAGAATCCTACTGTCGGCACGGGAGAGTGGGTACTTGAGGATTGGGTACCACCGCCGCCACCAGAGCCGAAGCCGGAACCGGCACCAGAGGAGCCGGAACCGGCGCCAGAGGAACCGGCGCATCTGGATGCGATGGCATACTTTGAAGACAGGCCTCCATTTGAAGTGGCGGATGAATGTCCTGCTTTGATGGCGTGGGCGGCTGAAGAGCTTGGGCTTGAGGGTAGCATTCAGAGCTATCTGACCGGCGCCTATGTCTATACTACGGACCTACAGCCGTGCGAAATATGTGCAAGACTCAGGGACGCAGCGACAATTTTGGCTGATACCGACGGGACTCAGATTGCCGCTCTTGGTCGGGTGATAAGTGAGTTTCTTACGCCGGCGGCACCAATCTCTGAGGAGCAGATGGCCTCGATTAGTCAGGCATTGGCTCTTCACACCGGCGACGGGACGCATTACGCGGCGGCGGGACAGTGGATGGATGCCCTTGTGGAATATATAGGCATCCTGAATACTGAAATAGGCTGGTCAATGGCAGATTCGGTGGTGTTCGTTACGGGCAAATACGTTGAGCCGACCACAGCCGGGGCCGACGCAACCGTCGTGGCGTACATTGAAGCGCGATTGGCAGCTTTGGGCGGCTAACAAACAAGTTGAATAAGATTAAGATTGGGTTATATAACAAGCCTGCTCCTTTCGAGGGGCAGGCTTTTAGTTTGTCGCCACGCTGAGAAGAGCAGGTTTCACTCAATGGCTTTTGCGATTGGCTCATAAGCAGCCAACCTACTTGCACGGATTTGTTTTACTCGCCGGGCTAATTGGGCGGCCTTTGCGAGGTTTCCGGCCTTTTGGTGGAGCTGCGACATCGTTTCCAGCACGTCCGCCACGTCGGGATGGTGGGTGTCAAAGATATTCTCAAGTGTGTTCAAGGCTTTGTGGCAGAGGTTCAGAGCCTCCGAGTATTTGCCCTGATGCATATACAGCTTTGCCATATTATTAAAAGCAATTGCCGTGCAATCGTTGTCGGGGCCTAACGAGCTTTCCAATATTTTCACCGCCCTGGTGCAAACATTCCGTGCTTTGGCGTGTTTTCCTTCGGCGATATACAGTTGGGCAAGTGCAGTCAGAATTTTGCCTGCGAGTGGGTGGTTGGCGCCACGCTTATTTTCTACTGCGGTCAGTGTTTTTTGAAGGAGGTTCTCAGCCTGTTGGTACTGTTGTTTTGCCTGGTGGAGCTTAGCCAATGTCAACCAGGTCGGCGCAATGAGATGGTGGTCGGGGCCGTAAACATCCTGTTGTATCTCCAAGGTGCGATTAATCAGCGTTTGGGCCTCGGTGTGTCTTTGCTGGAGTGTATATAGTTTTGCAATGTTTCCAAGCACCACTGCGGTGTAGGAGTGGTTTGGCCCGTAGCTCTTGTTGATTAGATCCATTGCCTGCATATAGTAAGATTCGGCCTGGGTGAAGTTGCCCTGCGCGGTGAGGAGTTTGGCAATATCCACTTGAAATCCTATTGTGAGGTGACTGTCCGGCTGGTGGTTGGCATGCATAATGGCCATCGCCCGGTCGAGAACCGGCGCAGCGAGGCGATATTTAGCCTGTGCCTGATAAATTGAACCAAGAATCCTCAATGTGTACGCTACGTACGGGTGGTTTTTGCCGTAGGTCTTTTCCTGGAACTCCAGACCCTGCAGGCACAGTCTCTCGGCGTCGGTCAGCCTAGCCTGGTCCCTGTACAGCCATGCCAGGTCAATCAGACATGAACTTAGCTGGGTGTCGGAAACGCTGCCTGTCCGGGCCAAAGTAAGGGCCTGCTCGGCAAGAGGCTGAGCCTTTGTATATTCACCGGCGGCCATATATACCCTTGCCATTGACTGGAGGGCATTGGCGGAGTAAGTGGTTTTGGCGAAATCCGACTGGCCGTCGGCTGTACGGCCGCCAAGTAGAACGAAACCGTATATTAGAACGAAGGTGAGATGTTTGATATACTGTGGGTTCGGTGATAGCGCTGCTGCCATTGTAAAGTCCCGCTCGGATTTCGAGTGGAGGCATTTTTTTCGTGTTGACAAATGGCGCATACATATATTTCGTAAAATTCGGGTCTGGAACTTTAGCTAAAGTCAAAGGATTGTTCATTCGGGGGTGTGGATTTAGGGCAGTGGGCCCATTTTGAATGGGGAACGGAGAAAGGTTGCTGATGGTTTTTATCCGCGGGAATAGCGTTTGGACAGGCCCACTACAAACAGTGCCATTAAGCAGGCGCCGCTTATGGCCTCAATCATGGCGACAATTCTTGTTGGCAAGTGCTGCTGGGCGGGGTATATATCACCGAAGCCAAGGGTGGTGAAGGTTATTGTGCTAAAGTACAGACCATCCACAAAGGACTGGCTGGTTACCTCGGACTCGGCCCGATACAAAAGCCGGGCGTATGGGGAACTGTAAAACAGGGCGCAGAGGAGGATGACCACCAGGCCTGCGACAAGTACCCTTACCGGCCTTTCACCGTAGCCAAAAAGTAATCTGCCGAGAATCAGTTCGGGCAGCAGTCTTATGCCCCAGACAATTCTGCCGATTTTTTGCGGTGCAGAAAGTCCGTCGTAATTCAGCCCGCGGAATTTGCGCCAGAAATGCGCGCATCGTTCATTGTAAAAACTTTCACCTGCGAGCTGATAATATCCGGCTTCCTGCGAGGCCTGTTTTATAAAGCGCCAGAAGGTCTCGTCGTCGCCATAGCGGCGTCTGGTAAACGAGACGGATTCATAAACCGGTACGGATTTGCTTTCCGAATATACGCCGGCAAAATCGGTTTTGCCCTCGAATCTGACATTTGTGAAGTTGCCGCCTTTACTGAAAGAGGTATTCGTAAACCCGGCTTCGGAGCAAAAGAAGGCGTCATTGAACAGGCCATAACCCTTAAATGCCACCGTTCGATACTTGGCCGGTGCGCGGAAAGTTGCATTTCTAAAAGCGGCAATTCGCTGAAAGGTGCATCCGTCGAAGCTGGCAGTGGCGCAGAATAATGTTCTGCTGAAGCGGGTCTGGCCGCAAAAGACCGACGAATTGAAGGCAACATCTTTTTTGAAAACCACCTCGAGCCGCCCGGGCTTGTCCCAGGGCGGTGCAAAAAACACGTTGTCCTCGAAGGTGCAGGAATCAAATGTAATCGGCTCGGACAGCGTCAGGGTGTTTTTGTCGGCTTCGGCACCGACATCCAAACTGGAAGTGTCAAAATTTTCGTCATTTAGAAGGAGCCTGTTTATATCAAGCTCGCCGGAGATGGTACATCTATAGAGCCTGATTTCCTGGTTGGCTGCAATTGCCTGCAGGATTTCGCTTGCCGATACGCGCTGGTTTTCTCTTTGAAACGTCATTTGCCTTTCCCGTGCAGAATTAGTCCGTCTGCTTTTGTAACAGTTCGATAATTTCCTCTTTTGTGGGCAGAGCATCCTGCGAGCCGAATCGGGTGGAGGCCAGAGCGGCGGCGGCGGCGGCGAATCTGACCGCCCTTTTGGGCTCGTCGCCGGCGCCGCAGGAAGCGACGAGCGCACCTGCAAAGGCATCCATGGAGCCTGCATGATCGACGATGTCAAGTTCAAATCCGGGTGTATGCGTGGTCCCCTGTCTATCGATTAAAAGAGTTCCTTTGGGGCCCATGTTTATTACCACACATTCAATACCCCTTGCCACGAGTTCTGAGCCGATTAGTTTGAGTTTGTGAACGGTTCCGGCGCCGAGCTTTGCAGTTGCGGCGGATTTACCGAAATCAGGGATTAATATATTTGCCGAATAATATTCGACCGGCCAATCGGTTTCGGCCGGTTTGTCGCAATTTTCAATCATCATTACTTTTTCGAGTATGACCTTGGTGTTGTACAGATTAGCCGTGCTTATAGCTGTTGTTATCACATCGCGGGGAAGGTCGGCGTGAACCAAACATACATCGGCAGAGCCGATGAGCTGCTCGACGGAGGCTGAGGCGACCTCATCGGCTCTTAAGGCGCGGTTGGCGCCGGTGGAGATACAACTGCTGTTTTCGCCCATAGAATCGACCATGGTGACGATAATGCCGGTGCTCATCGCCTGTGCGGTAAAGACGAAGTCGGTGTTGACGCCGTGGTCGGTGAGATTTTCTCTGATCATTTCACCGAGGGGGTCGTCTCCGACCTTGCTGAGAAGGTATGTCTCGCAACCACAAAGGGCCGCCTCTACAACGCAGTTGGGGCCCGGCCCGGTTGGCATGCACGAAAAGCCCGAACCTTTGACGGTTTCGCCCGGCTGCGGCATCTCGCTGCACTTTACGGCCATATCCACGTAAGCCGGGCCTACCACAACAACCTTTGGAATCCTTCCAGCCATTTTTCTGTTCCTGTTATTGGGCCTGCGGTTCCTTGGACATTAGTATAATAAACATTCGTTATCAAGCAACACTTTTTTGGATTTTCCGCATGGGCAGGCAAAATTGATTATTGTTTATTGATTATTGTTTATTGGGCTTGTTATCATCTTTATATTATTTATGAAAAATAAGAAGTAGGTCAAAAGATGCGGTACAGTTAAACCGGCCGGCCATTGCAAGTATCGTTAGTCTGAATCCTTCCGGTTTTGCCAATATGTTTTGATGAACTGCTCTATCCCTGAGACGACCTGGTCTTTGAGTTCGGCTGGGCTTTGTGCGACCCAGACAGTGAAGTTGTAGAGCTTTTTCGTGTCCACTGTTATCCACTTGCCGTTGAGCCGCAGAAACACGAGCAAGGTTGTAAGCGCAATGCGTTTGTTTCCGTTTAGAAACGGGTGATTTTTGATCAACAGGTAAAAGAGCATACTGGCCCTCAGACTCAGCGAAGGATAAAGGCTCCTGCCATAGACCCGCTGAAAGGGCGTGAGCAGGCAACTCTCGAGGATGTTGGGAAATCGCGTTGAGAAATCGGGGATAGGCTCATCAAACGAAAGATGCTCGCGGGCGAGGCGAAAGGCTATATATTCAACTTCCTTTACGGTGAGAGTTTTCATTCTTTGCTAAGCCATTTGAGTACCTGGCCGTATTCTGAGGCGGTGCAATCGATGGCTGCATCAATGCGGTCTTTCATCTTACGGCCAAGTTCGGCGCCGAGGATTTCGTTGACGGTGCGGTCGGCAATGACGTAGATTCGGCCGACCTTTGTGGCTGGGATGG
>JGI10211J34971_10001707_pt1 | contig 18007 bp, 19 predicted proteins | sample Etolagsediment_FD_34971 | JGI IMG/M metagenome (IMG submission 34971) | reverse complement strand
GAATGTGCTGCCGAACGGTGGGTGAGGAACTCCGAGAAGCTCGTGAACCACTGCCATTTCGGCTCGCCGTCAACGAGGGCGAGCTCGAACACCGCCGCAGCCGTGAGATCGGAGTACTCCGGATCTTCCACGGGCTGGTGCTCGGGAATCGAGGCATCGACCATGAAAGCGGTACCGTTCCCGATGCTGTCAGGCTTGAAGATGTCCGGGCCGGGATGGGCTGCGTAGTAGGACGTCAAGAGCGTATCGTCCACGTCTGTCAGTACGCCATCCTCCCAATCCCAGGCGTTCGGGTCATCCTTGTTGTCTTTGCCAAACCGCACCACGCCGTAGAAGCGCTGGGATGAGGTGTCCTCGTCCGTGCCCCAGCCGCTGAAGGGGCGAAGATACGTGTTTCGGAACAAGTAGATCGCGCCGCTGTTCGAAGCCCGGTAGAAGGCGTCTTCGACGGGGGTGAATGCCTCGCCTCCCGTGTACTCGGCCGTCATGGCCCACGCCTGCGTCATTGACAGCGAACTGATGCTGCGACTCGTGCCGTACTCGACACCGTTCCTCACCCAGCGCACAAACGTGCCCCCCGCAAAGGTCGCAGGCACGGACAGCGCCACCCGCGTTTCGTTGTCGTAGGACCTGATGAATGGCGTGACGCCATCACTATCGCCGTTGTTGTCGGCTGGAGAGACGGCAACGGTCACGCCGGCGTTAGGAGTGGACTGCACGGAGAGCTCGTACACCGGAGGCGGAGCATTCCGCCAACCCGCGTCAGGGCTTGGGATAGGGCTGATGCCGTAGTCGGTCTTTGAACGCACCCAGTAGTTGTGCGTTTGGCTTGGCGTGACGGTGATGTCATCGAAGAGTGTCGCGGTGACGGTTGCCAGCCGCGTGGATGCTCCGACGTTCCATTCTCGGACGCGCCACACTTCATAGCTCGTGGCGCCGTTGACCGCATCCCAGGTGATCCGGACCTTGTCTGCGTAGACTCCATCGGTTGCGCTTATGCCGGTGGGAGCGGGGAGCTCCCGGTACCCAGAAGCACTCGTGCTGAACACGCCCGACCCCGCCGCCGACTTTGCTCTTACCCAGTAGTAGTACACGCGTTCGGGTGTGGCGGTTGTGTCGTCGTACGCAGGCGAAGCGGAAGAGGCAATCCGACTCGCCGAACTCGCGTTGCTGGTCGTGCCACGCCAGACCTCGTATCCGGTGGCACCGGACACAGCGTTCCAGGAGACCCTGACCTTGTCTGAGTAGGTGCCGCTGCTGGCAGCGACGCCGGTGGGAGCGGCAAGAAGCGCCCCCTGTGCGTTCTGGATGCGGACATAGTCAAAGTGAGAACGTACACCGCTCCCTGCGTTGACCGGATCGATGCGTATCTGAGTGATCGTCCCGGACCAGCTGCTGTGGGAACCAACATCGAACGTAAGCACGGTGAAAGCCCCGCCGACCGTGCCGGGGTAAGCAACGGACACCGAACGTTCCTCCACGAACCCGGAATCCCCCGACCGTTTCCAGAACAACTGCGCGGTGTTGAGGCTATCCGTTTGGTGCGTCTCGATCCGCACGACCACCGTGCTCCACCCGTCTGCTGCGAGACTGAAGGTGGGCGAATAGCAAATGGGATCGCTGCTTGTGGAGTCGGCATAGATGACGCCCGTCCAGTTGCCACCGTTGTAGTACACGAGCGGAGTGGTGTTGAGGCTAACCCAGCCCTCGCTGTTGTTTGAGAAACTCCAATCCTTGGCTACCGTCAGAGCAGAGACCGAGGGCACACACACGATCGCCGCCAGGCAGAGCGAAACGAGGGGGTTGCCACTCACTGGAGAGATGGCACGACTCAATGACTTCATCTCTGACTCCCTGCGAACCAACGTAGACCTATACTGTATCGTGGCAAACAGCCGCAACATGACGCCAACAGGGCCCGCCTGGCCACTACGATTCGCGCCGCGTCTTTCGCCTGAGCAGGAATGACGGACGAGTGACCAGAGAGAGTCCCTCGGAAGTCCTATTCCAAGCGACCCCATTATTGGGCGATTCGCCACGCCCGGTACGTTTCTCGTGAACTCACGACTACAACGGTTTCCCTCCACTGTCAAGTGTGGTGAGTCGCTCCCAAGCGTGCCCGGGTGAGCTTTGGCCAACATGCACTGTACGTGACAGACTGGCATGGACCTCATCTGGCTCCAACAAGCACTTCAGGCGCATACCTGATGACAAACCTCGCGACATCATCGCCCGCGATGACATCGATCACCTTTCCGCTCTTCTCAGTCGCCCGCCGAACGTAGTCCTCAAGCGCTTCGGTCTTCCCTGCTGTCGTGATCAGCAGTCCGCCGTCAGCGCCGTATTTCTCGATGCCTTCAAGAACCTGATCGACAGCCTTCGTGTCGTAATGCTCACCTTCGTAGGACTTTGCCTGGACGACCAGCTTGGTGGACAGGTTCACTCCGATGATTGGGTTCTGGAAGGTGACTATCAGATCTGCGCCGTGGTCTGGTCTCCACCCGAAGCCGTTCTGGATGGACTCAACGTTCGGCATGGCGTCGAAGATCCCGTGGAGGAAACGTTCGAACTCTTTACTTCGGTTCATTTCGTGAATCAACTGCGTGATGCGGGGGAGTACCTCGTCCTGCATGCGCTCCCGCAAGTGCAACACTCCCCGTGAATGCTCTGAGTCTTGTCCGTAGGCATTTGTGCGGATGTTCTCCAGAGATCGGAGGAAATCCTCAACCTGAAGGACACGTTGGCCTCTACGCAGTGGTGATAGGTTGACGGAGGGAACGACGTTCCGGCCCGTCCGCTCGAACTCGACAATAGAACCTGGGTCTACGGGGATGCAGTTGTGGAAGTCACGCCCCCAGCCGCACTCGATCCCCTCATCAAACTGGTACTCACCGGTTGCCTGCACGGCAACGCACTGACCGTACCGCGGGCAGTTCACATGCACGATCCAGTCACCCTTCCGGATTCTGAGAAGGAACCCATTGCGCCCATGGTGCTGTTCTCGCAATGAAACAGCCTGGTCCCACATTCCGAACCGGGACTTCCCGCGCCTGATCTCCTCGTACACTTTGGCACGAGCGTCCTCGTCATCGATCTTCGCGAAGGCGTACACTTGCGGGGGCATAGTCGTCAGGGCTCCTCTCTCATTCTGCGCGGCGGCGGCATCACCGACTGGGGACAGTTGCTGTTCATCTGCTTTCCGGTCAACCCGTCACGAGCGCATGTTACCTTCCTGTTGCCCGCCTACCTCAGCGCACATGCGGCCTGTTTACTGCCACAGCTGCGCTCGGGACACGCAACCGCTCTCTAAGAGAATTCGCTCAGAATCCCGATTTCTTACACGATCCACGATCTCTCCTCTCACTTTCCCTCCGTATTGCTGACTGCTCACACGTGTCCTGACACATACAGATGCAGTCGGGAGCTTCCCTGCCTACCAGGGCGTGTGAATCGTCAGATCTGAGGCATATATCATTGCCATGAAGCCGGTGTAGGTCGGCTTGGCCGCGGCCTGTCAATGCCGCCGGGCAGAGGATTCGCCGATGCGGGACATCGGACGGGACTTCGTCGTGGCCAAGTCGCGGCCGGCGGCAACAGTCTGACTACCGGCCGGGAGGGGAGGCACGGAAGTCCATCGAGGGCGACCTTTTCGCTGCTTCTGGCGGAAGAAGAGCAGGATATAGCCATGGTTTTGGCCCTGCATTTCTCTCTTCGACCTAATGCCGTCAATCCGCCCGGTTCTCTGAATTGAGCACAGGTTCACTGACCGTCTACACATCCTGACGGTACTCGTTCTGTCACAACCGCAACCTCGGCCCCGCGCAACCAGCGGGCCGGGATTCTCTGTTCTCTGGCATTTGCGTCCCGAACACATCATCGAAAGGAGGTCCGCATGACCACTGGCTCTCTCGGACTGCCGGAGCCGATGCCTGCCATGCCGGCACACGAGACGCCCTCGCATCGGCTGGCGGAGCATTCTGCCGACTACCTGTCTGACACGGAGCTTCTCTCGCTGGTACTGAAGGGAACGATGGGAACGGAACGCAGCGTGGCAGTAGCCCGCCAACTGCTGGCGGCTTACGGGAGTCTTCGGCGCATCGCGAATGTGAGCCTGGGGGAACTCCGCAACATCCCCGGGCTCGGACACTCGGGGGCATGTGCCGTCACGAGTGCGTTGGCGCTTGCGGGGCGTCTGCATCGGCCGGAGCAGTGTGCTCGTGTGTCACTCACGACGCCCGGCGACGTGGTGGAGTACATGTACGGGAGCCTCGTGTCGCGCCGGCAGGAGGAATTCTACTCCCTGCTTCTTGATACCAAGCGCCACCTGATCTGCAGCCGCATGATCACCAGAGGCCTGTTGAACCGCAGCCATATCCACGCCCGTGAGGTCTTCTCCCACGCGATCGGCGAAAGCTGCGCGAACATCATCCTCGTGCACAATCACCCCAGCGGCGACCCTACACCCAGTGCCGAGGACATTGAGAGCACGCGGATGCTCGTCGAAGCCGGCAAGATCATCGGTATCGAGATTCTGGATCACGTCATCATCGGCAGGCAGACCGCCTCCCGCGCCAAACCCTATGTCTCATTCCGGGAGGAATCGATCGTTATCAGACGTTCTTCCGGTGGCTGATTGCTTCCTGGCGCCCGGATAGACGCTTCCCCACTCTCCCCATTCACCCCTCAACTCAAGGAGACATCTCTATGCGTGTCACGTTCACCAGTGCCCAGCTCAAAGACATGATCGGCGGCTTCAACAAAGTCCTGCCACGGAACGGCTCATTGCCGGTCCTGCACTACCTCCTGATCGAGAAGCGTGGCGAATTTGACGCCGTCGTCACCGGCACGGACCTCGACGAAACGCTGCAGTTCACGGCGATCGGTGCAGTGCAAGAAGCCGACACGGGCACCCAGACGTTTCTTGTGTCTTTTGACGACCTGAAGAAGCTGAAGCTCCGCAAAGACGACAGTGTCGCTCTGGAGCCCAGCGGCGATCCGGACGTCGCCAAGGTACGGATATCGGCCAACTTGAATGGCCAGACCGCGTGCTCCGAGGCTGATTCCATGCCGGTCACCGAGTTCCCACAGACGCTGGAGGAGATCCCGGTCACGGCATGCGCCATCGGCTCCTTTCTGGAGGCCTATCGCAACGCGTTGACGTTTGCGGCGACCAACGAGAACCGTCGTGTGCTCAACGGCGTGTTCCGGCACACGGAAGAACAAGCTCTGGTCGGCACTGACGGGCGTCGGCTCGGGATGTGCTGCATTCCCGGCCTGCCGGTTGAGCATGACTTCATCATCCCCCCGTCGAAGCTGCTGTCGAGCAAAGTGCTCACAGCGGACACAGGCGCGATCGGCTTGGTCGATGACGACGCCCGACAGACACTCGAGGTGCAGTCCGGTCCGTGGCGTTGCCAGGTGCGTTGCGTGGAGGGCCTTTATCCCAACTACAGGCAAGTCATCCCGCCGGAAACGACTCCGTCCATGGGCACCATCTCGTTCGCCGAGAGTGACATCCCGCTGGTGAAGGCCGCATTCGAGCAGTTTGTCGAAGCCCGCGACGCCAACCGAAAGATCATCGTGTACGGCGACACCAACTGCGTGGTGCTGTTGGGATGCGGTCGTGGTGACAATGGCGACTTCCCGTATGTCCGGCTTGTTGGCAGCTCGTGTGAATGCGAGCCTGACAACCCGATCGTGCAGTCGATCAACGGCGAGTTCCTCATTCAGTGCCTGACCGCAGGCTTCCAGGTCTGCCGCATGCCGGTGGACCACTCCCCGTGGCGCTGCACAGGAACAACGGACGGTCTCCATGTCGTCATGCCCCTCAAGATGGGAGACGAAGAGAAAGCAGCAATTGCCGAGTTCGTTCGCGATATCATCCTCACCCCCACCGAAGGAGAAAACCCCGTGTCAACCCAACCGACGGCAACGGAGCCCGACGGCAATGGCCAGTCGGAAACAGAACACGCACAGCCCGATGCACCCAACCGTGGCCTGACTCTCGTCAAGTCCGATCCGGTTCAGGAATTGATGGACAGCGTGTCCGAGGCCCAGGAAGCAGTGAGAGCGGCCCATGCAGCCCTGCACGGCATCAAAGGCAAGTTGCGTGCCGTCGAGAAGCACTTCAAGACCCGTCAGCGGGAGTTCGACAGCACCCGCAAGGTCATCGAAGCCCTGAAGGAAGCCGCCAACTTCTGAGGAAGTCGGCCCAACTGGTCAAGACATCACTTGGTCGTCATCGGCTTCACGGCCGATGGCGGCCTTCTCATTTCAGCAAGGAGGACACAGCATCATGCTCAAGCTGAGTGCTTCGTACAGCAAGAAGGTACCGGCAGGCGAGGAGTTCTCGTCGCAGAGCTTCCACTGTGCAGTCGAGGTCGAGTTGCCCGACGGTCTTAGCCGGGAAGAACTCGACAAGCGCATCCATGAGACGTTCGGCCTTGTGAAGTACAGCGTCGATACCGAGCTTGCTTCGGTCAACGCCAACGGCTTTGGGACACCTGCGCCCCGTGCACAGCAGTTCCCGGCACAGAACGCCCGGAAGCAGCAACCGGCATCGGCCAGGCAGCTCTCGTATCTGTGCGACATCGCCGCCCGCAACGGCATGTCTCCCGGCGAACTCGAAGCTGAGATCGCGTCCCGTTTCGGTGTGCGTGCCCTGAACCAGCTTACGCGGGAAGACGCTTCGCACATGATCGAGTTCTTCAGGGGGGGCTCTTCCAGCAGGCAGAGGGGACGGGCGGCATGAACGGAGATACATCTCTACGGGCGCTGCGGTCCCGTCCGCACTGGTCCTTCAGCAGGATCAGTTCCCTGGTCAACTACTGCCCTCTGGCATGGTCACTCAAGTACGTGCGGAAGCTGGAGCCGACGTCTGTTCCGGTCGCTCTGGTCTTCGGGAAGGCGTTTCACAGTGCCCTGACGTTCCATGCTGTGCGCAGGATGCAGGGACGGAGCGCAAACGCGAAGGACTGCACGGATGTTCTTGCGACCCAAGTAGACGAAACGTGCCGTGGCAGTACTCCGCCGGTTCAGTTCGGAGACGGCGAAACCGTGGACGGCCTCATCAATCAGGGACAGCGAATGGTGGCAGCTTACCTGGCGTCACTCGATCCCGAGGAAGAGATCGACGGCGTCGGCGTGCCCTTCTCCGTGCCGTTGATCGACGCATCCGGCAACACGCTGAGCAAGCCACTGATCGGCGAATATGACTTGGTGGTCCGCAAGAAGGGCGTCCGGACAATCGTCGACTGGAAGAGCAGTGCTGCGCGTTGGCCTCAAGGCAAAGCCGAGGCCGATCTGCAGCCGACCTGCTATCTCTGGGCCGACAGCCGTCAGGGCTATTCCGGCACAGCGTTCCGTTTTGATGTGGTCACCAAGACCAAGACCCCGACGTGCACACAACACCCGACCGGCCGCGGATTCGATGACTTCATCCGTCTCGGAGAACTTGTCCGGGTCCTGGAACGTATGATCGCCCACGACTGCTTCCTGCCGCGGGACGGCAGCTGGGAATGCCGGTCCTGTCCGTACACAGGAGCATGCCGACAGTGGCACCGCGAACGCGCCGGAACGTTCGTTCTCTCAAGCGCGCCCCTGGCTGCCTGACGCCCGTTCTGCTCTCCCGATTCTCTCACCCCATTCCTCAACCCATGGAGGTATACGCGATGATCCTCTCTTGCAGAGCCTATTCCGCCTCCGAGTACAGCGGGCCCGACTTCATGTCTGCGGAACTCACCGACGAGTTTCTGGCGACTCTGGAGGCCAGGCAGCGACTTGCTGCAGGACTCGGCAGATATGGCGACGCATTCGAGTTCGACAGCATCTGCTGCCATGACTTCTCGCCCGTGTGGTTCAGGGAGTTCGATGATGAGGAAGGGTTGTTGGACCGCATGCTTGTCAGCGCCAGCATCGTGGTGGTTGAGCGTGCTCCGGCCATTCCCGACCGCGTAGACGGCATGCCCGTGATCTGCCGAACGGAGATGGACTACATGCAGGTGTGGCCTGACAGATTCCGCTTCGAGTGCTCCCGCGAGGGGTCCGAGGATGGCATCCGCTCCGAGACGATCACCTTCGCCGAGTTCTATGCGGCTCTCGCGGCTGCACGGATGGGCGACGTGAACACGGCAGGTTCCGTGAACGGGACCGGCATCGTTCGCAGGGGACGCGCTGCCGCGTTGCTGGAGCACCACAAGCGTGTCCTGCTGCACGAGGGCGGGCCGCTTGTGCTCGACAGAGATGCGACCGTCCTGTTGGCGGACCTCTGTCATCTGCTGGGGCACGAAGGCATCGACCCGGAGAACGTCTTCCGGGTCGCGGTTGATGAGTATCGGCATGAATCCCGTCCGGTGAATGCCGGCAAAGACAACGCGTAGTCCGCACAAATAGAGGAGACGTCACCCCATGAGTGGCAACACATTGCTCGATGCCTTGGCCTGCAAAGGCGTTCTGATCAACGTCAGTGTCCGCTACTGGCGTGCCCGCAGAAAACTCGACCCCGAGGACCTCGGTCTACCGAGCGACAAGATCAACGACCGCCTCATCAGCCTGGGACACAAACGGCTTCTCCCCAAGGACTGCCTGCACAACCTGGCGCTCATCGAGAGTCGGGCTCGCGCCCTCGTTGACGGCAACACCTTCCCCTTCCTGAACGGCGTGGCCCGGTATCTGCCCAACGAGCGACTGACCGATGTCAACGCACAGTTGGAGAACTTGCAGCGTCAGTTTGAAGCAGAGAAGCAGGCTTTCCTCAGGGACTACCCGACCTATCGGGAACATGCTTTGACCGAATGGGAAGCCACTGCCCGCAAGCTGGTGGATCATCCCGAACGGCTCGTGGCTGTGATCGAGGACGCCTTCCCGACGCCGGCCCAGATGGAACGGCACTTCGGATTCCATGTGAGTCTGTTCCAGGTGGCTGTCCCTGACGTTCCCCGGAGCCAGCTCATCGAAGCCGGAACTCAGCAAGAGCTGATCGAGGCCAGAGCGACGGCAGCCAGGGAGGCCCGGCAACGGATCGCATCGTCCTGTGACGAGTTCATTCGCGACTGCACGGTCGAGCTCCGGAGTCAAACGGCGAGGCTCTGCACGGAGATGCTCGGTACCATCAACGGCACGGGCTCTGTCCACCAGAGAACCCTCAACCGTCTGGTCAACTTCATCGACCACTTTCGTCAGCTCAACTTCGTCAACGACACCGAGATGGCGGAGCAACTGGAAGGCATCCGCCGGGAACTGCTCCAGCGAACGGCTGGTGAGTACCGGGACGGCGCCAGTGCCCGTCAGCAATTGGTCAAGGGCCTGACCGCCCTGCGGGACCGTGCTTCGAGCATGGCTCGTGAAGACGTCACCGCGCTTGTCGAGAACTTCGGTTCTCTTGGCAGACGCAAGTTCACGCTCGCGGCCTGAGGACCGGTCTGTCCGGCCGCAGCGCCTTCGATCAATCACCGTCTCTGCAACACAACGCAAGGAGAGTACAATGGGTCAACACGACACCGAACAGGACTTGTTGTCGAAGCTGAAAGAAGAGTGGGTCAAGATGGGTGGAAAACGACCGAACGTTCTGGTCGCCGGTTACACCGGCAGCGGCAAGACGTCACTGATACAGGCGATCTGCGGGGATCTCGTTCCCGACGAAGCCATCGGCAGCGCCGATGCCACCACGGTCGGTTTCGACGAGTATGCCAACGACTACATCCGCGTGTGGGACTCGAAAGGACTGCAACCGGGAGAAGCCGAGGCCGAGTTCCTCAACACCATGCGCGGGTTCATCGATGCCCGCCAGAGGGATTCGCAACCGGATGAGCATGTCCACCTGGTGTGGTACACGGTCCAAGGTCCCGGAGCCCGAGTCACGGACTGCGATCTCGCACTGATCCAGGATGTCTTCGATCCCAAGCATGTCATCGTCGCGATTACCAAAGCGGACGTCACCCGTCCGGAACAGATCGCAGCCTTGATGACACGCCTGACGGACGCCGGCGTGCCCGAGGACAAGATCGTGATCACCAGCGATCGGCGTAGCGGCGCTACGGGATGCGAAGAGCTTATGGAGCTCACCAGAGCCATGCTGCCGGAGGCCTACGGGGATTCCTTCGTCGAAGGCCAACGGGTCGATCGTCGTGCTCGTCTCGACGTGATCTGCAATAAGGCCGGCAAAGCCAAAGCGGTCATCGCGACAGCATCCGCGGCTGCGGCCGGTATCGGAGCCATCCCGATTCCCATCGCTGATGCGGCTCTGCTGATTCCGACGCAGATGGCCATGATCGCACGGCTTGCAGTCCTCTACGGGCTGAGAGAAGAAGCCGTACGCGATCTCGCGCTGCCGTTTGTCGCACGGGTCGTCGGTGTCTACGGCGCCTCTTCGTTGCTCAAACTCCTTCCCGGGCTGGGCAGCCTGATTAATGCAGGCGTGGCCGGCACGCTGACAGGAGCGATGGGGTGGTACACACAGACCCGTTTCGAGGCCGTCGCGATGGCAAAGGTCCGTGGGGTACCGGCTCCGGAGCTGGCCTTCGACCCGGACCTGTTCCGGGAGTTCTTCGGGAACTTCAAGGGCGCCGGGATGGCGGAGAGTGACCAGGAAGCGCCCGCTTAGCGGGAGGCCGTTCCTGCTGTCCCACAGCCGTGCTTCACCCAGTTCACCAGGAGGACATCTGCGATGTCACACTTCACTCAGATCCACACCCGAATCCGAGATGCCACGGCGCTGCGTGTCGCATGTGCTGAGCTGGGCCTCGACGTTGCTGAGAACGCCGAGGCCCGAGGCTACGGCAGCAACCGGCGTACCGGTCGCTATGTCATCCGCCTGAAGGGCCCTTACGACGTTGCCGTCAATCCCACGCCTGACGGCGAGTTCGCCTTGGAGACGGATCTCTGGCAGGGACATGTCGAGAGAGAGCTCGGTCCCGGCCTGGGGCGTCTGCGCCAGCTCTACGCTGTACACAAAGCGTCGGCGGAGGCCAGGCGGCACGGACTCCGGGTCCGTCGCCAGGCACTCAACGACGGACGCATCCGCCTCGCCCTCACCGGCGTGTAGACACCCGGCCAACCCGAAACCCATCCCGGAGGATGCCATGAGACGCATTGATATCGACATCGGCCCCGACGGCGACCTCGCAATCGACGCCGTCGGTTTCAGCGGCCCCGATTGCGAAGAGGCGACGAAGTTCCTCGAGGAAGCTCTCGGGGAAACGGCCTCACGCGGGCGCAAACCGGAATACCGGCAACGCGCCCGTGTGCAGAGCCGTCAGAGCCTGGGACGCGGAGGGAACCGGTCATGACCTCACAAATGGTCCTGACCATCGACCCCGACGGAACGGGGCACTGCCTCTACAGCGAACTCATCGACCTGTACGCCATCGGCACCATGGAGTGCCGTCGCGCCAGTCATATCGAGTTCGAGGCCCGTACTCAAGAGTGGCAGGTGCTCACCCCCGAACGCGACAGCGTTCTGTTCTGTCACCGCTCTCGCAGTGTCTGTGAGGCGTGGGAACACGCCCACCTACAACCAGCCTGACACCTTGTCAGACACTAACGATTGAGACCATCCTATTTGGGAGACCCATACCATGCTTGCATTCGTATCATCAGGAACGCGCGGACACGCGCAGATCGACATGGCCCTCGAAGACTTCCTCCGTAGCGGGCACATGGTCGGCCGTGCCCGAGCCGCCATGTGTTCCCCGGAACAGCTCGTAGTTGACTACCTGCCGGAGTTCGATGCCGGTGATGCCAACGAAGTCCGCGAAGCCTTCAGCGAAGCCTGTTGCCAGGCGGCCGACGGCAAGATCGACAAGATCAAGTTCGATCAGGACGATCTGCGGTTCATTCGGCGCCGTTTCGTCAGGAGACCCCAGTTCCGCCTGTTCACGCAGTGGCCACAGGAAGCCGCTTGATCAAAGCCGGGTTGGTTGCAGAGGTCCACGCTGTTCAGCCACGTTCTTGGAGAACCTTGAACTTCGCGAACTCGAGGACCTCTTTCCGGCTCCCCGGAGAGAGCTGTGTGAACAGGAGACCAAGCTGTCCTACATCCGTGGGTTCACTGACCTGCCGCCCTGCCTGTCCATGTCCCGGCTGTGATGACGGCGACACGGTGTCAGGCTCTCCGCTCGGGATGACATCATCCAGGATATTACCCTCGGCGGCAAGTATCACCAGCTCGCGCTTCGCGTAGAGACCGGGCTTCCGACGGCGATGCACCCACGCTGACACCGTCTGGCGTGCGACCTTGCAGCGCTCGGCGATCTGCTTCTGGCTCAGGTACGTCCGTGCCTGGATGCGCTTGACCAAGTCCGACCAGTCCGGCTCGCCACGGTTGTCTCTATCGGCGGGTTGCCCTGGCGCCATGGTGTGTCCTCCGTGTTCACGGCGCCGGCAACGCACGTTCATGTCACGTTTGCGCATCCGGAACCGGTGATCCGACAATCGCATCACCTACGGTTGACACAATTCGATGTAGCGCATACGTTCCTCACGTAGCGCTAACGAGACATGCCAGGGCGCGTCCGCGGGGATCGATGAACTGATCCGCCCGTTGGCGTTGAGAAAGCACCGGCCACCACTGGCCTGACGTGGGAGAACCAATGGTCGACCTACGAGGAGTGTGCCCCCAAGGGCGGCGTGCCATCTGTTGGTGCACGCGGCGAAGTTCGTTGAGGAAGGAAAGCAGTAAGGAGAGGAGTCTAATCGATGAAAGAGCGAAGTGTGAAACGATGGACAATGGCAGGAATCGCGGTGGCAGCAGCGATGGTGTGGGCAGGGAGTCTGGACTCTCCAGCCCCCCCGGATGACGCGGGAAGCGCCATGTACACCTTGGAGGACATCTACAACCGTCTTGACACGGGCACAGCGGGTGCCAAACGCACCGGCCCGTTCGTGGAGCCTGGTGCGGCTCCGGGCAGCACGGGCCATACGCTGAACGAGGTGATGGCCAAGACGCCTGCGATGGATAACACCAACGGAGCAGCCCCGGAAGACGTTGCCTTGGGCAAGACGTTCTGGGGACTGAAGGACGGCACGTGGGGCCTGCAGATCGGTACAGCCATGGATGAGAATACGATTGCATTGCTCACGACAGGACAGACGACGTCCTACGCCACGGGCGATGACGGCAGCACGCAGACGGGGCTCGCCTGGCCAGGCCCCCGCTTCACGGACAATGGTGACGGGACCGTGACTGATAATGTGACGGGCCTGGTGTGGACACAGAATGCAGACTTGTCCGGCACCAAATCATGGAACGACGCTCTGACCTACTGCAATGGCTTGTCTCTGGCAGGTCACGACGACTGGCGACTACCGAACATGCGAGAACTCCATAGCCTGATCGACTATGGACGGGCCGATCCTGCGTTGCCTGCAGGGCATCCCTTCACAGACGTGCAATCAGGTCCCATTTGGGGCTACTGGACGAGTACCACCGGCATCGACAGCGAGGAGGCGTGGGGAGTGCAGCTGAGCCGTGGCTTTATGAACGACTCCTACAACAAAGTGTCCTCATACTACGTCTGGCCGGTTCGGGGAGGGGGCACGGGTGTGTTGCCCAAGACGGGCCAATCCATCTCGTACGCCTCCGGTGATGACGGTCACCTGCAGGTGGGGGTCACGTGGCCGAATCCACGCTTCACGGACAATGAGAACGGGACGGTGACTGACAACATGACGGGCTTGGTCTGGCTGAAAAATGCCAATGCCTTCGGGGCACGGGATTGGGCGACCGCGTTGACGTATTGCGCCAATCTCAACAGCGGCGAGGCAGGACTCCAGGACGGGTCTTCGCAAGGTGAGTGGCGACTGCCGAACGTGCGGGAACTCCACAGCTTGATCGACTGCAGACGTTCCGGACCTGCACTGCCTTCAGGATACCCTTTCACCGGCGTGCAGTCGACCTACTATTGGTCGGGTACTACGTACGCTTACAGCACCGACTCCGCGTGGGACGTGAACATGACCAGCGGTCGCTTGAACGGCATGAGCAAGACGACGAGCACGAGCAGGTACGTGTGGCCGGTGCGCGGAGGGAATTAGGGAATGCCGATTCCCGAGCGCCGGATGCCGAATGAGTCGGCGGCAGGCGGCAGTGGTGGAGATGGCGTTCAACTCCAGAGCTAACAGGAGGTCAAGATGAGACGCAACACGGCAAGCAAAATGAGGTGTCTGACGTTGCTGGCGTTGTTTGCAGCAACGTGCGGTGTGTGGGCACAGGGAACAACGACCCCGGCTACGGGCCATGCCTGGAGCGAGACGGTTGGTTGGATCAACTTCGCTCCGACACACGGCGGCGTAACCGTCCATGAGGACGGCAGTGACAGCTATCTGTCCGGGTACGCATGGGCCGAGAACGTTGGCTGGATCAAGGTGGGAAGCGGAACGGGGCCGTATGCCAACAGCTCGTCCACCGACTGGGGCGTAAACATGGACGCCGCCGGTAACATGTCCGGCTACGCCTGGAGCGAGACCACGGGCTGGATCAACTTCGGTGACGCCAATGGCCCGGCTGTAGCGATGGCCCCCGACACGGGCGAGTTCAGCAACTACGCCTGGGGCGAGAACTACGGCTGGCTGCACTTCAAAGACGCCCTATACGGCGTCTTGCGCAGCGGCGGCGTCTCATCGGGTACCGTGCCCACACTCAGCGAGTGGGGCATCATTGCTATGATGTTGATGCTCGCCTACGCCGCCCACCGGCGGCTGGCATACGCCCGGCAGCAAGAGGCCTGAGACAGCCAGTCAGCTTCGGATATGCTACAGTACAGCTTTGGCGGGCGCGGTGCCTTGGATATCCCTCCGTGTCCGCCAAGATGGTCTGCCGGTGATCTAACCATCACACAACACGGCATGCCATCACCTTGGGGAACCGCCGTGGGCCTCCCTCCCTACCCCTTCCCGCTAACACCACGGTGGTTCCCCTCTTTTCTTCCCCCTCCCTTCTTGCCTGGACCTGAGTAGACGGGCCATGCCCCTGTCTCGCTGCCTGTCCACGCCCATCACCAGAACACACACCATCCAGCCATGGAGATCCCCATGCAAGAGAAGCTCACTCAACGCATCAGAGCCGGATTCTCCGGCTTCTGCATCGTCACCGCCGAAGAAGCACGTTTTGAACAGGTGATCCACGCAGTCGCGGAGGATCTCGACTACCAGCTCTACTCATGGAGTGTCACCGACGGTCTGCTGTGTCCGGCATCCGGCAGTGTGCGCGACGTGCCCGACCCGCTCGAAGCCGTGAACGCGCTGAAAGACCTCCCGGAGAGCTCCATCCTCCTGCTCCGGGATTTCCACCACTTCCTGGGGCAAGACGGCCAGCCCACCGATCCCATTCTGCTTCGGGCCGTGAGGGATCGACTGCGCGATGCCCGCCGTACGGGCAAAGTGATCATCATCACGGGATGTGCCATCACGCTCCCTGTTGACCTCAGGAAGGAGTTCGTCACTCTCGACCTGCCTCTTCCGGAACGTGACACGCTCCGGGCCATGGCCGAACGCCTTGCGGAGTCCGCAGGAATCAATGCGGAAAGCGCGTCACTGGACGGTGCGACCGAAGCCGCTCGCGGACTCACCACCGTCGAAGCCGAAGACATCATGGCGCTTTCTCTGGTTGCCCGGCAGACGCTGGACACGGAGATGATCGCCCGAGAGAAGGCCAAGGCCATCGGGGACGGTGGCATTCTGGAAGTCATCGAGCCGACTGAGACGGTCAGTGACATCGGTGGACTGGAAGCCCTGAAGACTTGGCTTGGCAAGCGTCAGAAGGCGTTCAGTGCCGACGCACGCGAATTCGGATTGCCGACGCCCAAGGGCGTTCTGATTCTCGGAATTCCCGGTACGGGCAAGAGCCTGACGGCCAAAGTCACGTCCTGCCTGCTCCAGAGGCCCATCCTCAAGCTGGATGCAGGGAAGCTGTTCGCCGGTATCGTCGGTGAGAGCGAAGCCAACCTGCGACGAGCCACTCAGACAGCCGAAGCGATCGCGCCTTGCATCCTCTGGATTGATGAGATCGAGAAAGGCATGAGCGGCGCCCGTAGCAGCGGCGCCACTGATGGCGGCACCAGCGCCCGTGTGTTCGGCAGCTTCCTGTCATGGATGCAGGAAAAGACATCGCCCGTGTTCGTGGTGGCTACGGCCAACGACATCAGTCAACTGCCGCCTGAACTCCTGCGCCGGGGGCGTTTCGACGATCTGTTCTTCGTCGACTTGCCCGATGAAACCGAACGCGAAGCCATCTGGCGGATCCACATCCGTCGGCACAACCGGTCGGAACGTGAGCTCGACATGACTGCATTCGTCAAACTGAGCGAAGGCTTCACCGGCAGTGAGATAGAGCAGACTGTCACCGATGCCATGTTCGATTGCTTCGACTCGGGAACTGACCTCACTTCTCAAGCGATCATCAGCGCGATCCAGAACACCGTTCCGCTGAGCATCACCATGAGTGAAGACATCGGCCGCCTGCGGAAGTGGGCCGCTCAACGGGCCAGGAGCGCATCACTCGCGACGTCCGCCTCGGGCCAACACCGGCGCATCGCGGCGTAGCACACCCACACACCCACAACAGAACGAAAACAGCCGGGCGGCCCCAACGACGGGGGCCGCCCGGTTGCGTCCTATGGATACAGGTGCTTCGCGTTGGCCCCCTCTCGCCAGGCTCTCTCTGTCCCTCCGTAAGCAGCGGAGAAAGCCAGACATCTGCCCGAAGTGCAACGGCATGAAACCGGCCTCTCGATGCACTGCTCTACCCCCTTTGTCTTCGCCGGATTACAACACGAAAACGTTGCCAGGAGCAAGATTTCCGGAGGCTTGGCCGTCCAATACGCAATCTGACGCTCTTGCCCACAGATGTCCGTCTGCCCCTTTTTTCACCAACCAACCCACGAAAGGCGACAAGATGAAGGCGAAAGAACCAGAACATCCGGACAGTGACAGCGGCCAGTGCGACGACGAGCGGCAGTTTCTGGTTGAGTGGCGCATCGACATCGTGGCCGGCAGCTTCCGCGAAGCTGCGGAGAAGGCTTTGCGGATTCAGCAGAAGCCGGACTCGATCGCGAACGTATTCGATGTGACCTGTGCCAAGACCGGAATCGTCCGGGCAATTGACCTGTTGGAGGACGCATCTGAGCCCCAAGCACTGCGCTGTTCCGTCTGCGGAAATCGCGTCGGCGTGACGAGGCTCCGCAGCCACCTCTGTCATCACAACCCGAATGCCGACAGCATGGACTCGGAGGACGTCCGCGACATGTTCGTTTTGGATGATCCCGGCGACACCCCGGTGGGTGATCTGCCGGCGTAGCTCCCCACTGCCACGGTTCACGGTCCGGTGAGGGCGGGGCGCGAGGAGGCAGAAAAGGAAAGGCAGGGGACCGTGGCTGTTAGCGGGGAGGGGGGAGGGAGGGAGGCGCCACGGTCCCCTGCACAGTTTTTGTAGACACTCGGCCAGCGAGAAAGTTGCATCACAGCATGCCGAAACAAGAGGGAAAGGAAACACAACACCATGCGAATCGTCATAGTCCTCAGCGGCGGTCTTGTTCAAGACATCCGGACCGACCTCCCTGACTGCACCTGCGCGGTCGTCGACCTCGATATCGACGACCTCGAACCTGACCGGATCACCAAATTACCTTCGGGCACAGACTGTCATCTGCGGTTCGAGAAGGCCAGCTACGCCCCCGGAGAAGTCGAACAAGTCTTCTGTTCTGAGGAGCTTCCCTCCGTTCCACCCGAACTCGTACTCGACATGGCGGCAGCCCTGGCCAAAGTCGTGGCATCCCACGACAACTGGCGCGCTTGTTCCGACATGCGGGAATCGCTGAACGTGTGGAGCGAAACCGTTGACGAAGCGCGCATCGTTCTCGACCGGCTGAGCAGAACCACACCGACAAAGGAGGGCACAGACGATGAGTGAGTACTTCTGGGGCCGGATCGAGATCGGCGGAGACCTGCCGAGGCAGGAGCTGTCCCGGTTCTGCAGAGCGTTGGGAGCCGGGAGTGAAATCGACCTGTTGCGCTT
>JGI10211J34971_10001706_pt1 | contig 18010 bp, 16 predicted proteins | sample Etolagsediment_FD_34971 | JGI IMG/M metagenome (IMG submission 34971) | reverse complement strand
GAGGTTAATCCTGCCATCTTCGAGAACATGGATAAGGCCCCGGGATTCTTTATGGGAAAGTATGAAGGCAAACCGGAATTTGAAGAGTCATTTTTTTCTGTCACATAACTTGAACTCTTCGGATTTATGCATATTCATAGATTTTCACAGGGTTCTCGACAAAATCGAGACTACAAAAGAAAAGTTAGCTGCACACGCCACATCTGGTGCAATTACCAACATCACACGGAGGGGTTTCTGTTGATTTGAGAGCCAAATGATATTCTTTCTTTAGAAATGATTTTTTGATGCCGTGGTCAATAAAATCCCATGGAAGTAGTTCATTAAGGTCTTTCGGTCTATACACAAAAAAATCCGGATTGACATCTGAGGATCGAAACGTTGCCTTCCAATTTCCATTATTCATGTATGTTGTTACTAACATCTTCCCCACCCGTCTGTCACCCCTTGAAAGCAGGGTCTGAACATATGCCCATTTTGGAACATCAAAACCAACTTCAATACCTCCCTCACCTGAGAGGCCCCCATATCAACATGTACGCCGCATTGTTCAAAGATCTTTGAAGTTTCCTTAAAGGTCGGAGGACATCCCTTGGCTAAAATCAACTCGTTTATCCATAAGCCATATAAACCAAATTCCGTTTCTGTTCTGTTTTTGGTTACTGATGGGCCTTAACGGAACTAGAGCGAGCAAAGGGAAAAAGTAGAGAAAATCTATATAATATAACGTCCATACCCAATCATTGCATCCGCAATATCCCTCCTTAAGCTTACAGTGTTTATGGGAGGCGAAACCATTAGCCTTCTAATCATATTGAGGTGTTTTTTTAATAATTCTCCATTTTCCATAGCCTCTAATGACTCTCTAGCGAGGAAGCCTATTTTTTCAAGTGAATCATGGACAAGTACCTTTGTCATTTTAACCGGGATTATAGAACTTCCAGGTTTATTGGAATTTAACATCTTTTGAGATCTAAGAATAGCGCTCTCCATAGAGTAAATTTCAATTACCATATTGCTTATCATACCAACAAGTTCCTGTTCCTCCCTTATGTTTTTTCCATACTTCTCGTAGGCTATACCTACCACCATCAAACTTATATTTTTAGAAATCTCAATTAATTTAGTTTGGGTATTCAAGCCTTCAGGATCATCAGAATTGACAGGCTCGAGTTTGTCAATATCGTCAGATACCTGATGGAAAGCCGACATTAAATCAAATGTGCCTTTGGTTATCCTTCTGATCAAAGTACTAACGATAACTATCCGGTTGATTTCATTGGTGCCTTCCCAAATCCGATTTATTCTGGAATTTCGGTATGCCAGCTCTGGATGATTTCCATGTATATATCCATAGCCACCAAAGATCTGGACCTCTTCATCAACTACGTAGTCCTCTGTCTCAGATCCATAAATCTTATTAATCGAACACTCAATAATATATTCCTCGAGTGCCTCGGCAGTCTTGAAACCAACATCATCCGAGTTCATGTCTAGGTTTTCTAATTTAGCCTGAATTAACCCTGCTGTGCGATAGGTCATGCTTTCCGCTGAGAAAAGTCGAATAGCCATCTCACTAATTTTTTCTTTTATCAAGCCGAATCCACATATAGGCCTGCCGAACTGGACCCTTTGCTTGGCATATTTAACTGCTTCAAAGAAGGCTGCTTTGGCACTTCCAATACAAACAGCTCCTAGTTTATAACGTCCCATATTAAGGGCATTTAAAGCAACGACGTGCCCTTTCCCCACTTCACCCAATACATTTTCTCTAGGCACATTAACATTATCGAAATGGTATGCTCTTGTTGAGGTTCCGTGCATACCCATCTTTTCCTCTTCCTCGTCAACAGAAACACCTTTCAAATTTTGCTCAACAATAAAGGCAGTGAAGTATTTGCCATCTACTTTGGCATAAGTGAATATTATATCTGCAAAACCGGCATTTGTTATAAACTGCTTACTTCCGTTTAAAACATAGTGTTTTCCGTCCTCAGAAAGCGTAGCTGTAGTTAAAGGATTGAGAGCATCTGAGCCCGCCTCTGGCTCAGTCAATCCAAAGGCCCCGATAAGTTCACCTGAACTTAACCCAGGGAGATATTTTTCCTTTTGTGTTTCTGTTCCAAATAAGGCCAAAGGTAAGGTGCCGATACCGGTATGATTTAGTTCGGTTACAGTAAAGGAACCAGCTCCGTATCCAAATTTTTCTGAAACAACAACAGAGGTTATCTTGTCTAATTCCATACCTCCATACTTCTCCGGGATATCAATTCCCAAGAATCCTAACTCTCCGGCTTTCGCCATGAGTTCCCTAGATAAATCATTACTTAGTATTTCAATTTCATCGCCCCGACTAATAATTTCTCCCATTATAAAATCCTCAACTGCCTTTGCAATGTCTTTATGTTCGTTAGTAAAATCCTCCGGTGTAAAACTTTCTTCAAAGGTAATATTTCTTATTAGAAACATTCCACCGTTAGCTGACTTTTTATCATTATCATCCATAAGTAATGCCTCCTTACTGTATTTCGCTGCTAAAATATAAATAATTCCATGATCAGTGTTTTAATCTCATGAGCCTAAATATGGATTCACAAGAAATAATATTTAATATTACATAATACCACCTGATTTAATTTGGCAGGCCTGAAAGATCAATAACAAAATATCACTAAACGTAAATTGCTATCAATGATTTGCAGACTTTTAATACTACGATTGATAGGCTTCTATAGATAAAGCTTTATTTGGTGCAATAACCAAGGCTTCTCCTTCCAGAACCATATCGTCCTCCTGGTTTATGCAGGTAGTTTTAAACCGAACACGATTTTTTTCCGAAAGAGTTACTACTTATACACATGCAGTGACTACGTCATGCACCTTCACAGGATTTAAAAAATTCAAGGCCTGCTGAAGGTAAACATTCCCCGGACCGGGTAAGTTCATCCCCATCAATCCCGAGACCAAGCCCGCAGCTATCATCCCATATGCTATTGGGTTTTTGAAACGGGTCTTTGCAGAGTAAACTGGATCAAAATGAACCGGATTGAAGTCTCCGGTTACAGCTGCAAACAAGGTGAGATTGGTTTGTGTAATCTGTTTTGAAGTTCGTGCTGTTTGTCCTATCTTGATTTCTTGAGATAAGATTTTTTTCAATTTTGATCTCCCGGATCACTAGCCACAGCCCGAGATAGGAGTAAGACAACTTCGTCGATTTCTCTCATCTTATCAATATCTGCCCCCTCTTCCAGTATAAGCCATCTCAAAGCCATATGACTAAAGGCACCTAGAAATAGATTTCTGAATATCCTTACATTGACATTATTTCGAATGCTTCCATCCCTCTTTCCTTCTTCCAAAACATCCGTTATTATTTTAAGATAGCGTTGAAAAGTTTTATAGACCTCCGATCCATAGAATCTTTGGCTGAGCTGAATATGAAGTAAAAAAACCTTCACGAAATTAGGCTCCGTCATATAAAGATAAAAATGATAACGGATAAAACGCCGGAGCTTTCTTAAAGGAGTTTTTAGTTCAAAGATTTCCTCTAACTGGGCTATATGTTCTTTAAATCTTTGTTCTGGGATAGAGAGGAGGAGGTCATCTTTATTTTTAAAATACTCATAAATTGTTCCTTCTGAAACATCAGATAATTTAGCAATATCGCTTATGGTAGCTTGAATATACCCTTTCTCTGCAAAGATCTTTTCTGCTGCTAAGAAAATTCGTTTTGACTTATCCAATTGCGTATCATTTGATTTAGCTTGATTAATAATCATAGGTAAAATAATATCTAAAATATCATCCATATCCATTACAGATTTATTTATCTCTTTTAAAACTAGATAGCTTAATGTTTCCCAGTCAAGAAGCCCAAGAATAATATCTCTGACAAGGCGAATATCTAAGTCATCCCGAAAGACACCCTCTTTAATACCAGCTTGTAAAATGCCTAGCATGACCCCAGCGTATTTTCTTATTAAATAATAAGCTTCATGTCTGTAAAAGTTTCTATTAGAACGACATTCTAGTAAGAGAAGGCGCACATATTTAGGGTAGGTGTCATTATAATGGAGATGGGACCATATCATTTTACTGAGCTTGCTAACAGGGTCTGGGATTCCTTGAAGCTGTTCAAATAAGTACTTTTCTAGGATTTTTTTCATCCTTCTCCCTGGTATAGAGAAAAGGAGATCTTCCTTTCCTTTAAAGTAGTTATAGATGAGGGAATCTGTAACTTCTGCCTTCTTTGCAATTTCGGCTATACTGGAGCCTTGCAAACCTTTCTCAGACATGACTTCTTCTGCTGCATCAATTATTTGGTTTATTTTCTTGCTAGTATCCATTGGTTTATCCTTTGATCCATATTACCTTGCCAAAAAATCTGATTTTCGTTAGAAAATTATTATTTTCTAATCATATTATAATAAATATGTCAATATATATTTCTTATGCTATTGAAATTTGGATCTAACATATTGATATAAAAACTAAAATAAGACAATATATTTATTTTAAAATAAAGCTTGACATAATTATTCAATTTATTTTATAAATTCTACTCAATTAATGATTGGATTGAGCCTAATTTATTAGAAGAGGTAAAATGTATAAAGATATTGTTATTGTGAGTGCGGTTCGGACTCCTTTTGGACGGTACTGCGGGGCTCTCAGGGAATATGACTATTATGACCTCGGAGCTCTTCCCATAAAAGAAGTTTTGACCCGCGTCAATGTCCCAGGAGATCAAGTCGATGAAGTTTACTGGGGTGTAGGGGACACTTCGGTAACAAAAGAAGTTTTTACGCCTGTTGCAGCCCGGCAGACCCTTATCAAAGCTGGTCTTCCAGATACCATACCTTCGGTTAGCTTGGATAAAGCATGTGTCTCGGCCATGTCGGCTGTTCATTACGGCTGCCGGGCCATAGTGGCTAATGAAAACCAGGTGGCAATTGGCGGAGGTGCTACATCTTTTAGTCAAGAGCCATTAATAGTTAGAGGCTTACGTTGGAAAGGCTTTCGATTGGGAGATGTGAACATGCAAGACCCTCTATTTGGGATGAATTATAAAGACTTTCTCCCTGTGTCCGTGGAAACAGACAATGTAGCTATTGAATATGGTATATTGCGTGAAGAACAAGATGAGTGGGCATTAAGAAGCCATAAGAACTATGGTAATGCTTGGAGGGCAGGAAAATTCAAAGAGGAAATAATGACCTTGGAAATTCCACAGAAGAAAGGGGATCCCATCATTCTAAATATAGATGAACAGTATCGGCCGGATGCGAGCATTGAGAGTTTGGCTAAGCTTCCAACGATTTATGGCTGCAAGAACATTACGGCTGGAAACGCACCTGGATTGAACGATGGTGCCACGGCCATATTATTCATGACTCGCTATAAGGCCAATGAACTGGAGGTAAAGCCACTAGCTGAAATTGTGGCTATGACTTCCATTGCTATAAGTCCGCTACGTATGCCTGAGGGCCCTGCGTATGCAGCTATGAAAGCACTTAAAATGGCTGACTTAACCATCGATGACATTGATGTTATGGAAATCAACGAAGCCTTTGCTGCCGTACCGCTTGTTAGCACACTTTTACTTACTGATAAAGACAGACAGAAGGCGAAGGCACTCCGTAAAAAGACCAACATCAATGGTAGTGCCGTTGCTATCGGACACCCGAATACAGCCAGTGGAGCCCGCCTGATAATGAATCTCATGTATGAATTATCGCGTCGTGGTGGAGGTTATGCTCTTGGAGCAATATGCGGAGGTTTGTCTCAGGCCGACGCTTGCATCATCAAGGTGTGATTAGATGGAGGAAAAGAAAATCATCTATGGATCTCAAATATATAAATTTCAAGAGTGAAGAAGGGATTGCTTGGGTGCAATTCAACCGACCCGAAAAACTAAATGCACTCAATCCTGCTGTGTTGCGAGATTTGGAAAGTGCTGTGGCCTGGTGTGAAGAAGATGACACCCTTAGGGTAGTTGTCCTTATAGGCAATGATAAAGCGTTTATAGCAGGTACCGATATTGGTGAAATGCTAAAAGCGGACATTAAGATGGTTTATCAATTGGCTGATCAAATAATGCGTGTACAAGAGAGGCTCGCTGATTTGCCAAAACCTACAATTGCGGCAATATCTGGATATGCCCTCGGTGGGGGCTGTGAGATCGCGCTATGCTGTGATTTTAGAATTGCAGCTGAAAACGCTATTCTGGGTTTACCCGAGATAACATTAGGGATAATTCCTGGCGCAGGTGGCACTCAGCGTCTGCCGCGTTTAATAGGCATTAAGTCGGCCACGGAACTTATTTTTACAGGCGAGAGCATCAAGGCGGACAAAGCGGAGAAGATCGGATTGGTAAGTAAGGTGGTACCTTTTGATCAATTAAAGACCGAAGTAGAAACTATTGCTTCGAAACTAATTAGAAGGCCTGCTCTGGCTCTTCGAGCAGCTAAGACTGCTATCCGTAAAGGTTATAATACCTCCCTTAAGGAAGGATTACAGATTGAACAGGATCTATTTTGTATGCTCTTTGGAACAGAGGATCAGAAAGAAGGAATGGCAGCTTTTTTAGAAAAGCGAAAAGCGGCATTTAAAGGAAGATAGGGAGATAATCTATGAGAGAAATACATAAAGTAGGTGTAATAGGTTCTGGGATGATGGGTGCCGAAATTGCACTTTGTTTTGCTATGTCCGGGTTTGACATAGTCATGAAAGATATGAATCTTGAATTAGCACAAAAAGGGGAAAACCGACTGAAAAGCGGCCTGGATAAGGCAATCCAAAAGGGGAGGTTTCAAGCTGAGGATAAAGACATTGTACTTTCTCAAATTACCCTTACAGATCAATATGAAAGTCTTGAGGATATGGACTTGGTGATAGAAGCGGTTTTTGAAGACTTGCAGATTAAGAAAAGAGTTTTTTATGAATTGGACAGCGTTTGCAAGTCGGAATGTGTCTTTGCCACGAACACCTCCAGTATTCCTATCACTCAGCTGGCGACTTCCGTAAAATCAGAGCGAATAGGTCAGTTTTTAGGCGCTCATTTTTTCTCACCTGCCTCTGTCATGAAACTCGTGGAAATCATACCCGGCTTGGAAACCGAAGAGGAGACTATATCATCTATGATTCATTGCTGCAAGGCAATTGGGAAAAAAGCAATAACAGTAAAAGATGTGGCAGGTTTTGCTGCCAATAGAGTTTTGCATGCTCTAGCAATTGAAGCAACCAGACTGGTAGAAGAAGGTGTGGCTTCCCCAGAGGATATAGATCTGGCCTGTCGTTTAGGATTAGGGCATCCAGTTGGGCCCTTCACCTTGATGGATTTAGCAAGCAACGAACTAACACTCAAGGTTCAGGAAGTACTATTTGAGGCGTATGGAGAGAGATTTAGGCCGCGCCCGATTCTAAAACAGAAGGTATATGCCAATCATTTAGGTCGTATTTCAGGAAAAGGATGGTACCTCTATTAGCATTTTTCGTCTTGATGATGGAAGTTTTTTTAGCACAATGTCGGCTTATGATATTTGGGAATTTTGACAAAGGTTTGTTGGTTGTTCTTTTGAATTCTATGAAGCTTAAATTTACCTAAATTTGTAATCTAAGTGTCTAAAGCTATTATTAATGACTCAGAAAGTTGCATCAGGCGCTCAACACCTGAAGATATCTCTAAATCTTATGAAGGAGTTTTTAGGAGGAAAGGCAAGTGAGTATTCTTAAGGCTTTTGATCTTACTGGTAAAGTCTCTGTCGTTACGGGAGGAGGTAGTGGCTTGGGTCGAATGATGGCAATTGGGTTAGCAGAAGCAGGTTCTGATATCATTATCTGCTCGAGGAAGTTGGAAAAATGTGAAGCAACTGCCGATGAGATAGAGAAATTGGGAGTCAAGACTTTGGCAACTCAGTGTGATCTTAACTGTGATGAGGATTTAGATCAACTCGTTAGCAATACGATAAAAAAATTTGGAAGAATTAATGTATTGGTAAATAATTCAGGACTAACGTGGGCTGGCCCGCCTGAGGATATTAAAATAGAAAACTGGAAAAAGGTAATTGACGTGAACATTACCGGTACCTTTCGATGCACACAAAAAGTAGGCAGGGAAATGATCAGACAAAAAAGCGGAAAGATCATCAATATTTCATCGGCAGCAGGCCTTGGAGGAACGGACCCAAAATATCTCGATTCTCTTCCCTATAACACCTCAAAAGGCGCTCTTATAGTTTTTACAAAGGACCTGGCAGTGAAATGGGCAAAATACAATATAAACGTCAACTGTATTGCTCCTGGTTGGTTCTATACAAAAATGACCAAGTTGGTCATGGAACATGAGGCTGATATAATGCGGTCCCGCCTTTTGATAAAGAGATTTGGGGTTGAGCATGATATCAAGGGTGCAGTGATTTTTTTGGCGTCAAACGCTTCGGATTATATGACTGGACAGATCATGAACGTGGATGGGGGCCTATCAGCTTGGGCATCCTAAAGCAGTTAAAAAAGAAAAGGGGAAACTATTGCCTTTTCAACTTTTAAGAGTCGGATATAAAGCCGACGCTTAAATTTGCCGAAGAAATTATTACGGGTGCTATATCGATAAAAAGTCATGACAAGGTGTAGATATAGAAAGAGAGAAGAAAATAAGGAGGGAAGAGGTGTTAGCAAGGAGTTTAACTTGATTAAGGAGAAATGATGATGAAGTTTGAGACTATTATTTATGAAAGGGATGGAAAGATAGCAACCATAACCCTGAACCGACCGGAGAAATTCAACGCCATTAAGTCGCCCATGCCGGAAGAAATAGAAAAGGCCCTGGAATTAGCAAACTTTGACCAAAATGTGCGGGTTATCATTTTGAAGGGCGCGGGAAAGGCCTTTTGCGCTGGTTTTGATTTTTCCGGTGATCTGGAGCATTTTGCTGATTGGGGTGGGCAGGCTGGAAGCAAAAACTGGGACCCAGGGAACGATATGATAATGGTGACCAACCCTTTCAAAGCTCCTGTTCCCAAGTTCATGAGCATCTGGCGTAGTCCCAAGCCTGTCATCGCCCGGGTCCACGGCTGGTGTGTGGGTGGGGGCTCTGATATGGCTCTTTTGTCCGACGTGATTATAGCCTCTGAGGACGCCAGATTTGGAACCCCCTATTCCAGAGTTTGGGGCTGTTATCTGACAGGTATGTGGTTTTATCGGCTAGGTCTCACAAAGACAAAGTTGCTTGCGCTCACGGGGGATTCAGTAAACGGCAAGGAGGCTGAAGAAATAGGCTTAATTAACAAGGCAGTCCCGATCGAGAAACTTGAAGAGGAGGTGCAGTACTGGGCTCAAAGGATAGCCAAAATTCCTATTACACAGCTTGCGGCAATGAAACTGGTCGTCAACCAGGCCTATGAGAACATGGGCCTCCACAGTACCCAAACATTGGGCGTTGTCTTGGATGGGTATATGCGAAACACTCCAGAAGGATTGGCCTTCGTCAAAGACGCTAAAGAAAAAGGGGTGTCGGCAGCTATCGCGGACCGAGATGGCCCCTTCGGTGACTACAGCCAAGCTCCGGCTTCCAAGAAGCCCAACGGGATTCCCTGATCAGCAACGGTTGATCCCTCCTGTCGATCTGGGTCATACGGCGGCGGTGTAGTTATTAGGATACTAATTTGGGGTAAGAAGTCACGGGCTGTGTTGACCTCAAAGAAGAAGACACCAGGTTGTAGGGGAGATACGTTAAGGGAGGTAACATGTTACTAGAGGGCAAGGTCGTTTTGATAACGGGAGCAGGCCGTGGGATCGGCAGAACAACCGCATACATTATGGCAGATGAGGGGGCAGCCGTCGGAGTGGTGGATATATTGCCTGAGGTTATCGCCACTGCTCAGAGAATTGAAAAGAGAGGCAGTTCTTCCGTAGCAGTCTTGTTTGATATTTCGGATCCTGTACAAGTACACGAGGGAATTAAAAAGATTCGACAGAGATTGGGGAATATTGATGTGCTTGTAAATAACGCGGGCATTGTGAACAACATTGCCAGTTTATCCAAAATGCCTCATGAGGCATGGGAGAAGGAAATCTCAGTGAATCTCACAGGGGCCTTTAACATGATTAAAGAAGTCATTCGACCCATGGCTAAAAACAAATGGGGGAGGATCATCAATATTTCCTCACTCGGTGCTGCTGGGGGTCTTCACAAGCAAATTGGTTATGCGGCCAGTAAGGCTGGCCTCCTTGGGTTAACCAAAACAGTAACGCTTGAGCATGCTAGAGATGGCATCACCTGCAATGCTATCCTTCCCGGGTTAATCGGTACGGAACTGGTTCATAATATGCCTGAAGAGATTAGGAATAGCGCTGCCTCCTTAATTCCATCCCATAGATTGGGTAAAATGGAAGAGGTGGGTTATCTTATTTCATTTTTAGCCTCTGACAGGGCTGCATATATTAATGGAGCAGAGATCTATATAGACGGAGGAATGAGCCTGAATATGAGTTCTTTAGGAAGCCGCAAGGAAACCATAAAAGTGGATGGATTTCAAATTCAAGAATAATGTTGTTCCCATTTAGATAAATTAATGCCCGCTGAAGGATAGTTCAAATGACAGAACATTTTACTCGATCAAAAATAGCACTCAAACAGCTATACACACCCAAAGATATCAAAGATCTTGATTATCGTAAGCATCTCAATGCTCCCGGATTTTATCCCTACACTAGGGGAAGAAGTGCAGATACTGGCGGGGTATGGATTCAGCGAGAGCTATCCGGTGAAGGAGAGCCATTAAGATCAAACGAACAGCTTAAGTATCTGATTGAAAAGGGACAAATGGGGATCGACGTAATTGGCGATAGCCCTACCATGGCCTGTCTGGATCCAGACCATCCGTTTGCGGCGAATGCGATTGGAACTCAGGGTGTTTCCCTGTGCTGTCTTCAGGATTATAAGGAGCTATATAAAGATATTCCTCTGGAATACATTACGGTATCGAGCTCTGTGCCTGCACCCTTTGCCATAGCAGGCTTGTACCTCGTTGCTAAGGAAAACGATATTTCCCCTCACAAACTCAGAGGCTCTGTAATTCAAGCTCCTTTCTATGCCGAGGATTGTGGATATTCCATGCATATGCCGTTTCCTCTAAGACTTAGGCTGACAACTGATTCAATAGAATTTTGCTCCAAAGAGATGCCTAAGTTTCATTCTTTTCTCGAAGATACTTACTTTTTCAGCGAAGCAGGGCTGCACGTAGCTGAGGAAATGGCATTGGGCTTCATCGAAATCAGGCATGTTGTTCGGAATTTGCTTAAGCGTGGGTTGGACATAGATAACTTTGCATCGAGAATAGCGATACTTGTTAATTGCGGTATGGATTTTTTCGAGGAAATCGCCAAGATCAGAGCGACTAGGCGACTTTTTGCAAAAATGATGAAAGAGGAATTTGGCGCAAAAGATCCTCGTTCAATGGCTGTAGTCATTACTTCACACACCTCTGGACTATCTCTCACCGCACAACAGCCGTTCAACAATATTGTTAGGGGTGCCATTCAAACCTTGGCTCTGGCATTAGCCGGCGTACAGGCCGCAGAGGTCTCTGCTTTTGATGAGGCATATAGGACGCCCAGTCCCGAATCTCATCTCGTCGGCCTTAAAACCCAGCAAGTCATCCATCTTGAGTCTAATGTAACGAAGGTGGCAGATCCACTTGGCGGATCATATTTTATGGAATCACTGACAGATGAAGTCGAAAAGCGGATATGGAATATGGTTATGGAAATCGAAGCCATGGGCAACGCGGTAGAGTTATCAGGCAAGGGGTGGTTTAAGAAGTTCTTCGGTGACACCATCGAAAGGTATGCCAAGCAGATCAGCAACGGTGATTTGTTAAAGGTGGGGGTCAACGTTCATCAAATCCCTGACAAAGAAGATACCCTGTTGAAAGATGTGGCGGAGGGGAAAATCGAACCGTGTTGGGAACGCATTGAAAAGATAAAAGATTTCAAAAAGGGGAGAGATCAAAAACGGATTATAGATGCCCTTAGAGGGATCTATGAGAAAGCAAAAGTAGAAAGTGAAAATTTAATGTATCCAATTATAAGGGCTACAAAAGCAGGCGCTACAATGGGAGAAATTGCTGGAATGATGCGCATGGCTTACGGTTCTCCCTATGACCCCTATGGCAAAATTGAATCGGCTGTTGGAAAGGGATTCTGATGGATAAGATTAGAGTACTAATCGTTATCTTGGGTTTGGATCAACACGAGGTTGGCGCAATCGCCGTTTCAAGAATGCTAAGAGATGCGGGAATGGAGGTGATCTATGCTGGAAGGTTCAATTTACCGCCCATGATTGTTCAAATGGCTATGGAGGAAAATGTTGATGTCATTGGGCTAAGCTGCCACTCTTGGGAGTACTTCTATTATGTTCCAGAATTGTTGGAGCTTTTGAAAGAAAAAAAGCTTGAAATCCCGGTCATTATCGGCGGGTCGGTCATTACACCAGGCGACGCAGAAATTATAACGAAAAAAGGGGTTGCTGCTGCTTTCGGACCCACATCTTTAAATGAAGATATTATTCAGACTATAAAACGTATTACATCTGGAAAAACCAGATGACCGCACAGGGGGAAGAACAATAAATAAGAGAATAATCCATACACCATGAAGTCAGAAAAAAGTCAACAAGATATGCAGACTTTCGAAATCATTTATTTAAACGGGTGAGTGACATATTTATAACAATTAATCGCTTCTTATGATCGGGGCAAGAAATATGACTAAGAAAAAAATTTTTACCAAAGAAGAGTTGAAAGCCATGGGTGAACGGACATTAGACCTCCTAGAATCCAGCATTGAAGCTGGTGATATGGAAACAGCAAAAAAACTAAGTCAGAGAATGTACAGTGAGTTTTTGGCAATGCATGACCTCTATAGAGATTGGGTTACTGATATTCTAACATTCATCGGAAAACGATATGGAGAAGAAGTTTTATATGAGGCATTGAAAGAAACGGTGGGCGGTTATACAGCGCGTTTAAGTAGTCGATATACAAATAAACCTATACGGCGTAAAATGAAAATATTGGTTGCTGGGCTAAGAGGACATCTTCAACCATTTAAGATAGAGGAAGATGACGAAAAGTTTATTATTACTCCACAGCCTTGCGGAAGCGGTGGTCGGCTTATTAAGGAAGGGGGCTATGGTCCGCCTTATCACTTTTTAAAAATAGAGAAACCCCAGCCTATGACCTTTAATCGGTCGAATTTTCCGGTATACTGCGCTCACTGCTATTTTCAGAATATCACAGCCACTGAGCCGGGAGGCCCTCCCCTTTTTATTACGGAACCTTCTCAGAAATTGGGAGAGAAGCCATGCCGTATATATGTCTACAAATAAAGAGCTATTCCCAACTGTTTTGGTACACCAAATCTGAATGGGAAACAAATGAGTAATTTTATAACAGAGAAAGTCCTGGAAATAGAAGGCTTGCACCTCCGTTTCGGGGGGCTTCAAGTCTTAAAGAATGTTGAATTCCACATTGGTAATCATGAACTTCTAGCCATCATCGGCCCTAACGGTGCTGGAAAGACCAGTATACTTAACTGCATCAATGGATTTTACCGGCCCCAATCGGGAACTATTTTTTTCCAAGGCATACCAATTCATTTACTCAAGCCTCATGACATTGCGAAGTTAGGAATTTCCCGTACTTTTCAAAACATCGAGTTGTACACAGGCCTCAATGTTATGGAGAACTTGATGGCTGCCCGCCACATTCATATGAAGAAGGGGGCATTGGCCGATTTTTTTTTCTTTGGGCCCGCCCGACATGAAGAGATCAAACACCGGGAGGTGGTGGAGGAAATTATCGACTTTTTGGAGTTAGCACCCGAACGTAAAAAAGTTGTTGGAACAATACCATACGGCGTGCGCAAGCGTGTTGAGCTAGGGCGTGCATTGGCCATGGAGCCGATACTTCTCTTATTGGATGAGCCTATGGCCGGTATGAATTTAGAGGAAAAGGAGGATATGGCTCGATTCATCTTGGATGTCTCGGAATTGCGGCGAGTCCCCATGATAATCGTTGAGCACGACATGGATCTCATCATGGACATTGCAGACCGAGTCATCGTGCTGGACTTTGGCCAAAAAATAGCAGAGGGCTTGTTCTCAGAGGTTGTGAAGGATCCCAGAGTCGTTGAAGCATATCTGGGTGAGGAAGAGGTTTTCGATGGCTAATATAGATAAATCTGCTTTAAATACCCTGCCCAAGCTGCTTAGGGCACGCACCCTGCGCTTTGGTGACCGTAAAGTTGCTATGCGGGTCAAAGACAGGGGAATCTGGCACCGGTACACGTGGAAAGATTACTACGAGCGTGTAAAGGATCTCTGTTTGGGCATGGTAAGTCTTGGTCTTCAGCGGGAAGATAAAATCTGTATCATTGGAGAAAACAAACCGGAGTGGTTCTGGGCCGAGTTAGCAGCGCAAGCCGCTGGAGGAATCGCCGTGGGAGTTTTCACGGATTGCGCCCCAGGAGAGATCAAGTATTATGTGAAGGATTCTGACGCCAAGTTTGTCGTGGCCCATGATCAGGAGCAAGTGGATAAGGTACAGGAAATCAAGGATGAAATTCCCCTGCTAAAGAATATCATCTACTGGGACCCCAAAGGATTGTGGAGCTATCGAGATCCAAATCTTCTCAGCATGGAAGGAGTCATGAAAACAGGCCGTCGCTTCGGAGAGGAAAACCCCGGTCTATTCGACAAACTCATTGATCAAGGCACTTCGAAGGACATCGGAGTGATCTGCTATACCTCTGGAACCACTCGCTTACCCAAAGGGGCCATGTTGAGCCATTACTGGTTAGTTGAGGGAGTCAGAGTCTGGAGCAGACACGATGGGTGGGAACAAGAAGGGATCAAATATCTCTCATTTGTTCCGCCATCCTGGGTTGCGGAGCAGGCCTATGGGATTGCCGGGGGCCTAGTGGCTGGCGTGTGCGTAAATTTCCCAGAGGAACCTGAGACGGTACAGGAGAATGTTCGAGAGGTTGGGCCGGGGCTACTTTTTTATGGCGCCCGCCTTTGGGAAAATATCAACCGCATGGTTCAGGCCCGAATGATTGATTCAACTCGTCTTCGCCGATGGATATACAATCTTTTCTTGGCCATCGGACTGAAAATAGCGGATTTGAAGATCGAGAACCGCCCAATAAGCCCTTGGTGGAGGTTCCTTGGCTGCCTTTCCCATCACGCTGTTTTCCGAGCTCTGCTAGATCGGCTGGGTCTCTCTGGGGTGAAGGTGGTCTATTCAGCCGGCGGTGCGGTCAGTCCTGAGATCATCCGGTTCTTCCTGGCTTTAGGTGTGGAGATCAAACTTTATTACGGAAGTACCGAGATGGGGGTGATTTCCAGCCCTCATGCGGGGGAAATTCGCCCTGAGACGTGCGGAAGACCTGTGCCCTGGACCGAAGTAAAGATCTCGCAGGAGGGAGAAATCCTCATAAAGAGCCAATTTATGTATTCGGGTTATTATAAGGATGCTGAAGCTACGGCCAGTAAACTGAAGGATGGCTATTACTGCAGTGGAGACTTCGGATATATCGACAAAAAAGGGCATCTGATCGTGATCGACCGCATGGCAGACCTCAAGCTACTCGCAACCGGTCAGAAATTCTCACCCCAGTATACAGAAGCAAGGCTCCGCTTCAGCCCTTACATTAAGGATGTGCTGGTGGTCGGCGGGGAAAAGCGACACTTTGTCACGGCTCTCATCAATATCGATCTTGACAATGTAGGACGTTTTGCGGAAGCCACACACATCCCATACACCACCTTCACGGATTTGTCCCAGAAACACCAGGTCATTGATCTGATTAGCCAAGAGATCCGCCGAGTGAACAAAACGGTCCCCGAACATGCCCGTATACAACGTTTTGTTAATCTCCACAAGGAATTCGATGCGGATGAGGAGGAACTGACGCGAACTCGTAAACTACGGAGGAGCTTCGTGGAGGAACGTTACAAGGACTTGATTCATGCCCTTTACACTAACCAAAAGGGGATCACGGTAGAGGCCATGATCACGTACCGAGACGGTAGGCAAGGGATGATTCGAACGACGGTCCGCGTCAATACAGTAGATTGAGAGGTAAATCCCATGGTCGAGTTCTTACAATTAATCGCTACCGGGATAATGGTGGGGGGGCTTTACGCCACGGTCGCTGCGGCAATTGTCCTTGTCTATAAGTCCACCCACATAGTAAGCCTTGCCCATGGACAGATTATGGGCTTCGGTGCATTGACTTTCTATTTCGGCCTAGTAGCCTTGAAATTGCCCTTCGTTTTGGCTTTTGCAATGGCTCTGAGTTCCGGAGCACTGCTGGGTTGGTGCATCGAACACTTCGCTATGAGGCCCCTGATCGGTCAATCTCTCTTCGCTTCATTTCTGAATACCTTCGCCATCTTCCTATTGATGGATGGGGCCTTTCAATTGATCCTGAAAGGGGGCTCCCTAAGTTATTCATCTCTTTTGCCCACAGGTATGCTCTCAATAGGCAGGGTTCCTTTTTCTGTTACACAACTTGTCAGTCTTGGGGTAGCATTACTGTTGTTCATTGCCCTAGCCTTTTTCTTTAGGTTTACCAAACTCGGACTAGGCATGAGGGCTACGTCTGAGGATCATCAACTGGCCGAGACCACCGGGATTCCTGTCCGTGCCATCTTCTCATTCATCTGGGTCCTATCAGGCGTAGTGGCTGCCATCGCGGGGGCGATCCTAGCCAACGTCATGGATATCTACTATCCCCTTCCCTACGTGGTGATCAAGGGGCTTGTCGTCGCCTTGGTAGGCGGTCTGGAGTCGCTTACGGGTGCCCTTTTGGCTGGGCTTCTTCTGGGAATACTTGAAAACGTGAGTTCGGGATATTTGGACCCTTTGGTGGGAGGAGGAGTGAGGGAGGTGGCGGCTTACGTGCTGTTACTTTTCGTTTTGCTGGTCAAGCCATACGGCCTTTTCGGCCTCGTGCGGATCGAGAGGATCTAATATGTGGAGACCTTGCGGTACCTTTGATGAAACATATGCCGAGGACATGGCGATTGTCAGGACACGAAAGCACTGGACCTCGTTGATTGTTGCTTTAGTGGCCTTATTCCTTCTGCCCGCATTCGGCCCCTATTACCTCATCGGTTTTATCAATAGACTGAGCATAACCATTATCGTGGTTCTCGGACTTCAAATCGTGAGTGGTTACTGCGGCCAGATTTCCTTTGGCCAGGCTGCATTCATGGCCGTGGGTGCCTACCTATCAGCAATCCTTACACTGAAGGCGGGGCTTTCCTTCTGGTTAGCACTTCCACTGGCCGGTATTTTGACGGGAATCTTCGGTCTATTGGGCGGGGCCCCCTCTCTGCGTATAAAAGGGTTCTATCTGGCTGTGGCCACCATCGCAATCCACTTCATAACCCTGTGGCTCGTTCTCCACCTGCAGATAACAGGAGCGACAGGAGGACTTTACCCTGAGCCTCCACGGATAGGGTCCTTTTACTTCGATAGTGATGAGCGGATGTTTTACATCATTGTTTTCGTCCTGCTCCTCATGACCGGTGGTGCAAGAAACCTCGTGCGCACCCGAATGGGGAGAGCTTTCGTAGCCATACGTGATAATGATCTGGCTGCCAACGTCATGGGGATCAACATCTTCTACTATAAGATGGTGGCATTCTTTATTTCCTGTTTTTACGCGGGTGTGGCTGGATCACTGTGGGCACACTGGATACAAGTGGTTCATCCCGAGCAATTCACCCTCCTCCACGCACTGTGGTATGTGGGAATGCTTATCGTTGGAGGTATGGGAAGCATTACAGGGGCTTTTTTTGGAACTATCTTCGTCAGAATTTTAGATGAGTCTGTGCTCTTTGTCTCGCCCTACATCGCTGGTTGCCTTCCCTGGCTCGGCAGAGCCCCAGCCGCAAGCCTTGGCGTTTCGGCCTTCGGCCTCGTTCTGTTACTGTTCCTGG
>JGI10211J34971_10001704_pt1 | contig 18011 bp, 16 predicted proteins | sample Etolagsediment_FD_34971 | JGI IMG/M metagenome (IMG submission 34971) | reverse complement strand
AAAAGCATATCCGGGACGATCTATCCTATACCAAGAAGCAAGAAAACTAATTTCAAAATTCTTTTTGTTGAGAGAAAATATCTCCTTATCTTTCTCGTAACAACCAAGCCCATCTGGGTGATTTATCTGACCTCTGTTTAGCCAGGTAGATCCGTACGGAAACATGATACCATTGTCAGTGTGTTTTACAATATCAGAATCTGCACATAAAATCAAATCATATTTTTTATGATATCTTATAACATTTTCTATTGATGATCTATTAGGAGACAAATAAGATTCATTGGATAGAACCAGAACCTTATATGCATCTGGATCATCAAATTCTTCCATTCGAGTAAAATGAATTTCAACAGGGTAATCGAATTCAAATCTATCTCTAAAAAGATAGTCACCATTTTTTATTATTGGTTTATATGATTTTTCTTGCAAGGTCATCATCAGCCATTTCTAAAGATTGAACAATCGCGTAATTGTTACCCACATAAGGAAGCATTTCCTCATACAACTCATAAGTAAGTTTGTTTATATCAAAGTCTTCATCGAGCACAATGATACCTCGTTCGTCAAAGTATTCGCCGATATTCGTAGCACCCCAGTAAATAGGCACTGTTCCTGTTGCAAAACAATCTGTTATCTTTTCTGTATAATAATGAGGAACGGAATCATTCTCCATCACAATGGAAAACATGTAAGGACAAATAGCAGATCTCTTATCGTTCCACTTGGAATTCAGATCAGTTGAGATTCCGATTCGCTCAGAACCACAAGCACCACCGAAAAGATCAATCTGTTCCTTATACTTACAAGCAATCTCTTGTCTATAGTTGTGTCCCGGGCATCCTACCTTTGCAGATGCCACCATAGAACACACCTTTATCTTCTCATGCATCTCCCAAGATTCATTTGGAATCCACGGTAAGTTACTACCAGTTGGATTGAATATAAATCGTGGATCCTTATCCAATAGTCTTACATTATTTGTAAAGATTGCATCAAACTCACCGTCTTCAAAAATAGCATCTGTAAAATCCTCAAGGGCTTGAACCAATTGTGGTACGATTGCAGAGGATTCACACACCCAACCAAATCGTTTTTGATTCGGTTCTCTTTCGATTCTGTTTGAATACAAAATCGCATTATCAATTAAAACCTGATGCTCTTGAGATTCAGTAGTCCATTCAAATGTCTTTGGTTTTAGATTTGAGCAGGAAGAGTGTTCTGGATTAAATCCTGCTCCTATACATTGTATCTTCATAATATTCCCACGCTTTGTATTTTAATTAAATCTTCATTGATGCCCATTTTTCTGAGCACATCAATCTTGTCTGGAACATCAGAGAGTCCCATTTCGATCACAGTGTTTTCGTCAGTATGTTGCGGCCAGACACAATATGTAGGTGGGAAAACTCCATAGTTCACCGTACTCTGTAAAGAAGAAACAATACCAAAGAGAACTTCGTGATCGAAGTTGGTATCCATAGAGTTCAAAACTTCCTCAGACTTTGTGATCCATTCATCCAAGAAAAGAAATGCATTTTGATTGTAATTAAAATATAAAGGAGAAGCCTTCATACCTCGTATATTAGGCATAGAAGAAGAAAAGGCAACATCTACATTTTCTGGAACCTGATCAAAAGCGTCTGGATATTTTTTAAATATGGTATCAACATCAGTCCATACCAATGGCTGCTTGAACTCTTCAAGTTTGTCTTTGATGAATTGTGGCTTTGAAAGACAGTTGTTTCTATAGGAACCAAGAGACTCTTTATGCTCAAGATAAAGATCAACAGAAAGATCTTGACATCGTTTCGTCAGTCTTTCTGCACACTTGGTATAATATTTGTCTTCGTTTACATCAGAATAAAAAGAAATCACTTTCGTCATCATTATTTCCCGATATGATACTTAGGAATAAGTTCCCAGTCTTTCTTGTCTTTATGAGATAGAATTTTTATCTGTCCCATGCTTGCGAGTGGATCTTTAATCTTATCTGGATCTATTATCTCACAAAGTTCCCATTCGTCAAGAAGTTTTGCTATTAAATTTCTTCTACCCAAATCTGTTTCTGAGATATCACTCTCAAGTCCATCTAGAATAAACAATTCTTTGAAATGCATGATAGCATATCTTCCTCGCTTATGCAAGATATGGCACGACTGAAACAATTTGTTTTCTTTTCTAGAAGAGACTCCTATTCTAGTAAGAGTCTCTTTCACCATAAGAAAATCGTCTTCTTCTTCGAGTCTTACTTCGACTCCTAATCCTTTAAAAACATCTTCATCTTCCATTGATCACCTCATTATTCAGTTTCCATATATTTATGTTTTCTGTGAATTCAGGTGTCGTAAATTGTCGATGAACTCGGTTTTGAGGAGAGGAAGTATATCTCTAGCCTTTGGAGCGGAACACTGGAAGTGGTCCATCACCATTTTCAAATCCTCTGATGTTTCATTTTTAACCCACTTGCTGAATCTCTTTCTCTTGCGAATAGTTTCCTTGAGATAGTCATATTGCATCTTCTTTGGAAGATCTGGGAAACGATTCATCTGGTTGGAATAAAGAATAGTGTCTGTGAAGTAGGACAGACAGCGATTGATTACATACGGGGCATAATTCTTCTCCGCAGTCTCAAAGTCATCCTCAAAGACATTATTCTTCTCGTAGTTGATCGAATTCAAATAATCAGTTAGTTTCACGACGAACCGCCAGCAAATGTTCTTCCCGTACAAGATCCAGAGTGATATCTGTATCCTTATAAAATGCACCCTGATTCGATCCAAGTTTCCAGAAGACTTCATCACCTGGCTGTATGTCTTCCTTGACATCTGGTCCAACAGAATGAACGGTGCTCCAGACACAACCACCATTCTTCAACTGATTATCAGTATAAATGATACCATGCTCAGTTTCTTTTTGTTCTTTGAGAGTTGTCTCTAATGCAACCCAGTTACTAATAGGTCGAAAGATTTTCATTTAAATTCACACTCCATCATAAGTTCAACAATACATGCAGTCATATTTATCTCCTGATCCGCAACGAATGCAGACTTATACTGATATTCTGCAAGAATTAGAATTGCTTGAGGGACAGAAGAAGACTTCATGTTGTCACTCAATCCATCATAAATCTTACGAAAAAGTTCTGTCTGCGAATTATCTATGTTCTCCACAACCCACTTACGACAAGAAACAAAGTCCCTGCCCTTCATCGCCACCACAAGTTCCTTGATGTCGATCTCACCGATCTGAGATAGAATACCAACATCAATAGATCCTGCAACAGAATATCTCTGAATCTCATTGAGCATTCGCCTGATATCAGGGAAATACTTCATGATAAGTTTTGCAAGAACTTCCTGTTCAAAAGGAATGTTTTCCTTCTGGAGAATATCCTGAACTCGACCCAGAATCTTCAGAGCGAGAGCAGGCTTTTCTTTCGCAGGAATCTTGAACTCGATATTCGTGAATCGAGAATGAATCGGAGAGATGATTCGGTTCTTGTAGTTACAAGTAATAATAAACCGACAGTTCTTAGAGAACTCCTCAATCGCACCACGAAGAGCAGGCTGAATACTCTGTGCATTACTATAATCAAACTCGTCTAGGATAACGATCTTCTTACCACCGTTCAGAGAAACTGTACTGGCAAAGTGACGAATCTTTGTTCGCAGAGTGTCAATGTTTCCTTCCTCTGAACAGTTGATAAGAATATAATCTGAATCGAGTTCATTACAGATTGCCCGGGCAACCGTAGTCTTTCCAGTACCTGCACCTCCGTAGAGAAGCAGGTTCTGAGACTCACCCGAATCAACAATTCCCTGAAGAGTTTTCTTCAGAGAAGATGGTAAAATACAGTCTTCAATTGTCTGTGGTCGATACTTTTCGACAAACAGTCCATGATCTAGCATAAATCACATTCATCCATTAAATTTGCTTGAGGTTTCGAGAGCGATCCAATAAGTTAGATCAAGATCCTGATGCTTGAACTGGCTGATAACAGTCTCAGTGAAGTCAACAGTGTAGTTGCCTGGGAACAGACGAAGAAGATTGATCTTGAAATCAAACTGATAATCTGCATCGACTGTGTTCTCACCCAAAGAAACCGAATAGTTGTTACTCGTCGGATCACCAGAATCGTGAACGATACCAAGAATCTCACTACCATCTTGACTTGGAGTGATACGAAGATCAGAAACCTGAAGAACCGATGCTGCGCGAGTCAGTTCGGTGAACACAGTATGACCGAGATCAATACTGATTGCAGTCTCTGGCATCTTAACCTGCTTGGTAGGAACCGTCAGTAGAGAAGGATCCGAGTAATAATACTTAACTGTACTACGCTTACCATCCCCTACGAGAACATACTTGTCATTGAAAGTAAACTCGGGATTGTCAAACATAGAAACAACAGAAAGAAACTTGCTCAGATCCCAGATACCAAACTGGGTAGAAAAAGTCTCTTCTACGACGGCGCGAGCCATTACATTCTTAGTCGGAGTCAGTGTCTGAATGACATTTCCTTCTTCGATAAGAATGTTAGAATTCAAACCTGAGAAATTTTTAAGAATCGCAAGAGTTTCCTTGCTGAGTTGTGTTGCTTCACTGACCATCAAAATTCATCCTCCATTTGTTCCATGTAGTCATCATAATCAATTCTTCCTTTAGAAACATCCTTTAACACGGTCCTATCTTTTTTGCGAGAAGTCTTTTTGTAGGATCGTTCTTTCTTACGACGGTAGTGCTCAGACTCATCATAATTACGATCGACAGTTCGCTTTCGCTTCATCAAAATTCTCCTATGCTCTCTATTAAGTTTTTCAGACGATTGTTAATCATATAGTTCAAAATCTTTGAACGATCTCCCTGCGGTGAAGTTTCAAACTGATTCACCACTTCTTGTTGAATAGTATCAGGAATTGTTCTCAAGTCAATAAGAGACTTGTTCCTTTCCCAATACTCCTTGCAATACTCCGGCGGCTCACCAGTCATTCGATATGTTTCTGTAATATCACTAATGACATTCTTGGTAAGTCTCTTTTGTCTCTTACCCTCCACCATGAACGTGTCATCATCAGAAAGTACGTTCGGAATACCATCAGAAGAATCGCCACGAATGATATGATCGACCAAGAAGCCTTCTGGATCATCACAAAGCAACAACTCTTTCTTTATAGCAGAATACTGTTTGACATTTGGTAGGTATTGCAGTTGCTTGAAATCCTTGTCATTAGAAAGGATAAGAATCTTTTCGTTTGCAGAATACTTCTGACAGATCACAGAGATGATATCATCTGCTTCTGCCCTCTCCACCCGAATATTCTTGTAAGGAAAGTTCTCTAGAATTTCTGTACGAATTTTATGCAAAGCATCATAGACTTCATCCCAATTAATATCGGATGCATCTTGCTTTGCTTTTCGATTCTGCTTGTAGTATTCAAAGATATCCTTGCGCCAACAATTACTAGAATCGTGGCAGATGACAAGTTCACCGTATTCATCTTTGAACATTGTTCGGTACATTCGATAAGTATTGAGAACCATATGCCGAAGCATGTTTTCGTCAATCGAATCGAACTGCTTAATTGTTTGGAAAATGTTTGCTATAAGAATTTGATTGTTATCTAGAAGTATCACAGTTCAATCCACATTAAAACACCATTGGTTTGCTTCACTCTAGTATACAATATACCAGTTGAGGTGTCAAACCATTTATCACCTTCTTCTGTAAACTTGGGAACAACAGATGTTCTGTAAAAAGTATGCCTGGAGTTTAATCTATACCAAGAATCGCCAGGGTTTGTCGGGGAAGGCAAAATACCTGACTTTAATGCCAAGTATGAATTACCATCATATTCTACGAGATCGCCATAAGAATAAGAGACATCTCTTTTATATGCTCTCTTCAGAGTAAATGAATCTATCTTTTCGTTCATTTTGATGCTCGGAGGATTACTGTTTCCTCGTTTGTTCTACCCACAGCAGAAATCTCTTTAGTATTTATACGAGCAAGAGCGTTCTTAACAGAAAGATTTGTTCCTTGAGTAACGACCGTGAGAATATTCTTGTTGCCACGAATAGACTTCATGAAAGAATTGTCATTGAAGTTCTTGATTGTTGTACCAGAAACTGTTAGTCCATCTTCGCTTTCGAGATAAACCACCTTGTTTGTTTTTGGCTGATAAAGAATGCAGCACTTTGATCCGATGATATTAACAGGATCAACTGACTTCTTTTCATTGTACTTCATGGCTTTCACCAACTTCTTCGGATCCGTCTTTCTTTTTTTCCGTATGATCTTGCTGTTTTCTTCCAAGAAAGATGAAACATTTTCAACGAAGTCACGAAGGTGTCCTAACTTAGTCTTGCTGAGAAAATCCCAAGCCTCGACCATATCCTCATCATTCTCTTCGATGGCATCAGTCACATCACGAAGAAAGATGTGATAATCTGCAAGAAGATCTTTCAGATCCTTCTTTGCTGGCTTATACACCCGCACCAAGTTTTTCATGTTTGGCTTTCGTGTCGAGCCATTCTCTCGCAGATTAATGATGTACTCATCTACCATTCTATCTAAAACTGTTCCGATTGTTTCTTGAGTCTTCATTCCGGTTTCCAAAAGACATAGATGGGTTCGTATTTTAGATGCTTTCCGTTCACTTTGCAATAGTTTTTACACAAAGGTATCCCATTTTCATCAACGCGATTCTGACCTGGCATTCCTTCAAGTGCCATTTTCAGTTTATATTTATACTCAAGTCCCATTTCTTCTAGTATTTTTCTGGAATCTTCCTCCAAAGGTAGGTATTCACCCTTGATCAAAATGTCGGCTATGTTCCAGAGAAGATATCTGCCAGGTGCAAGCCACTTTGCACAGGTTTCCAGCGTGGGACGCAGGAACCCGTCTCTCCAAGACTCGTATGTTGAACCATACTTCTTGTAGGATTGGTTCTCATCTTCGCTGTACGCTTCTCTGTTGAAGTATGGAGGGGATGTAAAGATCAAGTCGATCTTCCCCTCGTACTTCTGAAAGTCTTCGTTCTTATGAACTTCTTCTGATCCTAACTGATATACCGTGTATTCATTTGTATCGGAGAAGAAAGTATTGGATCTGGTGGTCCTTTGGTTGTAGAAATCAGCGACCATAGAATACTTAGAAGTCCCATCACCGAAATAATTGTCAGGATTGGGGTCAGTACCAAGATAATGGGCGCGGCGATCGTCGCGCATAGACATAGCGCCAAGAATCCGACCACCCCATCCCGCACTCGGATCATAAATGTATAAAGTTTCTTTGCTCTTGACATGTTCTGTAAATCTTTCATAGAGATATTTAGCAGTCATTGGAGGGAAGTTAACTGCTGGCTGAATGTATCCAATACGAAATGCTTTGAAGCAAGCAGGGAATAACTTCTTTCCCTTTTCGTACAGGCGAATCGAATAGATTCGATCATCAGGCATATTTTCAATATCAAAGGTAGAGTGATGACGATACTGAAGCCAACCACAATCCTTATACTTCTGAACCTGATCCTTTGTGAGTTGAAGGATATCAGATTGTTCTAGTTGAAAATAACCAGTATTAGTTCCGTCTCTGAACTTGACCTGTTCAAGAAGAAAGTCACGACCCTTGAATATTTCTGGCTGAGTGAAGAAAGCATCAATCCACTTTTCTCCAGAGTCAACACTCACAATAGAATACTTGGCATTGTTCTTTATCGTAGAAAGAGCATAGTTATAGAAAGAGTCTCGACGAAAATGTCTGAGAGATCCCTTATAGACTTGCTCAAAACGATTCGGATCCGCTACAAGATCATAGATGGAATAACCAGTATCCTTGTCTGTGTAGTTGATACGAGTGCGAAACATGTTCTCGAAGAACTGATCGACTTCTGAGCCACCTCTGGACTTGTTGATGATAACATCCTTTGGAACATCACTGAGTTCATCGTCAAACTCAAACTCATGAACAGGATAGGTTTCGAGTTTGTTCCAATTTTCGATGATATCCGAAACTGACTTTCCAGTTCTGGGAGGGCATCCGTATGTGTCCCAAGAATGGGCAAGGGCATTTCTCATTTCACCAACCCACTGCCTGAATCGAGTCTCATCCATTTCGAGAAGATCCTCAAAGCAGACATTCATGATGTGATTGATCACATATTCATTTCGTTCATATGGAATATTCATGACAAGAGTATAGAGTAAAAAACGAAAAAGTCAAGTAATTCCCAATTTTGATTTACAAGATTCCCATGACAGTCTAGGTAAAGAACTAGTTCCTGGAGCAATACAAGGCACTCCGGGTGTACTACAACTGGGGTAATCTTTACCTAAAACATCTATTGCCTCATCTCTTTTCTGAATATTCGATGAAAAGGGTGAATATAGATTACCCAGATTACATAGAGATTCTGCTAGATCGACGCACGCCGCGTCCCACTCGACCTCGCAGCAGAACGCATCTGACTGACACACTAAATATTCACAATTTACCACTAAATTCTCTGTTAGTCCTGAATTATTTCTAAGGGCACTGTGCGAAAACTCTCCCCTACAGCCTGGTGAGTTTTTAGCAGAAAAACATCCACAAATTGAATTTATATCACAATTAGGCGATATTTCTCCCTGAAGAGATGCAGTTGCATCTCTATAATCACAAGATTTTGTAAATTGAAGTGGTGTGTCATCTGATTTAGATAAACCATCACAAGTATTTCTAATATCAAGAAAATTGCCTGTACCAGATACACATATTACATCATCGAGTAGATCGTTCGCGCCTACTTTTCCTAAAGTAGAGGCAACAATAGGATTCGGGGGGCAACAAGAATTACTACCAGTCCAAATACCAGAATCACAATCATTAAAAGTTGGACAAACAGTTCCATTACCCTGATAAGTTCCGGGAAATCCATTCGGACATGGAGAGCCGGAACCAGACGATGTACATTGCGATTGACTTAAGTTATTGTGACAAGTATTGTTACCAGAACAACAACAAGCTCCAGTTGCAACACAACCGCATTCAGTTCCAGCATCTGGACACGAATCTTCGCATGTGAGGTTATCTGTCTCATAACTTGTCCATGTTCCAGTGCAATCTGCCTCTATAACAAAATCATTACATGTTCCGGACGAACAACATTTTCCGGGAACTTCATCACAGCAAGGAGAATATCCAGTAGACTCACCATTAGATCTAGGAGTGAATGGACAACTCTTGGCACAGTTTGTTGTGTTTGTAGGATCCCATGCGTCTTCGTCTAAAGTTAGATTAAGGCATTCTTGCTGACTCAAAACTCCAAAACAAGAACCAAATGTTATTCCCCAAGAACGTCCGTCAGAAAGTTTTCCCTGTGTAACAAATCCAGAACTACTACAGCATCTTCCAATTTCAGCACCGCAAGGTTGTCCGGCAGTATTTGTGAGTGTAATAAAACTAGTATCAGACTCTACATCAACACCACCACCAGCAACTCCCTCATTCGATGCTCTGACTAGAATACCAACAGAACAAATATCATTAGGACCGCCTGGTTGTGGTACAGTGTAAGTGGTCGATCCAGCAGACCTGAGTGGTGATATAGTTTCACCGTTACCAGCCAAAAATTGATATTGAACATTTGCTACTGGGTCACCAGAATCGAAAATTGAGATAGAAGGCACCCGCAACATAAGGGGGGAAGGAGAAAGACTAAGTGCTTCTCCAGTCCAAGTGGTGAATGATCCTGAACTAGCATTTCTATATTGAAGTGTTACTGCGTTATTCAAATCACCAACAGTAGGCGGAATAGCAGTAATCTGTATGATTTCTATTTTGTCTGTTGCAACAGCATCCGGCAAATCTGTTCTTGCTGTAACTTTAGCCCACAAGGTTTGTCCGTAAGAGAATGAAAAAAAACCATCAATTATAACAAATTGTGGTATTGTGTAACCTGTATTATTACCATCAAAAGGACCATTTGAGTCAGTAATAGTGGAAATTAAACTTCCACCATTGTCTGGATCTCCGAAGTAATATTCATATGTCATCTCGGAAACATCACTTCCAACAGTATTAATGCTAAACGTAACAACATTACCAACATTCAAAACTGAAGCATTTCCAACATCATTGACAAAATAGTTTCCTATATTCACACTAGGCAATCTAGCGATACAACAATCCAAAGGTTCAGTCTGAGTAGTAAAAGGACCATTAAAAGCAGGATCATAACAATCTGGACAAGCACTGCTACTAGCATACCATTTTTCATCAGAATTCTGGGTTCCCTGAAGAACATCAGGGCGACACGAAGAACCATCACAAGCATGACCAGAGATACTTGGATCATCACAACATGGATTATTTAAATTAGGACAAGTCGTAGGACAAGACGCTCCTGCAACCCAACTATAGTTTGAAACATCTGTAAATGTTTGAGATATAGCCTCACACGAAAAAGATGTATGAATACCACAGTAACCATCTCGTAAGCCTTCTACGGTGCTTCCATATTTAAAACAACACCTACCTTTTTCTGGGCAACAAGGATTATCATCTACATCACAATCTGTTGGACATGGTGCATTCGATGGATCATTTGGTAAATATGGAGTCCATGTCCAATTCTCTGGACAATTAAAAGAAGTTATGTTATCATTGCAGTCATACCCTAATTCAAAACTTTCATCTTTAACACAACATCTACCCCTCAACTCACAACAAGGAGGACCTGGATTATCCAAAGGATTATTACAATTTGGACAATTACCTCCAGCCTGTTCCCAGACAGGATCATTGACAGAACTTCTATTCAGACAATCTTCTTCTGCTACACCAATTTCACATTGAGGTCCAGCATCTGCCAATGGGGCCCAACAACATTTTCCTGTTACTGGACTACAACAACGATCTGCTACCCCATCTGTTTCATTACTGTCACTTACACAATTAGCAGAAGGACAAGTTCCATTATGAGTCCATAAAGGATCTCCGCTATTACTTTGACTGTCATTTGGATTCAATGGATCATAGAGCTGAGCACAATTTGCAAACGAAGAATTTGATCTATTGCAATCATCATAAATTAGATCATTAATACACAATCCTGTGTTTGATACAGTTGTACAACAACAAGTTCCTCTTCCAATTTCAGGACAGCAAGGACCAGAAGAATTTACTGTACATGTTGGACAAGAAGTATTGTCACCTTGATAAAATCCGCCAAGAAGATCACAGTCAGATGCAGATTGCTGATCACATTTCCATCCAGTTATTCCTTTAGTTGGATCATCATCAATATCCGAACGGCGACAACATGCACCCAAGAAATCTCCACATGGCGTACCAGGCGTTGGATCAAATACATTTCCTATAAAGTATATTTTTTCCTGTGTTCCTGTACTGGGTGCATTATCTACTTGATTGGTTGCAATAACTTTAAATTTGAGTTGACAAGTATCATTGAAAGAATTAACTACAATAAATCCACTAATACCTGTTCCTTCGCCCAAGATTTCTTCATCACCATCTAGGAATTGAAATTGAAGATTGTCACCAAAAGTTCTTATAGGAGGATCAACATTTATAATTGAAATATCAATTGTTACTGATACAATGTCACCAACTGTTAACTTTCCATTTCCATCATCCCATAACTTACCGGGAAGCACATTTATTGCCAACAAATCATCTGGTAATGTGAAAGATTCACCATCTATAAATCGAGAGATATTACCAGAAGTTATTTCTCCATCAAAATCTGTTGTACTAATAGTGCATATAAGTTCTTTACCAGCAACACTTGTTACTGGATTGGGATTTCTAGGAATATTATATCTGTTTGACACACCAGATTGTGTAACAGTGCCATCTACTGTAAACTCATAAACAGGAGCAGTAGCATTGTTTAAAATAGTGGCATTAACAGTGGCAATATTGCCAACCACCGGAGGATCGGGAGAAATAGTAATATTTGAAATAGTTGCATCTCCATTACAACAAGGAGCACCAACTCCAGCATCACACGATGGACATGGTTGCCTATCAGCAAAATCTTGACCGGAACCATTACAATTGTCAAATATTACATCAGGAGTGCAAATGTTTTGTGTTCCGTTGTTTTCACAACATCTACCAACGCTAGTGTCACAACAAAGATTTGTGCTTAATTGATTACCCGAACAATTGGGACTTGTGTTAGTTACAGAGAACCACTGTCTTGGGTTTGATCCTGCCAAAACAGAACACTGTTCTTCTGTTACATTTAGTTGAAAATTACCTGTACCGTTAGGTTCTTTCCAACAACATCTACCTCTAGGTAAACAGCATGAGAGGTTTGCATTTGCAATACCAAAATCATTACAATTGATATTTGTTGATGATTGACCTGGTGTGTTTTGTGTCCAATTTATAGAAGTATATCCATTATCAGATGCAAGTTGATTACATGCTCTCTCTGTTATATTGGGAGTTTGTAATGATTCATTGAAACCATCAGAATCAATATCTCCAAGGAGACAGCACCTCCCAAGAGGTTCGCAACAAGGTTCTCCAAAATTTTGAGATGGAACTGTACAATCTGGGCAGTTTCCATCTGGAGTCCATGCAAAAAGAGTAGAGTCGTATCTAGGACAGTCTAACTGTTCCAATCCTATTGCACATGTAGTACCGCTTCCGTCTGCAAATACTTCACAACATCTACCAGTGGGAGGACCTTGACAGGGAGGCTCGGTTGAACTTGAACAATTTTGATTATGGCTCCAAACTATGTCTGGAAATGCTTCACTTCCACCACAATTCGCAAACAAAGGATTTGAAGAATTGCATTCATCAAAACGTAATCCATCAATACACAATCCACTGTTATCAGTTTGTACACAACAACATCTTCCAGTACCAATCTCATCACAACAAGGAGTACCAACAGATCCATCACATGTTGGGCATACCAGCACACCCTCAGCCCACACTCCATTCACAGCATCGCAGGCACCAGATGTTAAAATATCACAGTTTCCAGTCGTAATACCAGTGACAGAATCGAAGCCACCAGTCCAACAACATCTACCAAGTGCCTCTCCACACGGTTGTCCAGCGATTGGGCTTTGAACAGTCGCTATCTTTAAATTGTAAGATTTACTGTCAGATCCAGTATTCGGTATACCCTCCGTATCATTTGACACGGTCACTTCCTGTATTTTTATCTCACAGCCATTTCCAGATTCGTCAGCAGAAACAGTGTATGTAAAAGAAGTTCCTGTAAAAGATTCTCCGTTGATGATTGTACTTATTGAATTTATATTAGGTGCGCCCAATTCATTTATCTGTGAAGTGTATTCCACACTAACCGAATCACCCGGAGCAACAACAGAATTAATCGAAGGAATGACCGTCAAGAAAGAATTTATATTGTCAGGGAGAACAGGAGGAAGCCCATAAATCACACCCATGTTTATAGTAAAATCAGCAGAACCTATACTGTTTGAGACTGTTACTTTACATAATAGAGTTTCACCCGCTAGAGATTCATTCGTTATTGATGCTATAGAATCAACAGAAGATACTACGGTTCCAGAACCATCGAGAAAGAATTGGTAATTAACAATTTCTTCTGAGTCTTCGTTAGTCCATGTTGCTATAACCTGAACATTTGAGTCTATGATAGGAGGGTTTGTTTGATCACCGGCACCACTAAAATCAGGTGTACCTACAATACCATTTACATTAAAAGTTACATCCAGTATTTCTGGTGGATCGTTTGTACCACAATTCTCAAAATTGTAAGGTTCAGCCATTCTATGCTCCTACATTCCAGAATAATGCGCCACGCGAAGCATATTTGCGCATAAATTCCCATGCTTTAGCATCATATGTAGCAGCGGAAGGAAATGGAGGGGCATCTTTTTCCTTCACTGGTTTATCAAATTTTATATCACAATTGTAAGTTTTTGCTCGCCCATAGTCTCCTTTGTGCCCAACGAGAACACAATGAAACTCTGCATTCGGCCATGCTAGTTGTAATCCCCTCGTAAGAGTTCCAGAAGAACCAACCGTCCAAACTTCTTTGGGTGAAACATCCATAGATTGTGCAACACGAACGATCGACGCGATGACGCTGGGGTCATCGAAACCAATAGGAAGCAATCTGCGAGATGTAGGGCTATCTGATACATAATCTCTTGCTCGTTTCTCCGTAACAGACAACATTCCGTTGGGAACCCATCTCATATCTGCACCTGCTTCAATCGCTTGCAACTGATATGGATGTCTTTTTTCTTCCGCTCTGTCCGCCATAAAAATGACGGCTTTCTTGTTATATCTTCCGCAAAGATGTGCGAGTGATATCTGTGCATATCCAGTAGCAGGAGAACTTCCATACACCCATTCCTCTATCTCTGGACTGGAGGAGATCAAATAATCAGCAAATCGCATCTTCGATCCACCACCGATCAAATCATCTCTAACGACAAGGAACCCTTCGTGTTCCTCGATAACGGGAGGATCTAAAGGATCCTCCCAGTCACCGATTAGAGATAAATAATCTTCCGCTGTTTCTTGAAATAAACTCATTTCACAGGAACCACCTTAGAGAAGTTCTTTAACTTCTTCACCTGATAAGCCTTTGTAAACTTATCTACCATAGAATCCATTCTATGACTAATAATATAAACTGTGCCGTTTAGTCCAACACTATGAAGAGTTTTCATAAGTTCTTCTGTACCAATGGAATCCAACGACGAATCGAAAATCTCATCAAGAATCAAAAGATTGCAGTTAGCACTGTTCTTGAGTTTCGCAACTTCTCTCCAAGCAAAAAGAAGAGCAAGATCAATACGAAGTTTTTCACCTTCGCTGAAACTCATGTAACTAAACTTATCCCTAAAACGGCTCTTGATGATTTCATTGAACTCTTCATCGAGTTCAAACTGAGTATAGAAATTCATACTCTTGAGAAACTTGTTAATAACTTTGTTAACTACTGGTAGATAATGCTTTATGATTTTCGATTTAATACCACTATCCTTGAGTAGAGAGATACAAATTTCATAGTTGAGTTTTTCTTTTTTCTTTGACTCCAAGTCTTTCTGTAGAACTTCGATCTCTCCCTCAAGATGAGATAGGTTGTTGATTTCTTCTTGTAACTCGGTGTCTTGGTTTTTAAATTCTTTGATTTCATTTTTTAGTTTTTCAATCTGGTTTTTGGAAGATTCAATAAGGCTCTTTTGAGATTCTATTTTCTTTTCTATCTCCAAAGATTTCTTATATAAATTATCAGAATCCTTTACTTCCAATTCTTTTGCAGAAAGTTTTTCAATCAGTAACTTTAAACCATCTTCTAATTCTTTTTTCTTGTCATTAGATTCAGTTAATTTATTTCCACGAAAAGACTCTTCGATGCCTTGCTTGCAAACAGGACATGAATCATTGTCTTCATAGAAATCAACACTTTTCTGTGTGGTTAAGATGTTTGTCTCAATCTGATCACGAAGAGAATTCATCTTAGAAACTTCTGCACGAAGCGAAAGAGTCTTTGTTCTTATTTCTTCTGGACTGAAAAAACCATCGGAAAGTTTTTGAATTGTATTGCTAGAGTTTTCTATAAGAGTCAAATGCTCTTCGATTTGAGTTTGAATTTTCGTTTCAGACTCTTTGCTTTGACTTTTAATTTTCTCGATGTACTTGTTCTGGAAAGCGATTTTTTCTTCGACACTTTCAATTTTACGGCGAATGTCATTTATGAAATCCTTAATTATAGAAAGCCTTGCTTTTGCATTGGCATTCATCGTCGAAAATATATTTATATCCAGAATGTTTTCAATAACAGCACGACGATCTGCTGGTGATAATTGCATGAAAGGAACAAAAGAAGATCTGCCAAGAATCACCACCTGAGTGAATGTCTTGTAGTTCATCTTCAATATTTGTTCTTCAAGAATGTTTTGATAATCTTTTGCCTTTGCATCCTGATCAATCAATTCACCATTCTTGTATATCTTAAACAGTTTAGGAGATAATCCTCTCTCAACTTTATACTCAGTATTACCAATAACAAAAGTAACTTCAACATAGCAATCTTTTGTGTTGATACTGTTTATAAGTTGTGGGATGTTTATCTTGCGAAAAGGTTTACCAAAAAGGGCAAAGGTCAGGGCGTCGAGATATGCAAACGACTTACCCTGACCGTTGAGTCCTGAAACCAGAACCAGCCCCTTTTCAGTAAAATCAATTTCAGTAAAGTTGTTTCCGAACGAACCAAAATTCTTGAAACGAAGTTTCTGAAAATTAATCATAATAAACTCAATACAGTATCACTGTCCTTCTACTGTTCTTTCACGAAATTGCTTCTTCTGCTGACAACTGGAGCAGCCACCGCCACCAGTGCCAGGAATAGCCATGTTCATACCAGAAATCTCACGGAACTCTGTTGCGGTGACACCACTTCGACCAAGTGACTCTGCACCAGCAGTCTTGATTGTGATTGCTTCACCTTCTGCGATCGGACGAAGTGCGTAGAAACGAATGGTTCGAGTCACATCATCAATGGTGTAGTATGCGTTTGGATTATCGACTGCACGATAAGCCATAGCATTTCCCTTTGGAAGAATGATATGGGGACCATCCTCTTCGCAACGATAAATGTTCTCTCCACATGGAAGAGTCCAAAGAACACGAATAGCAATCTTATCCTTGGTTCCCTTGATGAAGTCATTCAAACGACTCTCAAGAACCCAGTAATGACACTCCTCGATGAGAGCACCACCTTCTAGGTCATGATCAGCGACGACATCATAAGTCCCATTTGGGTTGTTGATATATCGGCTGTTACACTCGAAGGTTTCCTTTACAGGAATAACTTGTGGTCGGTTGATCTCTGGTAGGTGAGTATTCTCTACCATTGTTTCATAACGATATGCACTGGCAGTCTTTCGTGCCCATTCGCGTGGGTCGAAAGGATCTACCTTTGGGGTTTCCTCTACCTTAGTTTCTTCTACTGTTTCTGCGTTTTCAACTGTCTCTGTCATCTGATAAACTCTCCATATAAAGGGTTCTCATAATTCTTTTCAATTCATCCAAGTCAATATCTTCCAAGTTTTCCAACTCGGTGTTTATAATTGTTAACGTGTCTTGTGCGAGATCAAGTTTTTCTTCATCCTGTACCTCATCATTGAAATCTTCAACAACAGAAATATCCGACACATTCACTTCATATAACTTCTCAAGAAATGCATCAAAAAGATGATGCTTGTTCTTGTTTAAAACTACTACCTTGATGTACTTATCAGATAGCGTTTCATCAATACTATTTATAAGAGTTTCCACTGTTTTTTCATCTGTATCATCATATTCTATATTATAGAACATCTGATCTTGATTTGCAACAAATTCAAGATCTCTCTTTTCCGTATCGAAAACATGAAAGCCTTTTTGCTCGTACACATCACCAAAGGTTATCTGATATTGTGTACCCAAGTATACAACATTTTTCTGCTCGCTCTTCCCGTGAAAATGCCCAGACAAAACCATTTCAAATCGGCTGAGATGTTTGTCTGACATACCACCATCAAACTTGACACCTTTCATGACCTCGTAGCCGTTCAATTCAAAATGACCCATGATTATAGGGCATTTACAGTTATCTAAAAAGTCAATAGCAGAGTCATGATTTTCGGAGTTTATCCAAGGAACCAAGCCAACACAAAGCCCATCAAGTTCTAAAACTTGTGGATCTTCATANACAGTAATTTTGGAATACCTACCCTTGACTATCTCTTTGAGTGAATTGATTCTATTTGTATTCTTGTAATAAGTGTCATGATTACCAACAAGAACATGAAGGTTTATACCTTCTGAATCAAACCTTTCTATGACTTTAGATCTAGTTTTATTCAGCGTGTTGAAGTTGATAAACTTTCTTCTGTCAAAGAAATCACCAAGATGGATAACAGTATCAATATTGTTTTCCTTCAGATAAGGAAAGAATTGATTCTCAAAGAATGATATAAAATGATCCAGAAAAACTGGC
>JGI10211J34971_10001701_pt1 | contig 18038 bp, 14 predicted proteins | sample Etolagsediment_FD_34971 | JGI IMG/M metagenome (IMG submission 34971) | reverse complement strand
CATCAAATCGAGTAGGACATAATCTCTTTTTTGAGTATGTATATAAAGTGTTTTTAGATAACAATGAAGATGTAGACTTTCAAAACAACATAAGTATGCTACTTAGTAGTAAACTTGACCATAATTTTAAAGATGAAACAGGATGGAATGTTGTAAACAAAGTTTTAAGTACCCCATGTAACCCAAACCTTTTTAAAACACTTATAAAAGTTGTACGGTTTGACTACAAATCAAAAGATAAATTAGGTAGGACCATAGCCCATACTGCTGTTTGGTTTGATAAAGCGTATGTTTTAAAGATCATAGACTATATAGACAATGAAGTGATAGATATACCAGATAACTATGGGATACTACCTATAACTTATGCGGCTCTTTTAGGAAATCAAAAGTTAGTGCTACTTTTTTTATCTTTAAATTCAGATATAAAAAGTAACACCACTATATCAAAAGCTGCTATTGAGAAGTTTAGCCCTATGGTTAAAAATCTTGAAAAACTAAGACACAATATAGCAGATGAAACTGTTTTATTAAATATCCAAAAAGTGATAGAGCAAACTCGAAAAGATTTTAGTAAATAATGAAAAACTTTAAAAACAAAAACATATACTTTAGTGGTCGTGGTGAAAAAGTAAGCAAAGATGAGCTTATAAAATATCTAATTCAAAATGGTGCAATCATAATAGACAATGAAAAAGATCCGAACATCATCATACAAGGGTATGCAACATCCTCATATGACCAAGATAGGTACTACCTACTTTCAAAAGATGGTATAGAGATCATAGATATAGAGAGTTTAGAGAAAGAGTTTAGTGTAAATCTTGATATAGACTCTATTTTGTTAGCTATAAAAATATCAAAAGACAATATACGAGTAGTGGAACTTCTAAAAAACAGATACTTTAGTGATGAGATATTTGTAAAGATACTAAAATACTACAACTTTGAAAACCAAGGGCTTTATGATAGTGATGAGAATCGTGATGTTTGTACCTCTATAACTCAAAGGTTTTGTTCACTAACATCTTCAAACCACAACATCCAACACTCCCCTATAGGTATATACTACACAGCTCTTGAAACTACAAATAGTAAACTTCTTGAGATCATATACTATATGCCACATTTTTCTATAAGTGATAAAAATGCAAAAGAGGATCAACCACTAAGCTTAAAAGAGGTGGTAGCTCTAAATCCAAACACACCAAAGCCAATACTTATAGATATACTAAAACAAAATAATAAAAAGCAACTACTGTTTTTAGCACAAAATAGCTCACTAAATAAACTTATAAAAAACAAACTTCTTGAATTAAATGATCAAGATATAACACTAAACCTAATAAAAGCAGACAATATAGAGTATGAAAATATAGATAATATTTTAGCTAGTTCAAAATATAAAAAAGAGTTACTAAAAAATATAAAGCTAAGTGATGAGATATTTTCTAAACTTATAGCACTATCTTTAAGTGATATAGATATAGTAAACCTCTCATCAAACAGTAGCTTAACAACTTCACAAATAGATATACTTTTTGAAAAAAATATAGACAATGCAAATATAAATCTACTAAAAAACAAAATGTGCAGCCTAGCTCAAATAGAAAAGTTTCTAAACTTAAATGATAAGATATACAATATATCTATAGCTCACAACACCTCTTTAAAAGATGAGATATACAAGCAACTCCTTTGCACCAATGATTTTGATATAGAGCTAACTCTTGCACTTAATAGCTCAACCCCAAAAGATATATTAAGAGATCTTTTTAAAAAAAATAGCGATGAGATAAACAACTTTTTAAGTCAAAACATAGCTACACCTATAGATATACTTATGCAGCTACAAGTGGATAATAGATACAACTCAAACGTTGCAAACAATGAAACATATAAAGAGTTCTCAAGAAACTCTCTAGGGATCATAGCAGATCAAAATAGTCAATTTAGACGAAATACTTATATGGATACTGTTTAAAAATACCTAAGTGTAAACTGTAGCTGTATCGTTACCTTGAGATTTGCACCTAATATAACTCTGCCCTAATATTTCTAAAATACAAAGAGCTACACACTAATGTTAATTAAAGTTGATTTCAAAATAGCTTTTGGTAAAATCTACCAAACAAAGAAAAAGAAGTAACCATATGACCTCAACAAACTTAAAACAAGCCTTAATACCACTAATAGACTCACAAATCCCAACATTTATTTGGGGAAGTCCTGGAGTTGGAAAATCATCTCTAGTTCAACAAATAGCGCAAGAGAAAAGTATAAACTTTATAGATCTTCGCCTTTCACTTTTAGACCCTACAGACCTTCGTGGGATACCTTTTTTTAATTCTGATGAGAAAAAAGCTGTATGGGCAAAACCTGAGTTTTTACCAGATACACAAACTAAAGAGTATGGGATACTTTTTTTAGATGAGATAAACTCAGCACCACCCACAATACAAGCAGCAGCTTACCAACTGATACTTGATAGAAAAATAGGTGAGTATACATTACCTAAAAACTACTCTATAATTGCAGCAGGTAACTACGAAACAGATAGAGGTGTGACATACCGTATGCCAACACCCTTAGCAAATAGGTTTGTTCATCTTAACTTTGATCTAGATTTTGACTCTTGGAAGATATGGGCGTATGAAAACAGTATAGATAAACGTATCATCTCATACCTTAGTTATAAAAAAGAGGCTTTGTTTATGTTTGATCCAAAATCTACTAGTAAGTCTTTTGCAACTCCAAGAAGTTGGAAGTTTGTGGATGATATACTAAAATCAAATATCGACCTGAAGCTACTTGAAGATGTGATAGGTGGAACCGTAGGGAAAGAGACTGCAGTTGAGTTTCTAAACTATGCAAAAGTGATGGAGAGCTTACCAAATATAGAAGATATCTTAAATGGAAATGAAGTAGAGATACCATCAAATAACTCAACTCTTTACGCACTTTGTATAGGGATAGTATATGGATTAAAAGATAACTTCAAAACAGAATACCTTACCAACACACTTAACTTTTCACTTAAACTTAACGGGGAGTTTACTATCATGCTTATACGTGATTTACAAAAAAGTGGCATAGATGTGGAGTCAAGTGTCGCATGGAAAACTTGGGTAGATGAGCATAGGTTTTTAGTAAACTAATGACCCAAATAGAACAACGACTAAAACAACTAAAAGCAAACCTTATATTAGAACAACCCTACTTTGGTTCTATTGCTGCACTTCAAAAACCAAAGTTAAATGAAGATATCCAAACCTTTGTAAGTAGTAAAGAGTATTTTGAATACAACGATGATTATGTTGAGTGTTTAGATGATGAAGAGCTTAGTTTTTTACTTATAAACTCCTCTATGCACCAAGCTTTAGGGTATGAAAATAGAAAAGAGGGGCGACTTGATTGGCTTTGGGTGATGGCTCAAGATTATGCTATAAACTGTTTACTTACAAACAACGGTTTAAAACTTCCAGATGGTTTACTTTATGATGATAGGTTTGATTCTTTAAGTGCTGAAGCTATATACAAAATACTTGAAGATGAGATAGATGAGGATAAACACACCCCAAAAGATGTTGAAAATATACGCTATGAGAAGATGGAAGACACAAATGAGTATGATCAAGATAGTATAAAAGATATCCACGATCAACTTATAAACAAAGCTAAACTTCAAGGAGATATACCTTTAGGGCTTGAGCTACTTATACCAAATATAGAGGATCAAACTATATCATGGGAAGATGAGCTTTATACACTTATAGAAAATAGTGTAAAGTTTGACTATACACTAACCCCACCAAACAAAAGATACCAATGGCAAGGGGTAGCACTACCCTCTCTTAGTGGCTCAAAAGTAAAACTTGTAGTTTGTATAGATAGCTCTGGGTCTATTGATGATATGCTATTAGCAAAGTTTTTAAGTGAAGTGGACTCCATCATGAATAGTTTTGAAAACTACGAACTAGACCTTCTAATAGCCGATGCAAAAGTGCAACAGCACCATATCTTATATCCAGGGGATCAACTAAACTACACCATAAAAGGTGGTGGGGGTACAAACTTTGAAGAGAGTTTTAAGTATGCCCAAGAAAATATAGTCGATATCACCCTATTTTTATATTTTACAGATGGGATAGGGACAATGCCAAAAGAGGAGCCTAGTTATGAGGTGGTGTGGGTTACAAGTAATAAAGAGTTAAAGCCACCTTTTGGAAGAGTCATAAGTTTTAACTAACTTTTAAAGTGATATTTTGATAAAATCATCTAATCAAAAAGGAAACAATTGAAAAAAACAGACATTATATTTTGGATATTTCTTATATCTGTAGCTTTGTTTTATATCTTTAAAGGTAATGATATGTACCAAGAGAAACAGGAGTTAAGAGATAAGGTGTTTGAAAAAAACACTACACCTTCAAAGGATATAGTTGATACCACAAAATAAAAAGTATGAGATACTAAACAACACTTTTGGTCATAAAGCATTTAGGGCTTTTCAAGAGGGTGCTGTGGATGCTATTTTATCAAAGCAAGACCTACTTACTATTATACCAACAGGTGCTGGTAAGTCACTTTGTTATCAACTACCTGCTTTGCTACTTGATGGACTAACTGTTGTTATCTCCCCACTTATTGCACTTATGAACGATCAAGTTGTTGCTCTTCAAGCAAACAATATAGAAGCATCTTTGATCAACTCTAGCTTAAATCAAGAACAGATAGAAAGTGTGATACAACAAATAAAAAACAAAGAGATAAAAATACTTTACGTAGCACCTGAGAGATTTCAAGCAAATGGTTTTTTAGAGTTTCTATCATCTATTGATATCTCACTTTTTGTTATAGATGAAGCTCACTGTGTAAGTGAATGGGGTCATGAGTTTAGAGCAGATTATCAAAAACTATCACTTCTAAAACAACACTTCCAAACCACACCAATAGCAGCTTTTACAGCAACTGCAACTAAAAAAGTTCAGCAAAATATAGTATCAAGTTTAAATCTAAATAATCCACTTATTTTAAGAGGTGAAACAAAAAGGGAAAATCTAACCATAACTGCTACAAAAAGGGTGGGAAATGGTCACTCTCAACTCATAGAGTTCCTAAAAGATAAAAAAAACCAAACAGGGATAGTCTACACATTTACAAGACGTGAGACACAAAGTGTAGTAAACTTTTTAATCCAAAACGGCTTTAGTGCTAAAGCTTACCATGCAGGTCTTTCAAATGAGATTAGAGAAGATGTATACAAAGAGTTTATAAACGATGAGATAAATATAGTAGTAGCTACTATTGCATTTGGGATGGGGATAGATAAGAGCAATATCCGTTTTGTAGTACACACCTCTATGCCAAAAACTATAGAGAACTACTACCAAGAGATAGGTCGTGCAGGTCGAGATGGATTAGAGAGTAAAACTCTACTTTTATACACAAAAGCAGATGAGATAAGTAAGATGGCGATGATGGATGATATCACAAATCTTGAGTATAGGAAACTTTTAGAGGAGAAGCTAAACTTTATGTATAGATTTGCAAGTAGTTCAAACTGTAGACATAAAACTATAGCTTCATATTTTGGTGATGAGATAGATCCTTGTGGATCTAAGTGTGACAACTGTACAAAAGAGAAAGTGGAACAAGTAGATATCACAATAGACTCAAGAAAGTTTTTATCTACAGTGTTTAGAGCAAACCAATCATTTGGACAAAATCATCTAGTAGATATATTAAGAGGCTCTAAAAATCAAAAAATTTATCAATTTGAACATCAAAAGCTATCTGTTTATGGTATAGGGGAAGATAAAAGTAAAAATGAGTGGGATGCTATAGTTGATAGACTTTTTGACATAGATGCTATAAGTGTAGGTGAGTATAGAGCTATCAAGCTTACCCCTTATGGCTTAAAAGTTTTAAAAGGGGAAGATCAAGTTTTTATAGATAAAGATAAGATGGGTGTAATCACTCACCACAATTTCATCTTAGATACGAGTGATGATGAACCAGAGTTTTTTGAGGAGCTTAAAGCTTTAAGAACAGAGATATCAAAAAAGGAGCAAGTACCTGCATATGTTGTATTTAGTGATAAGATTTTAGTAACTCTTTGCCAAACACTCCCAACTACAAAAGAGGAGTTTTTAGCTATCGATGGTATAGGTTTAGCAAAGTGGGAAAAGTATGGAGAGATATTTGTGCAGCTAATAGCTAAAATAAAACAGCAAAATAATATACAAGATAATATTATAGAGATAAAACAGACCCAAACTTTAGAGATAAAAAAACTAACTAAAACCTATCTTGATACATTAGAGTTAATAGAGCAAAATAACACTATAGAGCAAATAGCAAAGATAAAAGGGGTACAAAACTCAACTATAGTTTCCCACCTAAAAGTTTTATACCAACACCAAAAACTATCTCAAGAGCAGCTACAACACCTACTAAATCCTATAAAAGAGCAGTTTCCAGCTGAACTTAAAAACTCAATAGAGTCTCTACTTTTAAACTATGATATAAAAACTTTAAAATCACAACTATCATTATATGAGCAGTTATTTATCTAATGATGAAAAAGATACTATTTTTTGGTGGTCAAAAAAGTGGAAAGTCACTTTTAGCAGAACAAAAAACTTTAAAGATATCAAATACAAAGCCATACTATATAGCTACTTATGATAATAGCTTTGGCGATAGTGAGATGATAAAAAGGGTCCATAGACATAAACTTCAAAGGGGTGATGAGTTTATCACTATTGAGGAAACTAAAGATATATCTAAGGTTATCAAACCAAATGGGACTTATCTTATAGATTGTTTATCTATGTGGATATTAAATAACATCCAAGATGAGCAAAATATATTTAGACAAATAGAGCTTTTAAACAGTTGTGATGCAAATATAGTTTTTGTACTAAATGAGGTGACAAGTGGTGTTATACCAAATGATAGTATAAGTAGAAGATATGTAGACCTAACAGGAGTTGTAGGGCAAAAGATAGCGACACTTTGTGATGAAGTGTATGAGGTGAAATTTGGACTTGAAAAGAGGTGGAGATGAACGATATAAAAATAGAAGCTAATATACCAACAAAACTTTTTAATGAGATTGAGGAGTTTTCAAACATAAACAATATCCCAAAAGATATCATACTAAAAGATGCACTTAATCTATATCTTGACTTCCAAGAGCTTCAAGGTGACACACAAATAACAGCAGATCTAAACAATAAACCACTAAGTGCTGATGAGTTTTTTGATGGATTAGATTTTTGATGAGAAATATTTAAGAAGGATAAAAATGTTAGATATATTTAAACAACAAAAAAGTTTTTTAACTAGAGCAAAAGAGAAAAGCTCTTTTAAATATCTTTTAAATTTTGATGAAAATGGTGCATTTGTAGAGGTGTGTGATAATAAACTAAAGCCATTGGCAAATGTAGACTATAGAGTTTATAATGGACTTGATAGGGAGATACTCCAACTTTTGGACTCTTGTAGAGAGGATCAGTTTTACAATATAAGCTGGGAGGATGAAAGCTCACAAATATATCTACATAAACATCCAAAAATAATAGAGCTAATAAAACAAAGTGATAAACTAGTAGATAGAAAAGATAATAAAATAGAGTTAAATCCAAAATCAAATAAGATAACTTTACAAATAGTAAAAAAAGATGATGGCTATATCTCTTTACCAAAGATAGATGATGAAGATGATTTTGTTTTTTTAAACTCATCATATGTTTTACTACATAATAGAATCATAAAAATAGATGATATAGGTGAGTATTTTAATAAGTTAAACAACTTTGATACAACTTTAAGTGATGAAAAGCTTGAGGAGTTTTTGACTATATTTACAACCCACTTTGAAAATATAGATATCGAACTAGATAGTTTTGAAGTGGTGTTAAAAGATGAAAAAAAGCTTATAAAACCAGCAGTTATCTTTGAATCAATAAGTGCAGACAATGAGCTTATACTAATCTCAAGTGCAACCATAGGAAAGCTTAGCCCAGAGTTTTTTAACAGCTTCAATATCTCAAAAATAGTTCTACTAAACGAAATAGAGAGACATATAGATATCTATGAGTGTGATTTTTCAAATGTATTTGATACCTATGGTGAGATTTTTAAAAACCTAAATACACTAAAAAGAAAGATAAAAGATGCAACATTTAGTGAAGATGATGGGATGTTTATAATAGATGAGGAGATAGCAAAAGAGTTTATCCAAAACCATCTTCATAACCTACTAGCTAGTTGTGAACTTTTTGGAAGTGAGAAGCTTCAGCAGTATAAGTATAATGCCTCTAAGCCTACACTTAATGTTGCTTTTAAAAACAAAATAGATCTCCTTGATATGGATGATGTAACTGTATCAATAGGAACTGATAGTTTTAATATATTTGAAGCTATAGCTTTACACAAAAAACACTCATATATCCCACTTAGTAATGGTGAGAAATCGATAATCGATAAAAGTTATATAGATAAATTAGAGCGTATTTTTAAAAAGAATGGAAAAGATAAAGTAAAGGTATCTTTTTTTGATCTTCCAGAGATAGAGGAGATGATAGCTGCTAAAGAGCAAAAAGTTTTTAAAGATAGTAGAGGTTTTTATGATGGGTTCAACGCTATTAAAAAATCAAAATCAAGACTTCCAAAACTAGTAGATGTGACACTAAGAGACTACCAAAAAGAGGGGGTAAGGTGGCTAAAATATCTATACGACAATAACTTTGGTGGATGTTTAGCAGATGATATGGGGCTTGGTAAAACACTACAAACGATCACCCTACTTTCAACTATCTATCCAAAAGCAAAAGAGCCATCACTTATAGTTATGCCAAAAAGTTTACTAAACAACTGGCAAAATGAGCTAAAAAAGTTCAACCCAAATCTATCTTTTTATCTATACTACGATACAACAAGAGATATAAAAAACATATCAAATAACCAAATCATACTTACAACCTATGCAATCATAAGAAACGATATAGAGAAACTTCAAAATATAACTTTTGATACAATAGTTTTAGATGAGTCACAAAATATCAAAAATGTAGAATCAAAGATAAGTAAAGCTGTTATGCTTCTTAGTGGTAAACATAAATTTGCACTAAGTGGAACACCTATAGAGAACTCACTTTTTGAGTTATATTCACTCTTTAGATTTATAAACAACGGTATGTTTAGCACTATTTCGCAGTTTAAAAAAGATTTTGCTACACCTATCCAAGGTGATGCAAATGAGGATGTTGCAAAAGTTCTTAAAGCTAAGATAACTCCATTTTTACTAAGGCGTCTTAAAAAAGATGTACTAAAAGATCTCCCATCTAAACAAGAGCAAGTTGTATATATAGATATGGATGATGATCACAAAAGATTTTATAATGAGAAGAAAAAATACTACAAACAACTAATAGACCAACAAATAGCATCAAATGGTATAGAGGCTTCACGATTTGCTATACTTCAAGCTTTTAATGATCTACGTCAAATAGCCTCAGCACCGTCACTAAAAAGTGAAAAAGAGATACCATCAAGTAAAATTGAAGCACTTTTTGAGATGCTTGAAGATATAGTATCAAATGGTCACAAAGTTCTTATATTTGCTAACTTTTTAGGCTCACTTGATATTATAAGCTCACGTGCAGATGAGCTTGGGATCGAGCATCTACTTATGACAGGAAGTACAAGAAATAGACAAGAGCTAGTAGATAAGTTTCAAACTGATAAAAATATAAAACTATTTTTGATGACACTAAAGGTGGGTGGAGTTGGACTAAATCTTACAAGCGCAGATTATGTATTTATCTTTGATCCTTGGTGGAATAAATCTGCTCAAAATCAAGCTATAGATAGAGCGCATAGAATGGGTCAGAAAAACACAGTATTTAGCTATGAGCTTATCACTAAAGATACCATAGAGGAGAAAATACTAGAGCTTCAAAACCAAAAACAAGATATGACAGATATGATTATAAGTGGTGAAGATGGTGGACTTAAACAGTTAAGTTCAAGTGACTTAGAGTATATATTAGGATAGAAGATGAACTTTTTAAAACCACTTACAAATAAACAGTTACAAAATACTATAGCTTCACTTTCAATAAGACAGTTTAATGAGCTATATGAGTTCACTGAAGAGATTTTTGATACCCTTCTTATACTTGGATTGCCAAAATTTGCAGTAGAAAAAACAGCACGATACAATGTACGGCACCATGAGTTTGTAGAGCTTTTTACAAAACTATTTAGTGATGATAGATTTAAAGAAAAACTTTATAAAAAGCTAATATCAAATAATACTTCAAAAAAACTCTATCAAGAGCTAATATGGAACAACAAACAATATCCAACCAAAAAAGCGATAGAAAATTTTGGTTTGAAAGTTTATGATTTTAAGTTTGGTAACTTTGGAAATGGAAACGAAAAGCTAAAAGATGAACTATCTTTGATAAATAGAGATACCTACAAAAGCTTTAAAGTTGATGTTGATAAGCTTTTTATAGAAAAAGATCTAAGGGAACTTTTAAAGTTTTCTTTTGAACTACCTGATGATTATCAGATAAAAGCTATCAAGATGTGTGAAGAGACACAATATAGCTATACAAATGAACAAGGTGTATTTAGTTTTATAGAAAATATTGAACAGATGCTTCAAAACCAACTTGTGGAGTTTGGAAAAACAAATGAAAAACCTCTAGCAAAAACACTAAATCTACTTAAAACATCTAGTGGTGTTGATGAGTTTTATCCAAATAACAAAAAAGCAAATAGTTTATCTATAGATATGTTAACAAGAAGCTTTTACTACTACTATAACTCAAAAAAAAGATTTCGAGAGACACCACTTCAGACACTTACAGATTTTATAACAGTTCAGTTTAATGACCAAATGCCATTTTTCATCTCTCGAATCTTTACATCACATCTTAAAAAAGTTAGATTTGATGAGTACTACACTTCACAAACACAGCTTTTTGATATGATCAAACTTATTATAAATCATATGCCACTTGAACACTGGGTAAGTGTGGAAAATATAATAAACTATTGCAAATATAGAGATTATAGGTTTGATCTTGAGTCTAAATATAAAACGGATGATTATAATATTGATTGTGATATTAATTATCATGGTGAAAAGTTAGTTGATAATATATCTGCATATAGCTACTATGAGGAGATATTTTTAGAACCTGTTTTAAAAGCTACTTTTTTTTATCTATCATCACTTGGGGTTTTTGAGATAAAATACAACACACCAAAATCTTCATACAATATAACTGCAAAAGGTTTACCATATATTAGTGTATGGGATAGTATAAAGTATATCCGCCTTACTAAACTTGGACTTTACACATTGGGTAAAATTAAAGAATATAAAGTAAAAGCTATAGAGAAAAAAGAGACAAAAACAAAGTTTGATATATATAAACCTATCATAAGTGTAGAAGATCAAGATACCCTTATGTTAGCAAAAATAGAGCCCTATACAGAAAAATATGATCAAAACAGATATATACTAAGCTACTCAAAAGTTTTTAGAGATTGTAAAGATATAAAGTCACTAAAGTCAAAAATAGATGGCTTTTATAAAAATATAGAGTCAAAACCACCCCAAGTGTTTGTTAGATTTTTTGATGAGATATTAGACAATGCAAATATGTTAAAACATGAGCAGATATACTACACAATAGAGTTAGTAAACAACAAAAAACTTCTAAATCTTTTTATGACAAACAAAAAACTTCAAGAGCTAACGATAAAAGCTCAAGGGTATAAAATACTAGTACTTAAAAAAGATCTATCAAAACTAACAAGAATAGTAAAAGACAATGGCTTTTTTGTAGAGTTTTAAAAGGAAACAAAAATATGAATAGAACAAATCACCAATACTTTATGAAAAAAGCGATTGATATAGCTTGGAAATTTCAGCTGCTAACATACCCAAATCCAGCTGTTGGTGCAGTGGTGGTAAAAGATGATAATATGTTAAGTTGTGCTGCTCATAAATCTGCAGGTGGACCACACGCAGAAGTTTTAGCACTAAAAGAGGCATACCTTAAAAACTATCCAGATAGTGAACTTAAAAATTTGACTGACTCATTTGAAATACACGATTTTTTATATCAAAATCACAACGACTTTTTTAAAGAGTGTAGTATATATGTAACACTAGAGCCTTGTAACCATACAGGCAAAACTCCAGCATGTGCCCTACTTTTAAAGTGTGTTGGGATAAAAGAGGTTTTTATAGGATCTCTTGATCCAAATGATGTAGCAACAGGTGGGATAAATACTCTAAATGATGCAAATTTAAAAGTAACTAGTGGTATTTTAAAAGAGCAAACAGATCAACTTCTAGAGCCATTTAGATTATGGCAAAAAGGGAACTTCACTTTTTTTAAACTTGCCATGAGGGAAGATGGAAGTGTGGATGGTGGATATATAACATCTCAAGACTCTTTAAATCTAGTTCACAAGATACGTACAAAGCTTGAGCTACTTGTAATAGGTGGAGAGACTGTTAGGGTTGATAGACCTACACTTGATAGTAGATTTGCTTTAGAAAATAAACCTTCAGATATACTAATATACTCAAATCAAGATCAAAATAATTTTGATAGATCTATACCACTATTTAATGTACCAAATAGAGATGTTAAGATAAGTAACAACTTAGATATGATAAAAAAAAGTAAGTTTACTATGATAGAGGGGGGATACAATCTACTAGATAAGTTAAGATATATCTGTGACTATATAGTGGTATTTATCTCACACAAAGATAAGTTTGAAGATAAAGTTGACTTTAAAAAACTAAAACTTAAGAAGATATACTCATATTTTATAAATCAAACTGATGAGATAATATATTTCAAATCTACACAATAAACAAAGTGTAACTTACTTTTAGCTAAACTTCCAAAATAATTAACACAATATACTGAAGTGATTGTGTTCCAAAATATTTTTTTAAGGTAATAGATTTTATGAACTATAAAGAAGAGATTTTAAGACTAAAAGAGGAACTTGATGTTACTATAGTAGCACACTTCTATCAAAAAGATGAAGTGTTTGAACTAGGTGATATTACAGGTGATAGTTTAGAGTTAGCAAAAAAAGCGATGGCAACAAAAACAGAAAATATCATATTTTGTGGCGTTGGATTTATGGGTGAGAGTGTAAAGGTTCTAGCACCTTCTAAAAGAGTTCTTATGCCAAAAATTGCATGTTGTGCTATGGCAAAGATGATCGATGTTGAGTATTTTGAGATGAACCTAAAGATACTAAATGAAGCTGGAATATCAAATGATGATATCTTACCAATAACATATATCAACTCAAGTGCAGCAGTAAAAGCAGCAGTTGGGAAGATGGGTGGATATGTATGTACAAGCTCAAATGCTTACAAGATAATCCAAAAGGGACTAGAGAGTGGAAAGAAAATATTCTTTGTACCAGATAGATGTCTTGGTCAAAACTTTGCAAATCAAATAGGGCTAAAATCTTCCGTTGTAGGTCTAGATCCAATAGAAAAGGTAAAAGAGTCAGATATCATCTGTTTTAATGGATTTTGTTCAGTACACCAACTTTTCACACCAGAAGATGTTGACTTTTATAAAGAGAGATACCCAGATATCATAGTAGCAGTTCATCCTGAGTGTGATCCAGCTGTTGTAGCAAAAGCTGACTTTACAGGTAGCACCTCTCAGCTTATTAAGTATATCACGGAAGATATTGATATAAATCAAAAAGTTGTAGTGGGAACTGAGTTTAATATGGTAAATAGACTTAGAGAAAAAAACACATATGTTCTAAGTAGTACAAAGCCAGAGTGCCCAACTATGAATGAAACAACACTAGAAGATCTATACAACACCCTACTTTCAATCAAAAATAAAACTTATGAAAATGAGATAACAGTAGACCCTGATGTTGTAAAATACGCACATGAAGCATTAAACAGAATGTTTGAAGTATAATCAAAAAAACTAAAGAGAAAAAATGGCAATAAATATAAGAAAATTTGTAAAAAATGCAATAGTTGAAGATAACGGTAGAGGGGATCTTTTTTTTGATATCGCCCCAAAAGGTAGATTTACTGCGCGTGTTGTAGCAAAAGATGATGGGATCATTGCGGGTATAAAGTATGCAAAAGTACTTGCACGAGCTGAAAAGTTTGATTGTAAGTTTATGTTTAAAGATGGTGACACTATAAAAAAAGGTGATGTTTTAGCACAACTTGAAGGGAAAGCTTCTATACTATTAAGTAGTGAGCGAACTTTTCTAAATCTTCTTCAACACGCAAGTGGTATAGCTACAAATGCAAACAGATACGCAAAGCTACTAGAAGGTAGTGATGTAGTACTTTTAGATACTAGAAAAACAAGACCAGGATTAAGAGACTTTGAAAAGTATGCTTCAAGAGTAGGTGGAGCTATAAACCATAGACTTGGACTTGATGACTGTTTGATGTTAAAAGATACACATCTTAAAACTATACCAGATCTTAAAGAGTTTGTAAGAGATGCACGAAAAAGAATATCTTGGGTAACAAAGATAGAGATAGAGTGTGAAACATTTGATCAAGTTATAGAAGCTATGGAAGCAGGTGCAGATATCATCATGTGTGACAATATGACACCACAGCAGATAAAAGAGGTCTCAAAGTATAGAGACCAAACACACCCACATGTACTACTAGAAGCTAGTGGAAACGTAACAACCCAAACTATATCATCATATCTAGATACAGGTATTGATGCTATTAGTAGTGGAAGTATAATCCATCAAGCTACATGGCTTGACTTTTCTATGAAATTTGACTAAATTTTAACTTTAGATCATCAATTTTTAAAAGGTGTTATCAGTTTGATAATACCTTTTTTTATTTATAATATTCTATTATTCACTATAAAGTAATTGTTTTTAATTTTGTATAACACTTAACGGTATTTACTCAACATTTCTTAAGTAAAGATTATGCTTAATTTAATTTTAAGAAATGTTACATAAATCCCTTAAATAAAGGGTTTTCTTTTCTAGAAAATAGCTTTTTTTAAGCTTTGATTAAGATATGTTCAAATATAATTCATCTATATAAGGTATACAACACACAAAAGGATAAATGTATGAGAATAAACACAAATGTCGCTTCAATGACAGCTCTTGAAGCAAACAAAAACACAAATACAAACCTTAATAAATCATTAGAGAAACTATCTTCTGGTCTTAGGGTAAATAAAGCAGCAGATGATGCATCTGGACTTGCAATTGCGGATAAACTTAGAACTCAAGCTAGTTCTATAGGTCAAGGTATCTCTAATGCAAATAGTGCTGTTGCATTAGTACAAATAGCAGATAAAGCGATGTCTGAGCAATCAAACATCNTAGATACAGTTAANCAAAAACTTATCCAAGCNGGTACAAGTACTACAAGTGCTGATGGTAGAGAAGCTATTAGAAAAGATATAAATAAACTTCTAGAGCAATTTGATATGATNGCAGCACAAACAAACTANAATGGTGTTACACTTTTACAAAAAAGTGCNACAGACACTGCAAGACCTGATGAGTTTCAATTTCAACTTGGAGAAGATAAAGATTTTGATATAACTGCTACTATATCAAATGCTTCTAATACAGCTCACCTAGGTGGAGGTTCTGATACTATTAGCACTGGAGCTATTGCAGGAACTGCAGGTTCAACAAATCAAGACAATAACATCGGTGTAGCTTCAGGTCAGAAGTTTAATGCTTCTACTGCAATATCTCTTGAAGCAGTTAATATATCAAATGATGGTGCAGAGGTTGCAACAAGTGGGATTAATATCTATCTATCTGGAAATGTTGGAGAGATTAAAAACGAAATAGCTGGGGCTAAATTAGATTTCTCAAGTGAAACACATAACATAAAAGCTGCTATGTCACTTATAGCTCAATCAGACACTACAAACTACAACTACACAGCTTCAACTGGTATATTTAGTATGAAAACAATTACTTCACTAGACTTAACTGGACTTAACTTAAGTAATGTAAATCTTGTTGGTGCAGGTGGTGCAGCTGAAGGTATAACATTTAATGCAGCTGGTGCAAATGTTGAGTTTATGGTCACAAACAACAATACAGATACAACTAGACCATTTTTTGGACAAATTAATATCACATCTGGTACAGCAACAGGTGGTAGACTCTTATCTGATCTTAAAGATTTAGCGGCAGATGGACTGACAAATGAGCTTGCAAATACATTTATGGCTACTATTGATGAGGCATTAACTCAACTAAATACAACAAGAGCTGACTTTGGTTCTTCACAAAATCAATTAGAGTCAAGTATCAGAAATATGCAAACAACTCAAACTAACTTAAAAAATGCAGAGTCAGTTATAAGAGATGTTGACTATGCTGCAGAGAGTGCAAACTTCAATAAAATGAACATCATATCTCAAGCAGGAACTTACGCTATATCACAAGCAAACAATGTACAACAGAATGTGATGAAACTACTTCAGTAATTAATAAACTTAACAATTTTTACTTCAAACCAAGTCTATTCGGCTTGGTTTTTTTATTGACTAATATTTTAAAATAAAGTATAATTTTAAAAAATATAGGGGGATTTTATGAAAAAAATATTAATTATATTGTTGTTTACCTATAGCGTTATGAATGCAGATGATACAAAGCAAATTTTAAATGAGATAAAACAGTTAAGAGTTGATATGAATAAACGATTTGAGCAAGTTGACAAGAGATTTGAGCAAGTTGACAAGAGATTTGAATCTATGCAGTCAAACTTAGATAAAAGATTTGAGCAAGTTGACAAGAGATTAGATTTTATGCAAAATATATTGTATGCACTTATGGGCTTAATATTTGCATCACCTTTTATAGCAATTTATCTAAGAGACAAAAGAGAATTAGAGCAAAAAAAATATTTTGATAATATAAAATCTATGCTATTTGTTTTTAGAGAGCAGGCACAAGATGATGAAAAATTAGCAAAGTCACTAAGAGCTGCTGGATTACTTTAAAATATACTATTGATATGATGAGATTGTGATATGTAAAAAGCCGTGGTGTAAAATCCACGGTTTTTTTATATTCAATTTTAGATTAATCTAACTTTAAGAATTGGTATGTCATAATTCAAATTATAAATAGGAGTCAGTTTATGGATGTAAACAGTTCTATCCCAAGTGATATTTTAAAAATTCAAAAAAAGCTTTGTGAGTTTGAGAAAGATAGTAGAAATTATAAAAAATACAAAAAAATTCTTGCTAAACATATCAAAAACCACAATATGAAAAAAAGGGTTAATAGCAATATTAAAACTATTGAGAATATAAAAGAGTTAGAATCTAATTTATAATATCACATTACAATATAGGTATCGATTGATACCGAAGGGTGTGAGTCCCTATGCTTGAATAGATATGCTTATTATCTTGTCAAGAATGTACTTCGGCTGTGACTAATCATCACAATGTGTCATAATATTTTAAAAGGATAAATTATGAGAATTAATACTAATATAGCTTCTATGACAGCTCAAGAAGCATCTTCAAATACTAATAAAGCGATGTCAAGTTCACTTGAAAAATTAGGTTCAGGTCTTAGAATCAACAAAGCAGCGGATGATGCATCTGGTCTTGCGATTGCTGATAAACTTAGAACTCAAGCTTCTTCTTTAGGTCAAGGTATTGCAAATGCAAACAGTGCATCTGCACTTATCCAAATCGCTGATAAAGCTATGGCTGAGCAATCAAACATCTTAGATACAGTAAAACAAAAACTTATCCAAGCAGGAACTAGCACAACTAGTGCAGATGGTAGAGAAGCTATTAGAAAAGATATCAATAAACTTTTAACTCAGTTTGATAATATCGCATCTCAAACAAACTACAACGGTACAACTCTTTTACAAAAAGGTTCCACAGATACAGCTGCTCAAGATGAACTTTCTTTCCAACTTGGTGAAGATAAATCGTTTGATGTAACTG
>JGI10211J34971_10001700_pt1 | contig 18039 bp, 9 predicted proteins | sample Etolagsediment_FD_34971 | JGI IMG/M metagenome (IMG submission 34971) | reverse complement strand
CCAACGGGCAAACATAGTATTTGCTAATCCATCGAGCCAGTTCCATCAGGACAGTATCCAGCAGCGGCTCGTTGTTAATCACTTTGGCGATTTTCTTGAGCTTGCGCCCCCTGCCGCGACCGGTAAAAGAATCTTCAAAGGAAATGTCTGCTTCAGCACAAAAACCAGTCTGGAGCTTGTTTTTCCTTCCGAACGGAACTTCCACTCGCTGGCCTACCGCAATCGGCCAAAGCTCATCCGGCACAAGATAATCGAATTCGGTATCGGCCCCCGACTCAAACGCCACGCGAATAATATGACTGCAAGGTGCTTGTTCGACTTGCTCTGCTTCGAATAGACTGTCGGTTCGATATGCACTCATTTAATCACGGTGGGTGCAATTTGAGTTCTAATTCTTCAGGTTAAAGTATTCCGCAGCTATCTGGTTTATATGCTCCCCGATGGCCAGGGAAGCGGTCGCAGCGGGTGAGGGGGCATTTAGGACGTGAATAGAGTTGCCCTGCCTGACCACTACAAAATCATCAATCGGCTCGCCGTTTCTCCCTACCGCCTGAGCACGTACGCCGGCATTGCCAGGTTTTATATCATCGGCCTGCAGCGATGGGATAAGCCGTTGCAGTTGACGCAGGAACAGCTTTTTGGAAAAAGCCCTTGCGTACTCGTCCAGCCCGTATTTCCAGTGCTTTAGAAACAGCTTCCACGTCCCGAAGTAGGACAACGCTTCCCAGGAGTCCTTGAAGTTGAAATCAGTTTTGCGATAACCTTCTCTTTTAAATGAGAAGACGGCATTCGGGCCACATTCGACCGACCCATCAATCTTGCGAGTAAAATGAACGCCTAAAAAAGGGAAAGCAGGGTCGGGGACGGGATAAATCAGACTTTTAACCTTTTGCCCTGCCTCTTTTGTCAACTCATAGTAATCCCCCCTGAAGGGAACAATCCTCATCCCTGCCTCGACCCCGTCCAGTCTCGCTATTCTGTCACACTGGAGCCCTGCACAGTTGATGATATATCTCGCAGTGAAAGCTGCTCTATTTGTTATAACCTTCGTATGAAAATCGTGCTTTTCAAAGTCTGACACTTCGTGGGAAGTGAAAACCTTATTTCCCTGTCCTTCTTCTATCAATCCGGCCAACTTTGTAGCAACCCCGGTGAAATCAATAATCCCTGTACAGGGCACTTTTATCCCCGCTACGCCTTCGCAAAACGGTTCAATTTCCTTGATTTGGTCCGGGCCAATTTTCTCGACGCCTTCGATTTGATTCTCTAATCCGTTTTTGTAAATCCGTTCAAGGCCGGGTAGCTCTTTTTTCCGTGTTGCAACAATTACTTTCCCTGTGATATCGCAGCCGATGTTATGCTTTTTGGCAAAGGCAATAAGTTGTTTGCGTCCCCTTGTACAGGTTTTTGCTTTGTTGGAGCCGGGCGCATAATACAGGCCGGAATGAATAACGCCGGAATTATGGCCGGTCTGATGCGATGCAAGCTGCTCTTCTTTTTCCAATACGGCGACGGAAATTCCGGGATGCCCGGCCTGTATCTTGTAGGCGGACGCTAAACCGACGATCCCACCACCTATTACGACAATGTCAAAATCAACCTGCTGTGCCATAACCAAACCCTCACAAAGGCAAAAATCCACAGGCTTACGTATGCCCGCGGGACCGCAACGATTGTCGCAGTTTGAAATAGCTATGTCAAGATTTGCTGACCGCTTACTTTTGGAGGTCAAGAACGGTCCCAACCAATTAGAAATGAGGCTCTGATAGCATCTTTTCTGCTTTGAATCAAAGCCCAAAGAGATTACAATCCCGTGCACGTTTGCATATCGCCGAAGTAATGAACACGAAAGGATTTGTGGATGAACACAGAGAAGCTCGTCATCTCAACAGTCCCCATTGTGCTTGCCGCCGTGACGTTAGGCGGCTGCTACAAGCCGGTCAGCGTGCCGGTAATAGTTGACCTTCCGCGCGTGGCGGCCAAGCCGGCGGTCCGGCGTTATATCGCCGGCAAATCGGTGGAGAACCGCTCCATAGAGTGCATCATCCTCGGGACAGGAGAGGATGTAACGTTGATCCTCGCAACGATACATGGTAACGAGCAGGCGGGCACACCGCTTGTCCTCCACCTGGAAACGTACCTTCAAAATCAGGCTTATTTGTTGAATGGACGCAAGGTCGTGCTGCTACCGCTGGCCAATCCAGATGGAGCAGCGAAAAACCGTCGTTTCAACGCTAATAGCGTGGACCTTAACCGTAATTTTGCGACCGCCAACCGGCGTAACAGCCGGAGGTTCGGACGTGCCGCCCTTTCCGAGCCGGAAGCCCGTGTTATCCGCCGGCTTATTGAAATATACGCGCCCGACCGTATTGTCAGCATCCACCAACCGCTGAGCTGTATCGACTACGATGGCCCGGGTATTGCACTGGCCAGGCGCATGGCTGAACACTGTGATTTACCTATCAAAAAGCTGGGTGCTCGTCCCGGCTCATTAGGCTCGTATGCGGGTCTTACTCTCGGCATCCCCATCATCACGCTTGAACTGCCCCGCAGCGCAGATGCACTTGATGAGCAATCATTGTGGGACAAATACGGGGCCGCACTGGTCGCGGCGGTGGCTTATCCTGAAATGGCCAAATGAGGATGCCTGCAATTGTAGTCTGTTTCTCTTGAGTTTTCCCTGTTTTGAGCGTAGAATGGGTTGTTCCGAAATTCCTAATAAACAGTCAAGAGATGGGTAAATTCAAAATAAACAGCGAGTTTGCGCCTGCGGGAGACCAGCCGGAAGCTATAAAACGGCTGGTGGGAGGGTTGCGCGCAGGCAAAAAAATTCAAACGCTGATGGGCGTTACCGGCAGCGGCAAGACCTTTACAATGGCGCAGACAATAGCTCAATTCGACCTTCCGGTTCTGGTTATATCGCACAACAAGACATTGGCGGCCCAGCTTTACGAGGAATTCAAAGAGCTGTTCCCTGAAAACGCGGTTGAATATTTCGTCAGTTATTACGATTATTATCAGCCGGAAGCATACATTCCACAGCGGGACATATACATAGAAAAAGACGCCTCTAAGAACAACGACCTTGACCGACTTCGGCTCTCAACCACGACCAGTCTGTCAACAAGAAGCGATGTAATTATCGTCGCATCTGTCTCGTGTATTTTCGGGTTGGGTTCGCCGGAGGATTATAAAGCCAGCGTAGTGCCTGTTCGCACCGGCGATTGCGTGGATAGAAACGAGCTGCTCGGCAGGTTCGCAGACCTGCAGTACAGCAGAAACGATATCGATTTCGCGAGAGGGACGTTCAGAGTTCGCGGAGACGTGGTCGAATTGCATCCCTCTTACGAATCATTTGCCGTTCGGATTGAATTTTTCGGCGATGAAATCGAGAAGATAAGCTACATAAATCCCATATCTGCAGAAACCCTGGCCGTTGAGAACCAGGTTTTTATATACCCTGCCCAGCACTACATTATGCCGGTTGAACGGATTGCTTCAGCGGTAGAGAGCATAAAAGCAGAGCTGAAAGAGCGATTGCAGCAATTCCGGCAAGAGGGTAAACTTCTGGAGGCACAGCGGCTTGAAGCGCGAACGATGTACGACCTTGAGATGATGCAGGAGGTCGGTTACTGCAGTGGAATCGAGAATTACGCCAGACACCTTTCGGGACTGTCGGCCGGAGCCAGGCCCTATACACTGATTGATTATTTCCCAAAAGATTTTCTTTTGCTTATTGACGAATCGCACGTTACAATTCCGCAACTTCGGGCGATGTGGGCCGGTGACAGGAGCAGAAAATCGGTATTGATAGAGCACGGCTTTAGATTGCCGAGTGCGTTGGACAACAGGCCATTGCGTTTCGAAGAGTTTCAGGAAAACTGGGAAAAAGTTATTTTCGTTTCTGCCACACCAAGTAAGTTCGAGCTGGAAAAATGCAATAACGAGGTTGTCGAGCAAATCATCCGTCCGACCGGTCTGGTGGACCCGGAAATCTTCGTATATCCTGCCGGCAATCAGGTCCCACATCTATTAGGCGAAATCGGAAAACGAGTCAAAGCCAAAGAACGAACGCTCGTTACAACCCTGACAAAAAGAATGGCTGAAGAGCTGTCGAGTTATATTACGAAAAAGGGTTTTCGCTGCCGTTATCTGCACAGCGAGATTAATACGCTCGAAAGGGTTGAGATACTGCGGGCTTTGCGTAATGGTGAATTTGATGTCCTTGTGGGCATAAATCTGCTGCGAGAAGGCCTGGATTTGCCGGAGGTTTCAGCGGTAGCAATCCTCGATGCGGACAAGGAAGGTTTCCTGCGAAGTCAGACATCGTTGATACAAACAATCGGCAGAACTGCAAGAAATATAAATGCTACGGTCTTTTTATACGCCGATAGAGTTACCGACTCGATGCAAAAAGCTATTGACGAAACGAACAGACGGCGTAAAATTCAGTTGAAATACAATAAAGAACACGGGATTAAGCCCGAAACGATAAAAAAGGAAATTCGCAGGGGTTTGGCGGAGCAGATAAAAGCGAGAGAAACAGCCCGCCACGCGGTTCGCTCCGGCGAGACTGAATATGATAAGATTGAACTGGCCAAGAGAATCGAGAAAGAGATGCTTGAAGCGGCAGAAGCACTTGATTTTGAGAAGGCGTCGTTTCTGCGGGACCAACTGCGCGAATTGAAAGAGCTGCCGGAACTGGTTCTGCTTGATTCACGCAAAAAGAAGAAGAACTATTTAGCCACAAAAAAGCACAAGAAATATAAGAAAGAAGATTTCTGATATATCTTCTTTTGTGCTTTTTTGCAGCTATAATTAACAAAAGTAAAAGGCGAAAAGAAAATGAGAAAACTTAACATTTCAAAAGCACTACCCCTGATAAAAATGGCAATTGAAGAAGACCTCGGGCAAGGGGACACGACCAGCGAGCTTTTCTTCAAAACCGATGCTACCGAAAAAGCGAATATTATTTCGCGGGAGGAAATTGTTGTATGCGGAATGCCTATCGTCAGAGAAATTCTCAAACGCTATGATGAAAAACTCAAATTAAAGGTCCACGTAAATGACGGTGAGCCGGCCCATGTCGGTTGCAAAATCGCTACAATCGAAGGCCCTTTACGTTCTATGCTCAGCGCCGAACGAGTTATGCTCAATTTTCTGCAACGACTTAGCGGGATAGCTACGACAACAGGCAAATATGTTCGAGCTATTCAAGGAACAAAGGCAAAAATCTATGATACAAGGAAAACAATGCCCGGCTGGCGAATCCTGGAGAAGTACGCGGTCCGGTGCGGCGGCGGATATAATCACCGCCTTGGGTTATACGACGGCATCTTGATTAAAGATAACCACCTGGCCCAGCTCGGTAGAAACTTCTACCCAAAACTAAAAAAAATAATTGAGGAAGCCAGAAAGGTAAAAGACACCAAATTCATAGCCGTTGAGGTTGACCATGTTGACGACCAGCTCAACTATGTCCTAAAGATTCCTAATATCGACATCGTGCTTCTTGACAATATGGGCCAATGGCAGTTAAAACACGCAGTAGATATGCGAAATGCAATGTGCGGCAAAAAGAAAAGACCGCTGCTCGAGGCATCGGGAAACATAACATTAAACAGCGTTTCAGCTATAGCCCAGTGCGGTATCGATAGGATCGCCGTTGGTGCAATTACTCATTCAGCAAGAGCCGTTGACATCGGACTCGACAGGTAACCCAAGCTATGCCAGGAACCGACTCGCTCGACCCCGACAAAATAAAAACAAACCTGAAAACCAAACGCATCGGTACTAAAATTCTCGTCTATGACAGCACCACAAGCACGAATGACATTGCAGCCGAATATGCAAAAAATAGAGAAAATGACGGCCTGGTAATCTTCGCCGAACAGCAAACCGCCGGCAGAGGCAGGGCCGGTACCAGATGGCACAGCAGCCGGGCAGAGAGCATACTTTGTTCTATTGTCTTAACCGAGAGCAAATGTAACCCTGAACTGCTCTCTCTTGCCTGCGCAGTTGCGGTTGCGGAAGCCATCGGCAAAATCGCACGATTCGAAGCGAAAATCAAATGGCCAAATGATATAATCTTAAACGGCAAGAAGGTAGCCGGCATACTGCTCGAATCAAAGCCCAACAACAGCGGCAATACTTATATCATTGGTGTTGGAATAAACTGCCACCAAAAAAAAGGGGCTTTTCCCGCTGAGTTACAGACAACCGCAACGAGTATCGACATTGAAAGCCAGACGATATGCGACCGTATCTCATTGGCGAAAAGATTATTGGCCTCGCTGGACTATTGGCTTGAAGTGGTGCAGGAAGCAAGCGAAAGAGTGACAAACCAATGGCAGAAACTAAGCATTCAATTGGGCCACAGAGTAACTCTTATTTTCGATGGCAGGAAGTTCACCGGTAATTGTATCGGCATAGACCCTAAAAAGGGCCTGGTCATTCAGTTGGAGACCGGCGGGGTAAGGATGTTCGACGCGGCACACACAACCATTGCCAAACCAGATTGACACTCTACCTTTTCGAAGCCGAAGCGATCCAGCGAACTTCGTAAGTACTCTTGTCAACCGCAAGGACCGGAGATCTATTATCCAAGAGATTTTCAACGACGAAAAAGTCCGTCAATTCCTCAACTATAAACAGTCCCCCTACTCGCTTGTATTCGTCCTTAATGAATCTAATAGCCGCATCCATAACGCACACGGATTTTTTCTTGCTCTCGGTTTTTTTAAAGTTGAAGGATGGGTGTTTTATTGAGTCGTGCGGAGGAATTCTACTGCGTTCTTGCTGTGCAACAATCAGCGGCAGTTTTTTCGACACATCAAGCCAGAACTGAAATACCTTACCCTCCCTGTATGGCATGGTTGCTTGCTTGAGTTCAATACCGGATTCAGGGGTGGGCCAGCGGTCCACAAAAATGAAAGTCAGGTACTGTGCCATCGTCCATGGATTACTTCTATGACATCCCACTCTGTAAAATACCAGTGATCCTCGTAGCACCAAATTTATGTTAAAGCCCAGAAAATACCTAAAACTTCTATTATTTAAGACGTGAAGAGACCGGACTTATTGACAGAAATTTTGGAATCTTCCAGAAAAATGCCGTATGGGACGTGTTTTCAGTTGATTCGGTACGATTTGGTCTAAACTAATGTCAAGCTTCATTTTATTTCGCCTTTCTGCTATATTAGTGCCATATGTGAATACGTGCTCTCTGAAAGACCTTAAAGAACATCAGAAAAGGGAAGAATGATGAAAAAACAATTTTCAATCAGCTTCATACTGGCCTTGATTTTGCTTAGTTCCACAGTTTTGGCTATGTGCCCAGGATACTATGTGAAAAAGGACACGTGGCAGGAAACTATGCTGTCCTCGCGCGAAGCATTAGTGGAATTCGAAGCAGAAGAGGCCGCTCGTCAGGCTAATCGGCTAAAGGCCCCTGGCATTGAACTGTGGCCGTGGTATTCGATAGGGCCTTTCCACAGTCCCGGTTCCGACCCTTATGGTGTAATTTTTGGCCCGGAAGTGAAAACCGACCTCAACAAGACCTACGACAACGGCAGGTTGACGTGGCGGAAAAGGCCGGAATGGGAAGACGGAATTGTTCACAGGCTTTCTGGTGACAGAAAATCCGGCGAAGGTCTTGTGGTGGCCGATTATATGTTCAGGAATATCACTGCCTCGAAAGCAGCAACGCTGCCGGCCTATCTCGGCAGTAATGACGGCATCGGCGTGTGGTTCAACGGCGAAAGTGTCCTGGCAAAAGATATCGGGCGAAAAGCCGCTCCCGACCAGGATATAGTACATCTCAAGCTGAAGAAAGGCATCAATACCTTCCTGATGAAGGTCAATAACAGGGCAGCCGGCCACGCTTTCTATTTTTCGATGCATCCGGGCGGCAGTGTCAGAGCCAGACGCTGCGAGCAGCTCTGGGATTTTCTCGCCGGCGATTTTCCCGGAGAAACCGAACGCCGCCAGATGCGATGGGAGCTTGAAGACAAAATCTGGGGCAAGGATTGCAAACCCTCCGACTTTGCGGCGTTGGCCGAAAGCTATGCCAAAACCACGAGGGATATAGGTGCGCTGCCCGAGCAGGCCGGACAGCTTGCCGCAAATGTCAAAACCCCACACGAACTGCAGAACGTGCGCGAAGTCTATTACCGTTCGAGGTTATACGATGAACTAATCGCCGGCGTGCAGCAAAAACTTCGGTTAGCGACGGACCAGTTTGGCTACCTGCAGGGTAAGTACAAGGACAAGAAAGACGACCCTGAGTGGAAAAGTTACAGTGACAAGCTAAACTCATTACAGCAGGCCGCTGATGCTATGCTGGCTAAGGCCAAAGAGGGCGATTCTGAGTCTCTTGACAAATTGACGGAGATAGAGAGTAAGCTGACGGAATTGCACAAGGCGCACCTGCCGCGGATTCCATCTGCACCAAAGACGCCGGCTTGTCGGCCCTTCAATCTAAAGCGGGTCCGCCTGCTGAACGGGCCCTTCAAGAGAGCGATGGAACTTGACAGCAAATATCTTTACGACCTGGACTCCGACCGGCTGCTTCATATGTTCCGCATCACAGCCAGCCAGCCCTCTTCAGCCGAGCCTTTAGGCGGCTGGGAAAAACGCGAGCTTCGTGGACACACGATGGGACATTACCTCTCGGCCTGTGCGCTGATGTACGCAAGCACGGGCGACGAAGAACTCAAGGCCAAGGCGGACACGATTGTTGCTGAGCTTGCAAAGTGCCAGAAAGCTCTCGGCAATGGCTATCTAAGCGCCTTTCCCGAAGAGGGTATCAAAAAGGTCATATACGGAACCGACAACTGGTGGGCGCCCTGGTACACGCTGCACAAGATTTATGCGGGCCTGCTCGATATGTACAACCACTGCGGGAACGAACAGGCGCTGGAGGTGGCCGAAGGTATGGCCGGCTGGGCCAGGAGACATCTCGATAACATAAACGAAGAGCAGACGCAGCGTATGCTCAACGTCGAATTCGGCGGAATGAACGAAGTGCTGTGCAATCTATACGCAGCGACAAATAACCCCGACCATTTGGCGCTGGCGAGGCGATTTGACCACAAAGTAGTCTTTGAGCCGTTAGCACATTTTCAGGACAAATTAACCGGCCTGCACGCCAACACGCAGGTTCCTAAGATAATCGGCGCCGCCTGCGAATTTGAATTAACCGGTGAGCCGTATTATTACAACATCGCGACGTTCTTCTGGGACCAGGTGGTTAAAGCCCGCTCGTACTGCACCGGCGGCACCAGCAACCACGAACACTGGCGGCCAGAGCCGTATGTATTGGCCAAAGAGCTTGGGCCGGCCACACAGGAAACGTGCTGCACGTACAATATGCTGAAACTCACGCGGCATTTATTTTGCTGGCATCCGAATCCGGAGTACGCTGATTATTATGAACGAGCACTGTTTAACAGCATACTATCCACCCAGGACCCGGAAACCGGAATGATGATGTACTTCGTCCCCCTGGCTTCAGGCTACTGGAAGATATTTAACACGCCATACAATTCGTTCTGGTGCTGCACGGGAACAGGGATTGAGAACCACGCCAAATACGGCGACAGTATTTACTTTCACGATGACAAGGGAGTATATATCAATTTATTCATCGCATCGGAATTGAACTGGCCGGAAAAAGGCGTTCGCATCCGGCAGGAAACAAACTTTCCCGAAGAGGAGAGGACAACCCTTATCGTCAAGACAGATAAGCCGGTCAAGTTAGCATTGCATATTCGTATTCCATACTGGGCCACGAGAGGTGTGAAGGTCAGAATTAACGGCAAAAGGCAAAAGATACACACTGAAGCAAGCAGTTATCTAACATTAAATCGAAAATGGGAAAACGGCGACAAAGTGAAGATTGATATGCCGATGAGCCTGCACCTGCACCGGATGCCTGACGACGCGAGCCTGGCTGCCATTATGTACGGGCCATTGGTGCTGGCCGGTCAATTGGGAACCGACGGTATGGACCCGAAGTCACTCTACAGCGAAAGTCAGGGAGTTCTGCGCAATATCAAGGTCGATGCGGGACCGAGTTTCGTGGCCGATGTGAATAACCTCACCGGCTGGGTCAAGCCGGTAGCGTCGAAACCATTGACATTTAGAACCGTCGGCGCAGGCAGACCAAAAGATGTTACGCTGATACCATTTTACAAACTGTTTGGCCAGCGCTACGCGATATATTGGCGGATAAACCCCAAAGAAACCAAAAAATAGAAGTTAGAAATTACAATGTTGATAGCAACTGAGAGAGCTGAAGAGACTGCTTTGACTATTCACGACTATGGACTCGTCGGCTATCGGCGAGTACTGGAACAACAGTACGAATTACGAGATAAGAGACGCTGGGGCAAAATAGCAAATACCATTCTAATGGCTGAGCACCCTCCTGTTATTACTCTCGGCGCCCGGCAAAGCGCCAATAAGCTGCTGGCCAATCGCAGCGTTTTGGCACAGAAGCAAATTGATGTGGTTGATATACGCAGAGGGGGCGGTGCGACCGCACATAATCCGGGCCAGGTGGTTTTTTATCCAATCCTGCATTTGGGCGATATCGGTCTCGGCATCAGTGAATATATCAGAGAGCTGGAGGCGCTGGGCATTGAACTATTGGAGCAATTGGGGGTCAAGAGCAAAAGGCGAGAAGGTTTTCCCGGTTTGTGGGTCGGTGAGAAAAAAATTGCCTCTATCGGCGTACGCATATCAAAATCTGTAACCTATCACGGGATGGCAATAAACATTCAAAATGACCTGAAGATTTTCGATTTATTGGTACCGTGTGGTCTCGATGGGGTAGAAATGACTTCGGCGCTGAAAGAAACAGGCAATCGGTATTCAATGAATCAGGTAAAGGAAAAATTATCCCAACTGCTTATCAGACATTTTTCTGCCGCAACAGAACCAAAGACAGCGAAGCGTTTTTCAGGTTCGGGATTACCGCCCTGGCTGAAAAGGCCTTTGCCGACTGGAGAAACCTACGAGCGCACTAACAAAGTATTAAGCTCTCTGGGCCTTGAGACAATCTGCACCAACGCCAACTGTCCCAATCGAGGCGAATGCTGGTCAAGAGGGACTGCAACAGTCCTGATTTTGGGTAATGTCTGCACACGGAACTGCAAATTTTGTTCGGTAGCCAGTGGCAAGCCGAAACCGCCGGACCCAACCGAGCCGGTGCGTTTGGCCGAGATGGCGATGCAATTGGGATTGAAATATCTGGTGATTACCAGCGTTGACCGCGATGATTTGCCCGATGGCGGTGCCGGCCATTTTCGCGATTGCATTAACAAAGTAAGGCAGCCTTGCCCGAATACCAGATTCGAAATACTGACGCCCGATTTTCGCGGTTGCCAAGCCACGGCCATAAAAATCTTACGGGATGCTCTGCCTTTTGTCTTTGCTCATAATGTCGAAACCGTGCCATCTCTGTACCCAATCGCCAGAGCAGTTGGAAGCTACCAACGGTCGCTTAATCTACTCAAAATGGCCAAAGAAGGCTACGACAACATCCAGACTAAATCTTCGATTATGTTGGGGTTGGGAGAAACCGGCGCTGAGGTCGAAGAGGTCCTGCGAGATTTGCGCAATGTGGGCTGCGACAGAATCACAATCGGTCAATACCTCCAACCGTCAAAGAACTCACTTGAAGTTGCCGAGTATATCAGCCCTGCGAGATTTGACTGGTGGAAGCAGAAAGCAATTGGGTTGGGCTTTTCCTGGGTGATGTGTTCGCCATTTGCCCGCAGCTCGTATTTTGCGGAACAAGAGAACACTTTTTAACTATGGACTTATGAATCGGCAAATAAAGATAGTGATTATTTAATAAATCGATTTTGCTTACACGGCTTATAAAGTTTTCTTATTTGACAGTTCAATCCCTATGCAGTTTAATCCAGCACAATATGTTTGGGTGGGTTCCAAAATACGCTATTTTATTTTTGTGAACCCGACAGAATAAGATTCCAGGAAGACAGGAGAATTCGGTATGCCGAAGCGAACGGACATAAACAAGGTAATGATTATTGGCTCCGGCCCAATTATCATTGGCCAGGCCTGTGAGTTTGACTATTCCGGCACCCAGGCCTGCAAGGCACTTCGCAAATTGGGCTACGAGATAGTGCTGGTCAACTCGAACCCGGCAACAATTATGACCGACCCGGGCATGGCTGATGCAACTTATATTGAGCCGCTCAACCTGCACACTATGACGAAAATCATCGAAAAGGAACGTCCTGATGCCCTCCTGCCCAATCTTGGCGGCCAAAGCGCACTTAATCTGTCTTCCGAACTTGCGCAGGCAGGCGTGCTCGAGAAATATGGCGTCCAGGTGGTTGGCGTTCAGGTCGATGCCATAAAACGGGGTGAGGACCGCGGTGCTTTCAAAGAAACAATGAATCGGCTGGGCATCGAGATGCCAAAGAGCAAGCTGGCTTTCAGCGTAGAAGAAGCGGAAAAAATCGCGGACGAACTCGGGTATCCCGTGATAATCCGCCCGGCGTACACTATGGGCGGCACCGGCGGCGGCGCCGTCTTTAACATCGAGGAACTTCGCACAGTGGCGGCCCGAGGCCTGTCGGTAAGTCTTGTCAGCCAAATTCTGGTCGAAGAGTCGGTTCTGGGTTGGGAAGAACTGGAGCTGGAAGTCGTCCGCGATTCAAAAAACCAGAAAATAACCGTCTGCTTTATTGAAAACGTCGATGCAATGGGCGTTCACACCGGAGATTCTTACTGCACCGCCCCTATGCTGACTATCGCCCCGGAACTGCAGCAAAAACTGCAAAAATACTCCTATGACATAGTTGATGCCATCGAGGTCATCGGCGGCACAAACATACAGTTCGCCCACGACCCGAAAACCGGGCGAGTCGTTGTAATCGAAATCAACCCAAGAACATCGCGCTCGTCGGCCCTTGCCTCAAAGGCCACGGGCTTTCCAATTGCTCTTGTTTCTTCGCTACTCGCCGGCGGGCTGACAATGGACGAGATTCCATACTGGCGAGACGGCACACTTGAAAAATACACCCCTTCGGGTGACTATGTGGTGGTCAAATTTGCCCGGTGGGCTTTTGAAAAATTCAAGGGCGTCGAGGACAAGCTCGGAACGCAAATGTGTGCCGTCGGCGAAGTGATGAGCATCGGCAAGAATTACAAAGAGGCCTTCCAAAAGTCCATCCGCTCACTCGAAAACGGTCGATACGGCCTCGGATTCGCCAGAAATTTCAACAAACTCTCACTCGATGAATTGATGAACCTCGTGAGCACCGCAACCAGCGAACGGCAGTTTATTATGTACGAGGCGCTGCGAAAAGGTGCCGACATCGATGCCCTCCACGAGAAGACATATATAAAACGCTGGTTCATCAAGCAAATGCAGGAGCTTGTTCGGCTCGAAGAACAAATTCTAAAGTACAAAGGCAAGCAGCTTCCCGACAAACTCTTAATGCAGGCCAAGAAGGATGGTTTCGCCGACCGTTATCTTTCCCAGTTGCTCAAACTTCCGGAGGAAAAAATCCGCCGGCAGCGCACCAACCTTGGCGTTGTCGAGTGCTGGGAACCTGTGCCCGTCAGTGGAGTTGAAAACGCCGCTTATTATTTCTCCACCTACAATGCGCCTGACAAGGTCGGTGTGACCCAGGAACGCAAGATTATGGTCCTTGGCGGGGGACCAAACCGGATTGGCCAGGGAATCGAATTCGACTATTGCTGTGTCCACGCCGCATTTGCACTGCGCGATGAAGGCTTTGAGTCGATTATGGTCAACTGCAACCCGGAAACGGTTTCGACCGACTACGACACCTCCGACAAGCTTTATTTTGAACCGCTCACCGTTGAAGATGTTTTGAGCATCTACGAGAAGGAAAAGCCCGAAGGTGTCATTGTGCAGTTCGGCGGCCAAACGCCGCTTAACATCGCCAACGAACTGGCGAAGGCCGGCGTAAAAATAATCGGGACGTCACCGGAGACTATAGACTTAGCTGAGGACCGCGACCGCTTCCGGGCAATGATGAAGAAGCTGGATATACCAATGTCCGAATCCGGTATGGCAAGTAACCTTGATGAAGCACTTGCCATCGCCGAGCGAATCGGCTATCCCCTAATGGTCAGGCCGTCGTATGTGCTCGGCGGCCGTGGTATGGAAGTAGTCCACGATGAGGAAATGCTGACCAAATATGTTGCAGCGGCTGTGGAAGTAACACCTGAGCGACCGATTTTGATTGACAAATTCCTCGAAAACGCAATTGAGGCCGAGGCCGATGCGCTCGCAGACGGCACAGATGCCTTCGTCCCTGCGGTTATGGAGCATATCGAACTGGCCGGCATCCACTCAGGGGATTCCGCCTGCGTGATTCCGCCTGTCAGCATACCCAAAAAGTATATTGACACCATTTGCGAATATACCAGAAAGATTGCAATGGAACTTAACGTCATCGGCCTGATGAATATGCAGTACGCGATAGCGAACGGCACCGTCTATGTGCTTGAAGCCAACCCGCGTGCCTCACGAACCGTGCCGCTGGTTTCCAAGGTCTGCGGTATCTCGATGGCGCGACTGGCCACCCAACTTATGCTCGGGAAAAAGATAGCAGACTTGGGCCTGGAGCATAAAAAGATTCCGCACTTCGGGGTAAAGGAGGCGGTATTCCCATTCAATATGTTCCATACAGTTGACCCCCTGCTTGGGCCGGAGATGCGCTCCACAGGTGAAGTATTGGGTTTGGCTGACTCATACGGACTGGCCTTTTTCAAGGCCCAGGATGCGACGCAGCAGTCCCTGCCTTCTGAAGGTACCGTGCTGATAACTGTCGCCGATATGGACAAAAAGTCTGTTGTGGATGTCGCCAGGCAATTCAAGAACCTCGGATTCAAAATCACGGCCACCAAAGGCACCCATCGGTTGCTAACAGACAATGGCATTAAAACTGAGCACATCCTTAAGATGCACGAGGGCAGACCTAACATTGTTGATGCGATAAAGAACGGCGAGATTCAGTTGGTTATAAACACCCCTGCCGGCAAATTAGGTAAATACGACGATTCTTATATCCGCAAGGCCGCGATAAATTACAAGGTGCCGTATATTACCACGACCGCCGCTGCCGCCGCCGCCGCCAAGGGCATTGCAGCCCGGCGAGACGGCGAGGCCACCGTGAGGTCACTGCAAAGTTACCACGCAGCTATAAAATAAGCGGAAATACAAAAGTGGATTGCGAGCGAGGCGACTCCCAGCCCCCAAAGATTCAAAGCAGTATTACTTTAAGAGCTGATACAGCAACTCGTCTGAGATTTGGAGTGTGTAAACGTTGTTGGCATCTTCCGGACCGGCTATTTCGCAAGGTATCGCTTCACGCAAGTGCGGCTCATTGGGGTCGCCTTCCTTATTGTATTCGACAACAAATTCACCTCTTGCATCTGGCGCTACATCGAACCATGCCAAACCGTACTCGTCAGTATTATGAGTGGTGCTGCCATACTGCGAAAGCACGCCTACCGGTAGCCCTTCTACCGGCTCACCAACTGAGTTTAGAACCTCCGCGAAAACTTTTATCGCCCTGTGGATCTCTTGCCGACCCAAATCAAGTACCTCACCCTGTTGAAGCTTTATGTTCTCGGCAATAGTAATGGGTGCCCAGCCCTCTTCCTTCTCCCAGCCCCGCATACGCAACTGTAACTTCATATTCAGACCTGCTGGGACATAGAAACTCTGCCTGTACTTGGGGTACAGGTAGAAATCATTGTGTATCCTTATATCATTGCTGTGGTCTGCGCTGCAGCCGGCCACAAGGTCCTTGGCCCACGCCGGATTGTTGTTTGTATCGATAATCCATTCCGGACAAACCCTCGGACAATTGTCATCTTTTGCCCCTTCGCACCCAAATTGAACTTTGACCTTTGCCGCGGGAAACATCTTTACCGTCGGTATCTCAAAATTGCCGTCTGTATTCTGCTTGAGCTTACTGCTTTCGATGATGACGCTGAAATAATCCTGCTCAAATATCGCCAACCTGCTAACGCGGACTTTCGCCGGCATTTTCATCTCAAACCAGCCGTCCTTATTCGTTCGAACAAGCCGCGGGCGGTCCGAATAGAAGGCATTATCAAGCTGCTCGAGTACCTGGCGATAGTTCTTGTCGCCTGCCGAAACGCTGGCTGGCAATTTGTGCAATGTATCCCACTGCGCGTCAGATAGCATTGAAGAATTTTTCTCGTGTGCGACCCCTCCCGGTTCCATTACGAAAGCTCCCTGCATCGGCTCTCCCGTTATGCCGTTGACGACCCGCCCATAATAGGTCTTGTCCCCCGGTGGTAATCTGAAAACCAGTTGTTCCGGGCTGTCGTGTGTTACCTCCAGCGGCACAGAGTCATAGTTTCTTTCGCCACCACTTGTGATAGTCATCGCCCTGTACGTCCCCAGCGGAAACATCCCCCCATCCTTCCAGTCGTAGTATCCCAGCCGCAAATCACGCTGGCCGTGACGCTCTATACCAACATTGATGGTTCTGAGTCGGCGTGGGTCGGTAATCGGGCCGTTCTTGTCTTCAAAGACGAATGTGCGAAAACGCCCGGCGCGTTCCAGTGTAATAATGGTTTCTTGACCGTTTGGTATTTTGCCATCGAATGGCGCAAACCCAAGTTCTCTGGGCGGCTCAACCTTCACATAGTACTCGCTCTTCGGTGGAACTAATCTCCCTATGTGCTCCCTGTCTTCTCTGGTTGGCAGGTACAGCCTGAAGCGCCCTTGCCGGTCGGTGAGAACGGCACAGCTTTGGTGCCGAATGCGGCCGACCCACTCCCCACCCAGTGGTAACAAAGTTCTTCCTTCGACCACAATTCCACTGACAGGTTTCTTATTCGGACCAACCACCATACCCCAGATTGAGCGTTTATCTGCTTCACTTCCGGGCGGGACCAATGGAACATAAACTGTAGTGGGACCTTGCCGACTGCCGCTATAGGAGTAAGGTTTAACAACAGCCACGCCCTTGTAGTCGGGATGTGAAATTTCAAAGAAAAACCGGCCCGAATCATACCACCAAGATACTCTCCCGATGCCAGCGCGGGCCGTGGCTTTGCCCAGGCAAAACGGCAGTTTGAGATACCCCCGATCGTCAGCTTTCATCCGCCCTAAATGAATCTTCCCGTCCGGCCTCCTTGTACGCAGATAGATGCCCACTGCGGCGTTGGGGAGGGAATTGCCCAAAGCATCTACGAGAGCCAAGCAGTAGCCCTCCTGTTTGGTCAGCTTGTGCTCAGGCAGATCAGGCAGAGTAAATTCCAATCCCTTTGCATAACCCCAGCCATACACGCGGCTGCCTATAAGCTCTTTGAGCAGCTCATCTTGCTGGTCTTGCCCAAAGACCGCGACAACGGCAGAATCGTCAACCTCGTCGAACGCCAGCTTAACCGTTTGGCCAAACACCATGGCGGTTGCTTTTTCGAACGCCGCAGAATCGTTCCGCCAATCTTTGTAAAGGCGAACCGCGACCTCCCTGCCATCAAGTTCTTGTGCTTCCTCACCCTTGCGGCCTTCAATTTTCTCCAGCACCGGCACACAACTTACATTTGCATCGGCGAGGCGCTCCGCAACGCTACCCATCGACAACACAGTGTTCGGTTCACTGCCAACATAAACGAGCGCTGGTAATTTCTCCAATGCTGCAATGCCCCTCGAATCTCCGATTTTTGCGAGATAATTCGCCGCCACAATCCTGCTTTCAAGCGGCCCCTGCTCAAGCATTGCCACCAAAGCCTCGATGTTACCGGCGGCAATCATTTTTCTAACCATTGCCAACTCGGCCTCAAGCTCTGCCTTTGAAGCCACCACAGCACTTTCTCTCATCCCGGCAGCAACATCTTCACGGGGAGCTTCAACTTCCGGCTTGACGTGCTCCACAAAAACATCCGGAGGTATCTCCTCATCCCGCCGGTGAGAGGCGTTCTGCGAATTGACGATTTGCGGGCGCTCCTGCCCAACATGACCAGTGAAAATCTTGACGCCTATCA
>JGI10211J34971_10001696_pt1 | contig 18071 bp, 22 predicted proteins | sample Etolagsediment_FD_34971 | JGI IMG/M metagenome (IMG submission 34971) | reverse complement strand
ACTTCAAAGTATTTTTCTGAACCATATCTAAAAATAGATTCGGCAAAAGGAATATCTTTTGCAATATGATACTTAATAGATTCTGAAATTAAATGATTCTTAAACTTCACCATCTTCCTCCTCCTCATCTACTAAAACTGAAGGATGCAAAGCAAATCCTGCTTGAGTCTTAATACCTAGATCTTTAGCGAAATAGGTAACACCAATACCAGAAGTCGTTGCCATCTCAAAAGATTCATTTAAGTCTTTTTTAAATAAGTTTTCAAACTCTTCATTTCTACTTGTCATTCTATTCTTTGTACGGGCATCTCTAAGTCTTGCTGCATCCATTTCGCGATCATGTTTAGTTTTCAGTGCCTCTTTCTCGCTAGTGTGCCGTTGTTTAACCGTATCCATTGCATCACCTTCTTTTATTCTCTTACCTTCATCATCATACTTACCAGATTTCTTTTTAGCAATAGCAATAGCAGCTTGTTGCGCCCATGACTTTGCTTCGTTCTGTATAGAGAACTTCTCATCAATGGATAGTTCTTCTTTACGAACATTCTTCCACAAATCTGCATCAGCAGTTGTTCTTGTCTTGCCGCCGGTGATAAATGAATTCACACGAGCATATGCCCATTGTTGTGGTGTAGTACCTGGACGATGACCTGTACGCCACGCCGCCATACCTCTATCATATACTTTCTTTAGAATACTATAAGAGATACCAGACTTCTCTGCTTTCTTTTTCAACCCTTCTAAAGATTTCTCTTCAAGATACATATATTGCACAAACTCTTCATTGATGCCTCTAACAGACTTAGCTTGACTAATCCAGTTTTGTGCAAATTTATTACGTGGTTCTTGTTTCATCCATGCAGATATTTTTTTGTAAACAGAGGTAGAAGCGGCTTCAAAATTAGAACCTTCTGAATTATCTACAATAAAGAATTTGGATTTAAAACTATTCTGAAACTTACCTAAATTGTTCTGTACAGACTTCCACATTTTTGTCACTTTTTCATCAGGAAGACTTCTATCTCGTTCACGATTTCTTTTAAGTGCTGTATCTTCATCTGTGTTGACAAAAATCATAGCAGTTTCATAACCTATAGCTTCTAGTTGTTCTTTTTGTTTTTGAATTTTTTGATAATCTTTACCAGTACCATCAATTACTAAACCAAGTCTACCATTTAGATATAAAGATTGTTGTTTTTTAGTAAGAGCCTTAGCGCGATCTCGTATAGTTTGTCCTTTTGTTGAGTAGATATCTTCTGGAGTTGTATTCAATCCAGCATTTTTTAAACCTAATTCAAAAATTGGATCCGAGTTTACTAATTTGAAACCTAACCCTACTAAACCAGTTCTACCTACAATAAACGATTTACCAGAACCAGGACCACCTGCTAAAAATACTGCTTTGAATATACCAGGATCGTTTAAACCTTCATCAAGTTCATATGATTCGTATTTAATCACGGGGCTTGTTGTAGTGAAATTTTTCTTTCTCATAATAGTTTTATGAACTACATCTAGTGTGCCATCTTTATCTACTTTAATAGCAATAGGTAAATTCAAATCTTTTTGAATATCTTTTAATACTACTTCAGCATTAGGATATTTTTTTATATTGACTGCTTTCTTTTTAGCAATCTTTTTAAATAACCCCTGTAGTTCAGACACTTTTATTTCAGGTTTATTTCTATCATCGTTCATTCTATCAGCGAAGTGACGTGAAAATGAAATGTCTACACCAAACTTATCTAACAATCTATCACCAAATTTTTCTAAGTCAGAAAGCTGATTGGCTGTGACCGTTTCACCAAACATCTGCTTATACTTCTTAGTATGCTTAGATGGTTTGGTTTCAGCACCAAAATCGCCGGGAGCTGGCTTATATGCCGCTGGATTATCATCATCCATTTTAGCACTTTTTTTGAAATGCGTATCTCTAGCATCCTTTGTAGACTTTTTCAAACCAGAATAATATTTCTTAGGTTGAGTTCCTTCTTTGTCTTTAACATCAGGATCTTGGGCGACTTCTTCCCATTTAACTTCTTTCTTCTTAAAGTCAGATAGTTTCTTTAATTGTTTCTTTCCAACATGAGCAATTTTCCATCCACTTTTAGCTAGACTATTTGCATAATCTCTAACTTCAGGTGCTTTTAACATTTTAACTTGGTCAGTTTTTGGTCCTGCTTTTATCTTTACTGTCATGTAATTTGGTTTATTGGTTACAGGACGAATTTCTACAGTATCTGCACCTTTCTTTAACATAATAGAACTTATTTCATCTAATTGTTCTAGAATGTCTAAATCGATTTGTTCTTCTAATGGCGCACCAGGATTTTGCGCTCTTAGACGGAACGCTTTTACAATATCTGCCCTTTCTACTCTCTCAATATCATGAATGTTTTCTTCTGGATTTCTAATAACTTTACGAAGCTTGCTACGAATAGTAGAGGCACTAGGTGCATCCATATAGACCGTAGGCATACCTTCTACGTCTACTTTGAAATAAAGTTCATTGATATAGTTATCAAACTGTTCATTTTTGTTAAGATTACGAAATCTTTCTTGTTCTTTTTTTACAATTTTTGGAAGCAGTCTTTTTGCTATTGTAGAAACTAATGGTAGTTTCTTTGCTACTAATCTATCAATACCAATCTTTTCTGAAGGTGATAGTGTTCTATATTGTTTGCCTTTCTCACCAGCAACTCTTTTCTTTAATAATAAGATTGCTGCTTTTCTTGATCTTTTAACTAACTGCGCTCTTCTTGCCATTCTACGTAGAGCAATTTTTCTTTTTCTTGCAATAATAGGTGCAAGTCGTCTCATCTGTAAACGTTTTTTCATTCTTTGTTGTAATGTTAAAGGTTTTCTTTCCTCTGACATTAAATCGTCATTACATGTAATAGGACCTTCTACGGACCAATCAATATCATCTTGCCAATCGTCATCCATTATTTCATCAAATAATTCATCCAGTTCTTCATCGGAAATATCTTCCCATTCTTCTTCAACAGACTCCATTACAGACCTAATAGTGTCATAAACTTTCTTCTTATCAGTTTCTTTTAGTTTGGATGGCATCCCTTGTTTGAATGTGTCATAATCGCCTGCTTGTGCAATACCTCGAAGTTTAGAAGCAGACATACCAGCAACACCTTCAGCGTCTGGATCTCGTTCTCCAGCAGACACAACTTCAATCTTATCAAAGTTGTAATCTTTACCGTTATATTTTGCTAAAAATGATTTGAACTCAGGAACACGATCACTACCAGCAACCAGAATAACTTCTGTGTGTCCCATCTTCTCTAGTTCTTGCATCACCTGGATGATAGTCTTGGCAGAAGACTTAGTGACGGCTTTGCCAAACGACTTCTTGGCAATATCAATTTTCGTATTGTATGGAAGAGGATCTTTCTTAGCGTTCTGTGTGTGGCTAAGAAATATATGTGGCATCGCCCCACGACGTTTAGCCTCGCTGTAAACTTTATCAGCAAGTTTTTCATGTCCGATTGTTGGGGGATTCATGCGCCCAAAAGCGAAAACTGTCTTACTCATTTTATCTCCAGGGTTTTCCTTAGACTTACCTGAACATATTTATAAAAATCAGACGTTGAAACTTTCTCCACATCCACACTGGGCTTTACTATTCGGATTGACCACCTTTAGATAAGAACCACCGAGTTCTGTTACATAATCTACAGTAGAACCAATAACGTAAAACTCAGCCAGATTGTCAAGTACAATAATGTCATCTATCAACACGCCTTCTTCTACAGTATCAGCGAAGTCCCATTTGTATTGAAACCCACTACAACCGCCGCTGTCTACCGATAAATGAATGTACTTTTTATTGTGTGTCTTTTTCATGTTCGTCAGATACGTCTTCGCTGACTCTGTTATCTGAACTGGGTACATACTTATACTCCTCCGGTACTGAACCCCAACCTACAATACGAAACTATTCTCTTTCTGTGTATCCTCTATTGTTTACTTCTGCCATCCTTTTATCACATCCGCTGAAAAGTTTGCTCTACTAAACTCCATACGATCTACAAGTTTCACGGCACCACCTTCTAATCGATCAATTGCAACATAACCTTCTTGATTGGTCACTTTAAATCCTGTGGATGTTCGTAAAAATGTTGCCAGTGAACTTGTTTGATTCAGTTTATTGACAACCATTTCCTTTGCCTTTGTCAGAAGAATCACAACATCATAGATAGTATACAGATTTTTTTGATGGTTGTCAAAATAAATCATCAACTTTTTCATCTTTTCCAATTGATCTTGTTGACCTTTTGGTGACTTTTTCTTTGATGCTTCTTTCTCATAGTATTCTCTAAAATATTTTACTAATTCGTTTACATGAGCCCGAGAACTAACAATAGATTTGCCAGCACGTACCTTGGAGTTATTGAATGCTTTGAGACGAATTAGAAACTCGTCCTCTCCAGCAATATCGTTTAGTGCAGCCGCTGGTAATTTTTGGAATAATTTACCAGCCTGAGATAGAATACTGGTCAGTTGTTTTGTCTCTGTCTCTGTGAAAGTGGCGGTACCAGATACGTCTTTATATGTAGCATCGTCCATCCACACTGAAGGCACAGATTTCATCTTATTGACAATACCTTTACCAAAAGAAGATTTCATACTCTGGATTGTCTTGCCAGTATATGTAGTATGCCAGACAATACCAATCTTTGCTCTACGAATTGTCTTTGCTAGAGGAGTGCCCATAGGAACTGCATAGACGATAGTGTTTGGTTGGAATGTAAGATAGTCTTGACCTTCAATCTTTTCTTTTGATAGGTCTTCACTGGTAAACATCAAATCGCCTTGATAGACACCAGACTTGATACCTAACTTGGAGAATTCTGTAAAGGCGACAACGAACTTACTGGTAAGTTCAGCAGACATGCCTTCTTTCTTGATATCGTCAACAGACTTAAACATCTGCGGATTGATATTGAATAGACCTTTTTTCGCTACAAAGAACTTACCATCTTCTGGATCCACACCTGCAAAAATGGCAGGAGCTCCATCCCACTTAGTTGTAATGTTAATAGATTTAGAAGAGGAACCACTAAGCATATCACGAACGCTACGGAGAAAAAGAATAGCTCGACGTGTTCCAGTAACCCCTTCATTAAAGACGAGATCTTCGATATGCTCCAAGTGAACATTTTTGCCCTCTTTGGATTCTGTTAGATATTGTTTAAAATTAATCATTTAAAAAACAATCATATCTCTAGATTTAGTAGGTTTATCAGTAACTACAAGTCTACCAGCAGAATCTCCTTTTGAAGGAGATTTACCATAAATTTTAGGTATCCCATTTTTGTCAGAGGCTTCTGGATCAAACATTTGATCCACGCGTCTTGCCCTCAATCTAAAGAATAAATCTTTACTTTCAGAGTATTTGTTAGCCTCTATTGCTTTTCCGTTTATTGTTAATTTGCCATTTTTAAAGGAACCTTTAACATCCATAGGACCTATATACATATAGTCTATAGGACCTCCCATAGCTTCATTACCTATAACAAGTAATTTCTTATCTTTGTCGTTTAACTTAGCAAAAGTATCAGGAACCTTATCACCAACTTTTAAACCTTTTTTCTTATGATTATCATAAGCCGCTCTAAAAAATCTAGCTCCAATACCAGGAATAATTTCTTCAATTCCTCGAAGACCACCTCCCGCTAAAGATGGTGCTGAAGGACCTTTCATAGAAAAATTTAACACTCCTGAAGAAGTATATACCTTTACATCCGTATAAGGTTCTGAACCAGATCTTTGTCTACCAGAAAACTTTTCCGCTTTTATGACATTTTTAACAGTATCTTCTTTTGTTATTAAATCAAAAGGTTTTTCATTATTTTGTTTGAAAGACGTATTTATTAATTCTACAAATGCGTTTTCTTGTCTCTCAGCAGATTGTCCTGCTTCTTGTAGGTCTAGAAACTGCTTAAATCTAATCATTGATAACCCCGTAGTGTCCTGTTTCGTCCATTGAATAGACAATTCGCTTTATACCATATTTATAAAGACAAGACATACAACCAATGCAAGGCTTACTATTACCCCAAATCCATCCTTCACTATTACCAGATGGACGCTTTGCTCTTGCAACATAAAGAGTCATTCCAGCCAATTCTTTCTTTGTAGGATCTAAATCACTACCAACCGCCTTCAAACCATTATATACAGCATTCGTTTCAGCGTGCCAATAGATCGCTTCATCGTTCTTAGCATGATTTGCTTGAAACGTGTGGGACTTGTACATATTCATACCATAAGAGATAATTTTGTTCTTATAAACAAGAGAGGCAGCCAAACGACTGCCTCCCGTTGCATCTAGATCCCTAGCCATAATGAACAAGTTGTTCAGAAACTTTAGGTCACGATCGCTCATTCTCACTCTCATCAGTCTCTAGTTGATTCGAATTATCAGACATAGAAAGTTGTCCCTGTGCCTCGTTAAACAACTTTTGAATTAATTGATTAACTTCATTGTATGGTCGGTTTCCAAGATACTGTAAAACTGCATTAATTGTTTCCACTTCAATTTCTAACTTTTTCATTAGATCTTCTCCTTCCAATATAATTCTACTGCCTTCTTATAAGGCACAGTTCTATTTGTTTTCACCGACTCAACGTCATCAAACACCAATACCTTTCCATCCTTAGCGAGCCACTGATGCATATCTTCTAGAACCATTCGTTCTAGATTACCCATCATATGAAAATCTGCTGCAATCATGCTCTATACTCCTTGTTTTTGATGAACAGTCTACGAAACCATTCATGTTTCTCTGAGTTCTTTTCAAAGATATTCTGTGATCCATCATTCCACTTGACCATGATAGAGTCTTCAGACTCTCTTACAGTGACGAGTTGGGGGAGAGTCCGATAGAACTCTCCCTCTGAAAACCCGTTACTCATGCCATCTCGACAGCAAGGGCGAGAGCCTCTTGCTTCTTCTTGACACCACCACCGAACCAAGCGGAGTTCATCCGATTGTCCGAGTTACGACCCATCTGATGGTCAACATGGTAGGTAACACCGTTGTACAACTGCCAGAACGTTCCTTCACCCATCTCAGCACCAGGCTGAGTGTCAAGGATGTCTAGGACTGCGGTAGCAGACTTCGACCGTTCCTTACGCTTGGCTTCACCAAGAACAGGAAACAGACGCTCAAGATATTCTACCTTTGACTCTTCAGTGAACCGTTTCGAAGCGATAAACTCAGCTTGCTTCTTATACTCGGTCAACTTGAACGAGGCGATACCCATCGTTTCCTTAACCTCTTCAGCGTTGAACTGAGTCCGATGGGAAACCTTGACACCATTTTTACTACCCTCACTAAGAGAAAGTGTCAGAGTGTTGTTACAAACCACTCGAATCGGAGTGAACCGAACATCAATGCTCTTACCATACATATGAGGGTTAGAGAACAGCAGATAAGAATCAACACGATCCTTACCAAACAGTTCAAACGACTCATCCTTTACCTTAGCAAGAGCCCACACCATCTGACCACCACGAAGTGAACCAGCAGTATGCATCTCCATGTTACCTTCACTAACGAAGTCGGCGAAGAAACCAAACGCTTCAGCGTTCTGAGTCTCACACCAATCGTCACCAACGACATCGAGAATCTTGTTGTCACTGGAACGAACCAGAGCAGACTTACCAACAGCGACCTTTTCGCCATTGACTTCAGCAAACGCCGGAATCTTCTCTACGGTCCAGTCAAGACCAGCTTCGTAAAGCATTTGTTCTGGAGTCAGGTCGGGAAGAACCTTCTTACCCAGACCATGCCACGGAACTTCACCAGCGTAAGCCATCGTTTCAACCATATGAGCCATGATGTATCTCCTTGTTAGCTCGTTTCATTCAGTATAGTTATCATAACAAAGGTTGGTATTTTTGTCAACACTTATTTTCAATGATTTGCAACTTTTCGATCCATTGCATCTCTTCAATCTTGCTTTCAAGACTACCCCACAAAGAGGGCATATCAAGATCCTTCAAATGCTTCTGATAACAATCAACTGCATCCTTCGGATTGTCAAAGATACGATTGTCAGTTCCATTGTACTTCAACTTCACTACGTACTTCATTGGGTATTTCCCTTCACTAGAGTTCCAGCAGATTGAAGCAAATCACCAGCGTGATTTGCTATTTCAGGATTAGTCGCTACAACGTATCCAACGATACAACCTACTACAAACGACACAATTGAGTTCATGATAACTCACCTTTATGTTTGAGTTTACGGCTGTAGTGTTTTTTGGAAGACACTACACGTTTACGGTACTTTGGAGTCCGTAAATCTTTCGCGATGTAGTTATGCATCTCATCCTCACAAATCCAGATCGAGATAATCGAAATCCTTGTCGATAATCTCTTCACACTTTCCAAGACTACCATCAGTCTTGACCTTCCGATACGAAGCAGTAAGAAACCGCATATCAGTATCGTTACCCAACCAAACATCAATCAGAGTCTTGGAATGTTCCACCGAGTCGGTATCCAACTCAACCAGATTACCAGTCTCAGCCAACTCAAACCAGACAACATACTTAGCGCCAGATTCGCCAATCCGAGTCTTCCGCATTTCAGAAAACTTGACACTGGTCAATTCACCGATACTATGACCTACTAGAGACATTTCATTCACTCCTTCTTTCATCATGTTTATATCATATCAATTTAAGCAACAAGTTCATAACCTTTGTCCCACTGTCCAACGTTGATATCAATGTAATAAGCAATGTCAAACCAGTCAGTCATTGAGTCACTGTTGTTATACCAACCTTTACCTTTCATCGCAGCAACTAGTTCATCGTAGAAGTCAGCAATCTTGTCTTCACCGACTTGACGTGCCCATTCTGCGGCATAGTGTTCGTTCACTTGAAGATAGTTACCAACATCACCACCATAGTTGAACCCACGTTTTTCGTTTTCCAAATCAACGTGTTTCTGAGCAGCACCCAAAAAGTCTAGAACACCACTTTTGATGTTCACAACAAGACTGTTGTGATGACGAACCGCAATAGTTCCCTTCACACCGTATTTCTTTAAGACCACCTTGATAACAGGGGCCAGTTCTTTTTTCTTTTCTTGACTTACAAACGCCATGTTTTCTCTCCTTTTCTCAACTTACATATACATTATATGTTATCAGAACATTTTTGTCAAGAGAAAAATTACGACGCCCCCGTCCAAGAAATCCTATCAAACTTTCCTTCGAAGATATTTCCACGAGCAAAATTCTTAGCCGGTGCACTATAACTAGCCGCCTTGAGAATGTCTCCAAATTTGAATTTTGGATCATCGTAAGAGTTTACGATGAAACTGTGGACACTTCCCTTCTCGACAACCTTTACATACTTCTTACCCATCTTGAAGTCTAGGCCGCGGATGAAATCTTCAAGCATCTTAGCCTGTATTTCGGTCCTACCGTTTCGACCAACATTCTGCCAGATTTCGTAATCATCTACGATGTGGTCGAGATACCCACGGAGAGCAGTCTTGATCTCGTTCTTAGTCATGTCATTCACTCCTTCGTTCATCATGTTTATATCATAACAAAGTTTGATATTTTTGTCAAGGGAAAAATGTACGGTTTTCAAAAAAAATGCCCAGCTAGAGCGATGAAACTAGCTGGGCATTTCCGAGACTATCGATAGTGTTTACGATGCCCCTCGTTTCTTATCCTCATATACCATACGGTCATAGATTTCCTTGACCTTAATACGAGGAGACATAGAACGAATCGATGCCCGTTCTACGATATCGAAGTCATCTCCACCACGAAGAAGTGACTCCCTTAGTGCTTTGAGAATATCTTCGTACATTCTCGATCTCCTTTAGATATATATATCACTCTTTTCCAATCGTTTCGCAACGGTCAGAAACTCACCATCATGTCCACCATCGTATCCATTCTGGATCTGCCAGACATGAGTCATTTCATGAGCAAGGAGACAAATGAACTGATGCTCATCGTCGTATTCCTTACACATGCCAATGACAATCTCACCATCCACTTCATCTACGCCACAGAAATCGTCGTCTGATTCATCAATCCAGAACTCGTCTACGTGCAATTCACCATCAAAATGCATGGCATTCAACATGGCAAAATGTGCTTGGACGGTGGTCTGATCGATACGAAACATCTGACTGACTCCCTCGTTCATCATGTTTATATAATACCAAAGATTTTATTTTTTGTCAACAAAAAAATTCACGGTTTTGAAAAATTCTGGTGTCATAGTTTCGAATCCACCACCTCGTTTCAAATTTCGAAACACCCTCTTTAATTTGTTCTCATCAGTTCCATAAGCAATAATTTTGTCTTCACCCAAGATCCCATCGAATTCACGAATTCCATATTGTGGTTCTTTATCGTCTTCTACAGGATAACCCTCAAAAATATACATCTCTCTCACCTCAATGTTGCGAATTTTTTCTTAAAATCGTTTTCGTATCTATCACCAAAGTCAGTATTATCCATTATAGGTCGATCATCAACCATTTCCTCCTGTGCTGATTGTTCTACATCATATAATCTCATCTTACCTCTGTCAACCCCCACGACGAATCTTTTTTTATCGGTTGGGTCGTTAAAACGATTCTTCAACTGTTTGACCATAATCTGATTGAGATTTTCTAACTCTTCACTAGTGACCAAAGCAAACATCAAATCTACAGTAGCAGGTAGACCAAAAGACTCAGATGTATCTTCAAGCCCAGGATCAGAGTTTGTGTAACCAGACCGTGTAGTTTGAGTCGCTGTGACGATTGGAATATTTTTCTCAACAGCTAATCCTCTCATCTCTTCAGCGATTGCTTTAATGTAAGTGTAACTGTTGACATTAGCACCATACCTCAATCGCATAGAAGCACAGATATTGAGATAATCAACATACACGATATCTGGAACAAAGTTTCTTTTCAAACGAAGTTCATTCAGTAGATGTCTAAAATGCCCGACACCAGCAGTGGCAGTAGGATATTCTTTGATAATCAATCTACCTTCTGTCTTATCTCTAACTCTATCAACCTTCTTCATATATGCTGCTTTAGGTAGTTCTTCTAGTTCTTTCAATGGAACATCTAGGAGGTTAGCATCGATGCGTTCAGCAATCCGTTCTTCTGCCATCTCCATTGTGATATAGAGAACCTTACGATTATCCATTAAATTAGCAGCCGCAAAGTGACACATAGCAAGAGATTTTCCGACACCAGTGCCAGCCAGAATACAAGTTAAAGTTTTCTGTGGAAGCCCACCTTTAGTGATGCTATTAAGATAGTCTAGATCAAACGCAATACGATTTTCTATTTTATGATAGAAGTCATAACGATCAGAGAAGTCTTCTAACCAATCATGACCAATGTGATTATCAAAACTAATAGAGAGTGCTTCAGAAAGAATCTCTGGAATCGCACCCTTTGTCTCCTTCTCTTTACCATCCATAATGTGAATGGATTTCATGATAGCATTATGAATAGCACGTTCCTGACAGAACTCTTCTGTCCTGTCAGTCAACCACTGTTCATCAATCTCACGATCTGTGAGTTGAGAAAGATATTTGATGCATGGCTCAAAGTCATTTTCATCTACATCGTCATTGTCAAGAGTGATACCAAGAATCTCTACAGTCGGTAGAGTGTTATATTCTTCAACGTGTTTCTTGATATATCGATACAGAGTTTTTTCTGTGAAATCGTTGAAATACTCATCTTTAAGAAATGGAAGAACTTTCCTCGAATAATTCTCGTTGTGAATGAGATGACTCAGTATCTGTGTTTCCAGCCTCATTTTCTTCCTTTTCATTCAAAGCAGTGATGATAATATGTACTAGAATTCCACCAATATGATCATTGAAATGAATATTATTTTCAGTCAATTCGTGTGGATTTTTTACGAAATCAAAATCAAATTTCAAAGTTGCTTCGTCTTTTTCATCGATTTCTTTTACAGATATTGTATTGTATCTAATGATTGTACCATTATAACGTTCGTCAGTCAACCTAATAGGTACAGTTGATTTACCATCATCTAGTTTATCTACTATTTCATAAGTATCGTCATACTGTGAAAATTTTTCAAGATCAATCTTCGGCACTATCCGTCTCACTCTGATCTGTTTCTCCATAACCGCCAACGAGCTCTCTTTCTTCTCCATATTTGAATTCCTTTGCAGCAGCCTGTTCTAGTCTTTCCATGACATCTTCTGTAAAAAACTTTTCCGGTTCTGCGTTGATTGCTTTAGCAAAATGTTTAGATCCATCAGGAAACTCATAACGAGTTGATACCTTCTTGATAACATCGTACTTCTCGGCAAGGTCAAGAAGACCATAATAACGATCCAAACCAGTCGTATAGTTTAGACGTACTTCAATCGTCTTATTTGGCTTGGTAAAACGTGACTTTTGTGTGCTAACTTTGATTAGATTACCCTCATCCTTTTCAGTATCTTTATCTCTTTTCTTTGAAAGAAAAAGAATTGTAGAAGCGGTATACTTTAGACCAGAACCGCCAGACATTACTTTCGTTGGTATATAAGAACCAACTGCATCATATGTATGGTTTGTAATAACCATCGGAACCTGCGCTTTAGATAAACGTAGACCTAGAGTACGAAACGCAGCCTTAATTACTTGCGCCTTGGTCATATCCCGAGTTTCTTTACCCTCGGTACTATCTTCCATTTCTTTTGTTGTAGATAATTGACCGAGAGAATCAAGAACCATCATCATTGGTGGTCTATTATTTTTGTGTTCTGTGTATCTTTCTAAAACTTGTAACGCATTATGTCGAAACTGCTGAATTGTTTGTGGTTCAGATACAACAATACGATGAATGTCAATACCACGAGTAGACATCATTTCCTGTGTTACTGCTGCTTCAGTATCATAATAGATAACGCCACCATGATCGTTTTGTTGTAAAAAGTTATTGACCATTCCTAATGCAAAGAAAGTCTTTCCCGTTGCTTCTTCACCAGCGAGAGCAGTGATTTTGTTATTTGACACACCGCCGTAAAGACTGCCACTGATAAGAGCATTAAGAATGAAACACCCAGTATCAACCCACCCAGAAAACTCAGAAGAATTACCACCATCGGATAAAAGATGTGTGTTTTCATCGTTGAGTTCCTTTACCATATCTTTAAAAAAATTAGACATTATTTCTCCTTTTCAATCAAAGTTTTATTAGCATTATCATATAACATTTCTGCCAACTTGTCAACAACTTTTTTCATTTTACTGTTATCTTTCTGCTCATAAATACGAGAGCAGAAGGATTAGCAGTATGGTTCATTACCAGAGCATTTTTATATCAGACATCCATCTAGGCACAAGAGGATGTAAAGCAGACGAACTATGTGCCTTCCTTAAAACAAATACCTGTGAAAATCTATTTCTTGTGGGCGACATACTAGACGGTTGGCGTTTAAAGAAACGTTGGTACTTTCCGCAAAGCCACGCAAACGTAATACGCAGAATCCTTACAGCAGCCAAGCGCGGCACTAAAGTCTATTATATACTTGGCAACCACGACGAAGCACTTCGTCCATACGTTTCTTACAATATAGACATTGGTCGCATTAAAGTCTTAAATCGTTATACATACAATGCTGTTAATGGTAAGCGTTATCTTGTTATCCACGGTGACTTCTTTGACAAGATAATGACAGACAACAAATGGCTAATGTTTGTTGGCGATAACATCTATGATTTCCTCATCTGGACGAACACTAAACTAAACATAATTCGTGGCTGGTTAGGGATGGACTACTGGAGTCTATCCAAGTTCCTAAAAGCAAAGACAAAACAGGCACTAAACTTCATACATAAGTTTGAAGAACACGTAGCAAAATACTGTGAAGAAAAAGGTTATGACGGTATTGTCTGCGGACACATACACACAGCGGCAATGAAGAATGTAAACGGCATTGAATATATGAATGATGGAGATTGGGTAGAAAGTCTAACTGCACTTGTAGAACACGAAGACGGTCGCTGGGAGATTATCTATTGGGAGGGCAAAGATGGAATAGATCTTATTGATAACAGCGATGCACGTGAACAATCCTGACGATGTTCCTGTACGTATTGGATAAAGTTCAAACAGTTTAAGTTGGAGACAAAATGTCAAAAAAAATCCTCATTATAACAGATAACATACCGGAGCAGATAAATGGAGTTGTCACTACCTACAAAAACATTGAACCGTATGCGTTACGCGATGGTTATACTATTGATTATATCCATCCCGGCCGGTACCGCTACATTGATCTCCCTTTCTATAACGAAGTCAAAGTTGCCATTCCGAGAGATATGGGACAAGAGATTCAGAAGATACGTCCAGATTATATCCACATCGCCACGGAAGGTCCTATCGGTGTGTTTGCTAGAAGGCATCTTGCAGTATCTGGTCTTAGGTACAATACTGCTTACCATACTAAATTTCCTGAAGCTCTAAAGAAAATGCTACACATACCAGAGTTTATTACTTGGCCATTAATACGCTGGTTCCACGCAAAGTCAAACAAGGTATTAACAACTACGCCAAGCATGGTAAAACAACTACGAAGCAAAGGATTTGGCGATAATGTTGTACCTTGGACACGAGGCGTTGATAGAGATCAGTTCTTCCCCCTACAATATCGTTCAGAGCGTAAGGTGCCTGTGCTGTTATGTGTAAGCCGTGTAAGCGAAGAAAAGAACCTAGAAGAGTTTTATGAGATGGACTTTGGAGAGTGTGTAAAGGTACAGGTAGGTGATGGTACTATGCTTGAAACACACAAGAAAAAATATCCTGATGTTCAGTTCGTAGGAGCCAAGCGAGGAGCAGGACTTGTCCGCCATTATCAAGAAGCAGATGTATTTGTATTCCCAAGTCGCTGGGATACATTTGGTATTGTAATGATTGAAGCAATGGCGTGTGGTACACCTGTTGCGGCATATCCTACACAAGGACCTGTTGATGTTATTGAACAAGGTGTTACTGGATACATGGATGAAGATTTAGTAACAGCAACAAAACAAGCACTTACACTGGATCGCAACGCAGTTTATAATAACAGCACAAACTGGAGTTGGGAAGAAGCCTGGCATATTTTTAGAGATAACTTGGTTAAGATAGTATAATGGTTAAAGAAAAGAAAGTATTAAACACAGCGTTGTTAGATGGCACGGTGATAGTTGTAAATCTATTTCTCGTTAAAAAACTCTCCTGACAAGATCTTCTCAACTTTTTCCATTTGTTTTTCAATGATAGGACCACGACCAGGCCAATGGATATACTCCTGGTTTTGTGTCCTATACAAACTTGAAAGCAGCGGCATAACAATCTTTGCCATCTCATTCACTTTCTGATTGGCAACACTGTCTGCTAGTTGCTTTCGTTCTTCTACGATGGTATCATTATCATATATCAAACTAAGTAATGTGTCAACTTTTTTTTCCATATTTCTTAAACTATCTAACTTTCTTTCAAGTCGTTGTTCAAGCGATGCCAAATCATCTTTAGCAGCAAGAGCGGGTTTATCTGCTCTGACCAAGTCTTCTTCTTCAATGACCTTCTTACGATATGTGTCCTCATCAACGGCTGTAAGACCAGAAGTCCATCCGGTCATATCCATATCGTCCCAAATATTCTTACTCATGAAAGAAGTCCTCCAAGTTGTTTTGTTTCTCAGCATTCCAACCCATAGCATCAAGAATAATTTTGACTGGATCTAGAAAAGTTTTCTCAAGCTGAGTATCATAGTCAATATATTGTGCCAACTCAAACTCTTTTGGCAGGACGGTTACAAATCCCATAACATTTTCCATAATGGGATTTGGCATTTTCATATATAGAAACTTCATCTTGTTACCAGATTGGATCTGCTCATACTTACTAGTTAACTTATGTTTCTTCAATTGGTCATTGTATAATAGTGCAGCACGAACATGTATTGGCGTACCGGATTTATATAGACTTGAGCTATCTTCAAACTTTCGAACATCTGATACACCACGAGGGAAGGCGATTTCTTCTGGTGTTAGATCCATCCACTTTTCTCGTAACTCTTCAATCCATTTCTGAACTTCATCTTCACTTTGAGTTACCACCTTCTTCAGTGTATCCATAATCAATTCTTTGACTATCTGCGGAGTAGAAGAACGAACGGCTTCAATACCAGTCACTTTCAACTTTGGTTCAGCAAATCTCACACCTTCACTGTCCCAAACATGTGCAATGTATCGTTTCTTCGCTGTCCAGATGGCTTTATCGGCGATGATTTCACGTTTCATCACCATCTTCTGTTGTGGTGCTTTCATATAGTCAGCAAGTTGTTGATACCCTTTATCTAGATGTTTCTCAATTTCTCCTGATGCTTTGTTTAGAAAGTCTACGATCTTTGTCTTGTTTGTCTCATTTGGTAGTATCTTCTGTACCAATGGACTCATGTTGAGATACACAGAATCGGTATCAATCGCAATAACATAGTCTTCGTTAGTCTTCAGTATATTGTTTAGATATTCATTAAGAATCTTCTCAGCCCATCTAATAGTAAACTGACCTGATACAGTTATTGCCTCTGCAACACGTTGATCAAAATATCTGAAATATTTATTTGCTAACGCTCCATAGAAAGAGTTCATTGCAATCTTGATAGCCATCTGGTTGTTGTCGAGAATGGATATCTCTCGTTCAATACTTTTAGATTTTTCCTTCTCATATCTCTGTTTTGCGTCTATCATATTTTGTTTGATAACAACTCTTTCATTGTAATATGATTGAATAACCTGTGGGATGATACCTTCTATGTCATTACGAAACAACTGACCTGTAGCAGTAAGACACATTCCATTTGGTATATCTAAATCAGGCATCTCTAGTAGTTTATCAACGTTTACTCCAGATACAATATCATTTACTACAGTCTCTGGACTCATATTGTATTGCATAATGAGATGTGGATAAAGTGAATTCAAATCAAAAGAAACTACCCAATTATGAAGACCTACCTGCGGATTTTTAACGTAACCACCTTCAATTGTATCATACCGTGAATCGGTCTTAGGTGGAACTACAATTTTTCTAGATTTGAACTCGTTATACAGTATAGCATCCCATATACCAACAGTACCAAGAGTTTCTCCTAAAGAACATTTAGCGCGATAAGCCATGGTAAGTACTAAGTCAATCAGTCCTAACTTATCTTCAATCTTATCAACCAACTCAACGTCTTTTACATTATACTCTACGAACTTTTGATAGTCATGCTTATATAGCATATGCAAAGAACCATACTCACTATAGTCTAATTTCTTCTCACCTAAAACTACATTAGCGATATGATCTAGTTTATAAGATTCTTGTTGTCCTAATGTATTAATTGTAAATTTTTTGAATAAATCAATATAGTCTAATTGCGTAACACCAACTATGTTGAAACCAACATGTTGAACTCCGGCGATATATACGTTGTTTTCACGAACAAGTTTCCATGGTGACAGAGACTTCACCATATCCTCACCAAAGATTCTTGCAATACGATTGACAAGATAAGGCACATCAAAAAACTCTGAATACCATCCAGTAAGAATATCTGGAACATGATCAGCCCAATAATCAATGAAATCTAATAAGAGTTCCCTCTCATTTTTGCATTTACGATAAAGAACAGGCATTCCGCTTTTGTCTGGATTGAAGTCATATAGACCCCATGTGTGGTAGATAGTACCGTTATTGTTCTTGATAGTGATGGTAATGATTTCATGTTTAGCATCACGCGGTTCTGGAAATCCGTCTTCTGATGCTACTTCAATATCAATCGTGCAGATATTGATCTGATTGCGATCATACTTAATCGTCTTGGGAAATGCGTCTGAGATGAATTGATGGACATAGTTGGTTGTTCCATATACCGTGAAGTTATCTACATCCGCGTACTTATCCATAAACTCTTTACAATCACGCATAGATCCAGGCTGTACAGAATCTACAGTACGTCCGTCGAGAGTCTTCCATGCACCCTTTGGCGAGGGAATATAAAATGTC
>JGI10211J34971_10001693_pt1 | contig 18082 bp, 16 predicted proteins | sample Etolagsediment_FD_34971 | JGI IMG/M metagenome (IMG submission 34971) | reverse complement strand
CCTGAGCAAGCTCGAACTGGATGCTCAAGACACTCTTGATCCAGAGGACATCCCCGATGATCTGGCGGGAGCGGAAGCGGAGCGGAGCAAGCTCCCCGCGGAGTCGACCGGGCCAATCCCGAGCACGAGGATGCCATGAGTTCCCTCAATCCAACGAAGGCGCTGATCTTCCGGATCATCCACATCGCCAATGTGCCCTGGACCCTGGACCATGGTCTTCAGTGCCGCAACTCCCAGTGCCTGGATCCTGACTACATCGACATAGGAAACCCGGATCTCATCGGCAAGCGGACAGGTCGCGCCGTGCCGATTCCGCCGGGTGGAACACTCAGCGACTACATCCCATTCTACTTCACCCCTTACTCGCCGATGCTCTACAACATCAAGACGGGATACGGCGGCATGAGGAAGACACCGATGCCCGATATCGCCATTCTCGTGTCGTCTCTGCACAAGGTGGCCGCGAGCGGCCAGCCGTTCGTCTTCACGGACAGGCACGCTTACCTGCAGACGGCCAGCTACTACAACGAGACACAGGACCTCAAGCGCGTCGACTGGCCGTTGCTGCAGGCCCGGGACTTCAGGCGCGATCCCGATGATCCTGGTAAGTTCGAGCGCTACCAGGCCGAAGCCTTGGTGCACGAAGCGCTGCCGGTGAGTCTGCTGCTGGGAATCGTCTGCCACGGTCCGACGCAGGCACACAAACTGAATGGCGAACTGGCCTCACGCGGATTGAGCCTTAAGGTAGTAACCAAACCGGGATGGTATTTCTGATATGATCCGATATACCCAAGGCAATCTGCTTGAGGCCCCGACCGAGGCATTGGTGAACACCGTGAACGAGGTCGGCGTCATGGGCAAGGGCATTGCCCTGATGTTCCGCGAGGCGTTCCCGGCGAACATGGCCGCGTATGCCGCTGCCTGTAAGTCTGGGGAAGTCCGCGTGGGCCGCATGTTCGTAACCGAAGAGCACGACCTCTTCGGGCACAGGGTGATAGTCAACTTCCCGACGAAGAAGCACTGGCGGCATCCATCAAAGCTGGCCTGGGTCCAGGAGGGGCTCGAGGATCTAAGGCGGGTGATCGAGGAGCGTCAGATCCGCTCGGTTGCCATTCCTCCTCTTGGGTGCGGCAACGGACGTCTGAGCTGGGATGATGTCCGCGAGTGCATTGAGCACAAGCTTGGGGACTTGGAGGGCGTAGAGGTGCTTGTCTTCAGTCCGATCTCCGAGTACCAGAACATGCCTAAGCAGGCAGGCGTGGAGGAGTTGACCCCCGCCCGTGCGTGTGTCGCAGAGATGATACGCCGGTACGCGGTTCTGGGACTTGAGTGCACGAATCTGGAAGTGCAGAAGCTGGCGTGGTTCCTCCAACGGTCAATCCTGGCCCTTGGGTTGGCGAATCCGTTGCGGCTCACCTTTGCGGCCAACAAGTACGGGCCCTACTCCGATGGCTTGAGGCATCTGTTGGACGCCTTGGACGGTAGCTACCTGCATTGCGAGAAGCGACTCAGTGATGCGGGTCCGTTCGACCTCATCTGGTTCTCTGACGACCGCAGAGAGACGGTTGGCGACTACCTGCGTGGCCCTGAGGCGAGTGAGTTTGCCCCAGCCTTGGAGAAGACCGCACAGATCATTGATGGGTTCGAGTCTCCGCTGGGTATGGAGTTGCTCGCCACGGTGGACTGGCTCGTCGCCAGAGAACACTGTCCTGCCGACGTGCCCTCCGTACGCAAGAGCCTGGCGCACTGGGCTGGTGGACATGCCGCAGGAGAACGCAAACTTCGACTTTTCGACGACCGATTGCTGTCCTTAGCTGTGAAGCGTCTGGGGGAGGTCCTGCCGGGTGAGTGACGTACCGATGGGGCGCTGTGCCGAGACAGATCGCCCGTTGGTGCGTCGCCAACAGCGACAACAAGACGCCTACGGAGATTCTGGACAAGATCGGGAGGAACGCCGAGGCCTGCCCGTGGGCGGAGTGCAACTTCCTGAAGAAGCCCTTCCTGCAGGCTTGCAGAGACGCAGGTCTGGTATGATGTGCCCGAGCTATCGATGTCCAGCCTCAACGGAAAAAGGAAGAGCCGCCAGGAAAGGGCGGCTCTTGGGCTTGGGACGACGCGCCAATCACCTGGCCGGGAAGCACGCTCTCTGTCACACGATCCGGCATCAGCTTGCGCGTCGTCTGTCACACCCAGCACCTGGCTGGAAGGCACGCCACGGGCACACGATCCAGCCTCCGGCACCGAGTCGTACAATAACTCATGTACGCGTAGTCCCAACGCCGTGCCTCAATTGAGGGACCGGCCTCTACGTTCTCGTCCGCCGCGGCGAGCGGCGCCCGACAAGGAGTCCTCTCAGAGGACCAGCGCATGATCTTCGCGACACACATCAGGAAGCGCCGCCTGATCTCAGCGTCAGTCGGACTGTGCCTCGCTGCCCACGCTGTTTCTGCCCAGAGGAAGACGACGATGACCTTACCAACGCCAGGCGTTCGTGAAATCGGGATAGGCACGATTGATATATCGAGCGAGACCGAGCGACACGTTGTCATTGAGCGTGGAAGACCAGAGGTCTACCAGGGACATCCGACTACGGTGCTCATGCCGGACGGCAAGACCATGTTCTGTGTGTGGACCCGCAACCACGGTGGCCCGTGCGGGCCTCTGAAACGAAGCGATGACGCGGGCCTGACGTGGAGCGATCTTCTGCCGGTTCCCGAGAATTGGACTACGGTACGAAACTGTCCCGCCATTTACCGCCTGGCCGACCCCCAAGGGGTAGCACGCTTGTTCGTGTTCGCGGGTCAAGGCCCAGGCGGGAGCATGCACCAGTCTTACTCCGAGGATGACGGGAGAACATGGACGCCCATGGCTCCGAACGGTCTGGCCTGCGTGATGCCGTTTTGCACAGTCGAGCCGGTCGATGGCGGCAGGCGTTTGCTCGCAATGAGCAACATCCGGCGGCCGGGAGAGACCGAGGAGAAGCTCTCCAATGTGACGTCGCAGAGTCTCTCGTCCGATGGCGGTCTCACGTGGAGCGAGTGGGAGGTCGTTGCCGACACCCCCGGATGCAAGATTTGCGAGCCCGAACTCGTGCGGTCGCCGGATGGCAAGCAGCTCCTCTGTCTGATGCGCGAGAACAACAGGGCGCTCAATGCCTGGATGATCATCTCTGATGACGAAGGGAAGACGTGGTCGCCTCTCAGGCAACTCCCTGCCAGTCTGAGCGGCGACCGTCATAAGGCCTGCTACGCGCCCGACGGACGGCTGGTCGTCTGTTTCCGGGACACGGCCGCCAAGAGCCCGACCAGGAACCACTTTGTTGCGTGGGTCGGGACGTACGACGACATCATCGCCGGACGCGAAGGACGCTTCCGCATCAAGCTCCTGCACAGCTACGCGGGGGGCGACTGCGGTTATCCCGGGCTCGAATGCTTGCCCGACGGCACGTTGGTTGCCACGACTTACATCAAGTATGCGCCAGGGGCGGACAAGCACTCTGTCGTGTCCGTCCGGTTCACGTTGATCGAGCTGGACCGGAAGATCAAAGAGGGGATGTTCGTGGGTATGCAGGGGGGACCGACTGCTCCGCTCCCCCTTCCGAGTCTTGCCAGTGAAGCCACTGTCGACGTAAGCTCGGAGTTCCGCAAAGAGCCGTTCCCCGCCGCGGGTGCCGTCGACGGCGACATGTCGGTCGGCGGCCGGTGGGTGTCCGATAGTGGCGGCAACCATTGGCTGACGTTGACGTGGCCGGAGAAGCACGAGATCAATCGTGTCCGCGTGTGGACGGGCCATCCCCAGAAACCGGGGCTGCAAGTCGCCGACTACACTATCCAGTACTGGGACGGGGCGGGTTGGCAGGTGGCTGCGGCCGTCCGGAACAACGACAAGGACGGAGTGCACGAGTGTAACGACCTGGCGTTCGAGCCGGTCACCACGGACAAGCTGAAGATGGAGGTCACGCGTACGCCGACCGATCATGCCCGTGTGATCGAGATTGCCGTCCACGCAGCCAACGCCGCTCCGGAAGCAACGCCGCCGTTGATTGACGAGGAACCGTGCATGTTCGTGGACGACGACATGATTGCCAAGCGTACGAGCGTGACGCGAGCGGTCCACGCCTGCGATAAGTTGCCCGAATCGGTGCTCGTGACAGAGATGCCCTGGGAAGGGGACGCTACGGACAGTCGTGTCTACATCTACGGTACGGTGCTCCTCGATACCGATTCCGGCCAGTTCCGTATGTGGTACAATCGTGGGAACAACTTGCTATACGCCACGTCCTTCGACGGGGCGCATTGGGATCGGCCGAAGCTCGGGTTGGCGGAGTGGAAAGGCCGTCGCGATAGCAACATTCTGCCCATCTCGATCCACAGTCCCAGCATTGTTCTGGACGGACAGGCAGTCAACGACGCCGAGCGTTACAAAGCCCTCGGAGCTGGCCGTGGGGGCTACGTGGCCGCACACTCCCCTGACGAACTGCATTGGGAGATGTACCCGATCAATCCGGTCCTGAAGAGCAGCGACACGTGCACGCTCGCCCAAGACCCCCGAACGGGCGAGTGCCTGGCGTTCCACAAGCGTTCCCACGAGCACCGGGGACACGTCCGGCGTCTCGTCTATCTTGCGACCAGCAAAGACATGCAGACATGGTCCGAGGCACGTTTGGCGATGGCCCCGGACGCGATCGACGATGCGCAGACGATCGCCGAAGGGGGCCAATGGTCTCAGTTCTACAACATGTCTGTCTTCCCCTACGGTGGGCAGTTCCTCGGGCTGGTGACACACTTCCGGTTCGCCAAGCGATTGACCGACACGACTCCCGGACAGAGCCCTGATGACGGTCCCATCGATGTGCAGCTTGTCCACAGCCGGGACGGACGCAACTGGCGCCGCCTTGAGAATCGCCTGCCCGTGATTCCCAACGGCCCCCACCCGTACGATGCCGGGTGCATCCTCGGCACAGCCAATCAGCCGGTCATTGTCGGCGACGAGATGTGGATTTACTACACGGCGATCAACACCACACACGGCGGCGCGTTGCCGCAGAAGGTCATCACCATCGCTCGGGCAAGCTGGCGACGCGACGGATTCGTGTCGCTCGATGCGGGAGATCAGGCCGGCGTCGTCGAGACCATTGCTTTCCAGCCGTCCGGTGACCGTCTGGTCGTCAATGCCGACGCGTCGCGTGGCGAAGCCCGCATCGAGATCCTCGATGGGACCGGGGAGGTCATCCCCGGCTACGGCACGGAGGTCTGCGTGCCGATCCGGTCAGACAGCGTACGTCATGCCGTGCGATGGAAGAACCACGATCGACTCCCTGACGGGCGCCCTCTTGCCCTGCGATTCCATTTGCGTGACACGAGTCTCTACAGCTACGCGGTGAACGGCCAGAGGCGGCAGGAGTAGTCATCGTCAGAACGAGACCGAGATGTCCCCGCCCATCTTGACCGGTTTCTGAAGCAGCTTCAGCCCCGCTACCTCGGCCCAATCTCGGTCCCACGTGCGCAGTAGCAGGGGGTTGGTCGGTTCTCCCCATGCATTGAAATCCACGAGCAGGAACGAACCGTCGGAGCACAGGTACGCGTCCACCACGGTGTTGTCAACCGTCAACCGCGGACTGATGATCTCGGCGAGCTTGCAGCTCTTCTGCCAGATATCCTGCTCGCGCTTCTGCAGGTGTGCATGATGCCGGTCCAGGACAAGCTGCGACATGGCCACCAGCTTGCGGTCGTGGAAGAACATGCGGAATTCGCGTGTGTGGTCCATGCGCCGGAAAGGCCTCACTGTGATGCAGTCCGTGCGACCGTCGCGCAGGGCCGTGCAGACTTTGTCGCTGGTCGCCAGAATGCGCCACGCCGTGCGGCCGAACGACACCCAGCGGCCCGGCTTGAAATGCGGACTGTCGGTCGGCGCACACACGTCGGCACTGACGAACGACGTGCCGAACAACGCCCGGATCGCCTTCTGAATGCGCCCCATCACGTTCCGCGATGCGGCACTATCTTCGTCCTTCCGCAGCATGGCCTCAATCTCGTCTTCGGCCAGGTGCAGGAACATGGTGGGGAACGAGTGCTCGCCCAGAGATGTGTACCAATCGGATATACGGATCATGGTGTGGTTTCAGACTTTGGGTTTCAGATTCTCGGATCGAGTGCCTGGCTGTGCTGTCGGAGACGGCGCCGAGACTGGCGCACCTACGGACATAACCGACATGACGGACGCCTCCACTGTTTGTCTTCCGTGGTCGTTTCCAATCCGTGGGATCAAGTCCGGATAATCGCGACGTAGGGCAGGTTGCGGTACTGCTCGTTGTAGTCCATGCCGTAACCGACGACAAACGCATCTTCAATCTCGAATCCGACGTAATCCGCCTCGAAGTCGGTCACGCGTCGCGACGGTTTGTCGAGGAAGACGCATGTGCGGACAGACTCCGGGTTCCGAGCCAGCAAGAGTCCCTTGATATGCGAGAGTGTGTGTCCCGTATCCAGGATGTCGTCCACGATCAGCACATCTCTCCCCGCGAGGGATGTCTCGGGGAAGTACAGGCAGCGGGGTTCACCGGTGCTCTCCGTGCCTTCGTACGACGCGACTTTGATGAACTCGATCGTGGTGCTCAATGGCAGGTGGCGTACCAGATCCGCGGTGAAGATCAGTGCCCCGTTCAGCAGCGCGACAATGCACGGATGCCGCCCTTCGTAGTCTGAAGCGATGGTCGCACCCAACTCCGCGACCCGGTCCCGGATCGCTTCAGTCGTCAGCAACGTGTCGAGGTGATGCACTGTGTATGCCCTCGGGTTCGGTCGATTACTGTCCACGGCCAATCTACCGGTGGAAATAGCCCACGCCAAAGCTAGCTTACAGATTGGCACTTGACTAACGCGATATCGGAGCAAAACATGCAGAAGACTATGCAATGCTGGCCCCTCCATGGCGTCGGCCTCGACAATCTGGGCAAAGACCACAGGCCCTGCGACTGGGACGTGCCGCAGCCCGGGGAGGACGAGCTCCTTGTTCGTATCGACGCCATCGGGCTGTGTTTCTCGGACATCAAGCTGATCCGCGCAGGCGAGGAGCACCCACGGGTGTTCTCCGAGGACCTGAGCAAAGACCCCGTCATCCCCGGTCACGAAGCCGTCATGACGGTCGTGCAAGTGGGCGAGAAGCTCAAAGACAGGTTCCAGCCGGGGAGCCGCTGGATCATCCAGGCGGACATCTACTACAAGGGCGTCAACATCGCCTACGGCTACGCCATCAACGGCGGGATGGCCGAGTACAGCATCATCGACAAACGAATCACCGACGGTGACGAAGGCTGCTACCTGCTGCCCCTCGGCGACTCCGTGCCTGCGGGAATCGCGGCGCTGGTGGAGCCGTGGACGTGCGTCATCGCCAGCTACCTGATCGAGCATCGTACCGCGCCCGCCGCAGGCGGCAAGATGCTGGTGGCCATGGAACCGGGCGAAGGTCGTGTGTTCCGTTTCGGTGACGGTGTTGCCGAGCCGCAACCAGCCGCGGTTGACTGTCTGAATGTCAATGCCGCGACTCTTGCAAACCTGAGGGCTGCGTTCCCCGCTGCGGAATTCGCAAGCATCGCCGATGTGCCAGGCACCAATGAGCACGATGACGTTGTGCTTTGCGGAATCCGCACTCGGGATCTTGGCGAGCGCCTCTGCAAGGTCGGGGCGGTCAACGCGCTCATCAGCCTGGTGGGGGACTACGAAGACGCCCTCTGGTCCTTCGACGTGGGCAGCATCCACTACAAGGGTTGGTTCTACCAGGGGGCCGCCGGCGAGGACATCGCCGCCGCATACGGTCGCAACGTGCGTCCGAAGCTCGTGAAGGGCGGAACATGCTGGTTGCTCGGCGGCGCCGGCGCCATGGGGCAGATGCACACCCAGTTGGCCGTCGAAGACCCCGACGGCCCGTCCCGCATCTTGGTGACCGATCTCGACAGTCACCGCATCGAGAAAATGATGGGGCTGTTAGGTCCCACAGTCGCCGAGCGGGGCATCGAGGTAAAGACCATGAACCCCAAGGACTTCGACAGCCTCGACGCCTTCAACGCTGCCGTTGCGGAGTTCGCACCCGACGGGTACGACGACATCGTGATGCTCGTCCCGGTCGTGCCCGTGTTGAACAGTGCCGTGCAGTTCCTGGGTGGAGACGGTCTCATGAACATCTTTGCGGGTATCCCGGCGGGCAAAGAAGCCGAGCTGAACATCGGCCCCATCGTCAACGGTGGCGCCCGTTACGTCGGCTCCAGCGGGAGCCGGACGTGGCATCTGCAGCACACGCTGAAGCTGACCGAGGAGGGCGAGTTGAACCCCTCGACTGCTTTGGCCGCCATCGGCGGAATGGACGCCCTCTGGGCGGGTCTCGAAGGCGTAGCCGAAGCCCGGTACGCCGGCAAAACCGTCATCTTCCCGCATTGCCCCGACATGCCTCTCGTTCCCATCGAAGAGATTGGCACGCTCGCGCCCGACCTGGTCGAGACACTCGACGCCAACGGCTGCTACACCATGGCCACGGAGAACGCCCTCTTCTCTCGCTTCAGCAAGCTGGGTTCCGGGAGCTGAGCAAAGCTCTCCGTTCAGGCGCTCGGCATTAGTCATTCACCCTCTAAGGTGTCCCTGCCCACGGGCGATCCACTTGTAGCTGGTCAGTTCGTTCGGGCCGACGGGACCCCGCGCGTGCAGCTTGTCGGTGCTGATGCCCACTACCGCACCCAGACCGTAGTCGCCGCCGCCTGAGAGGCGGGTCGAGGCGTTGATCATCACCGACGCGGAATCGACCCGCACTGCGAATTGCGCAATCCAGTCGGCGCGTTGCGTCACGATCCCGTCCGTGTGCCCCGAACCGTATGTGTTGATGTGCTCGATAGCTTCGTTCAGACCGTCGACAATCTTCACCGCGAGAATCGGAGCAAGGTACTCGGTCGTCCAGTCTTCCTCCCTGGCCGCCGTCATGGCTGGGGCCATTTGAAGGCAACGCGGACACCCGCGCAACTCGACGCCCGCGTCAGCGAACGCGCTTGCCAGAGCCGGCAGTAACCGATCCGCCCCGGCAGCGTCGATCAGGACCTTCTCCAGCGCGTTGCATACCTCCACGCGCTGACACTTCGAGTTGACGGCCAACGCAACGGCCGCGTCCGTGTCCGCATCGCTGGCGAGGAAGAGGTGGCAAATGCCCTCGTAGTGCTTGATCACCGGGATTCGCGTGCCCTCGGCAATGCGCCGGATCAGCCCCTTGCCGCCGCGGGGAATCAGCACGTCGATGCAGTCGTGCAGCTTCAGCAACTCCCCCACGGCCCCGTGACCGGGCGTACTCACGATCTGGATCGTGTCCTCGGGGAGTCCGCCTTCACGGGCCGCTTTCCGCAGCGCTTCCGCCAGGATCAGGTTCGTGCGCAGTGACTCCGATCCGCCACGCAGGATCACCGGATTCCCGCTCTTCAGGCAGACACAGGCCGCATCCGTCGTCACGTTCGGGCGCGACTCGTAGATGATGCCGATTACGCCCAGGGGCACGCTCACCTTCTCCACGCGCAGTCCGTTCGGACGCGTGTGCCCCTCCAGCACGCGCCCCACAGGATCCGGCAGCGTGGCCACGTCTGCCAGTCTGGCCACCATGTAGTCGAACACCTTGTCGGTGACCGCAAGCCGCTTCACCAACGGATCAGCCAGCCCTGACGACCGGGCGTCGGCAACGTCCGCCGCATTTGCATGGGCCAACTCGGGCCGTGCTTCCCTCAGCGTCTCAGCCATCCGTTCGAGCACCACTTGACGCTGCTGTCCTGAGCTGGACGCCACCACCCGTGAAGCCGCTCGTGCCCGCAGGCCGATCCCCCGAATCTCTGCTGACACATCGGACGACATGCTCATGTCACTACCCTTTCACTGGTTACGGAAAACCAAAAAGTAGCAGCGAAACGGGAAAAAACAGCCACACAGGCTTGAAACATACACACACATGTTCTACGTTCAGGTACTAATAGGTGTTGATAGGGTTAATCAGGTGTCAATAGACGCTCAGAAGAGAGAGATGGAGAGCTGGTTCCTCGGCGAGTACGAGTGCTCGATCGATGGCCAGAGGCGTGTTGCCATACCCAAAGTGTGGCGAGGCCCTTGCGATGGCAAAGCTCACTTTTTCCTCTTGCCCGGTCGCGACCGATCACTGCAGTTGGTGCCGGCGGACACGTTCCGGGAGCTGCTGTCGAAGCTCCGGCAGGTGTCCTTCGCAGATGCCACGGCTGCGCGTGCGATGGCGACGGTCGGTTCGATGGCCCAGGAAGTGGCCTGCGACAAGCAGGGCCGCTTCGCACTGTCACAGCGTCTCGTCAGTCACGCAGAGCTGACCGATCGAGCCATGATGGTCGGTTCCGTCGCATCGGTGCAGATCTGGCAACCGGCACGCTGGCAAGCCCAGCAGATGGACAGTGATACCTGTTTGGATGTGATACAGGGCATTCAGGAAAGGCCCGACGCCTTGACGGATGTGTTACGAAACGCAGTAAAGAACGGATAGGAGCAACACGCTCGAACAACGGACACCTGTTGCGTCCGACGGTCTGGCGCCGGTTCTCGTGAGGCTATGGAGTTCACCCACCAACCAGTTCTGCCGAAGGAAGTACTGCACTACCTCGTTCCCGAGGGAGGCACTCGGTTCGTGGACTGTACGGTGGGCGGCGGCGGCCACGCCGAGCTCGTACTGGACGCCGTGCCCGGGTCGCAGCTTGTCGGTATCGACCGTGATGATGAGGCGATTGCCGCGGCGAGGGAACGCCTTGATCGGTTCGGACGCCGGGTGAAGCTGGTGCGGGCCGCATTCAGCGATGTCGCCACGTGCGTAGAACGCATTGGTTGGGGTGCCGCGGACGGGATTTTGCTCGACGTGGGGATTTCGAGCCACCAGATCGATTCCCCCGAGCGAGGATTCGCACATCGTCTTGACGGTCCGCTGGACATGCGGATGGACCGACGGATCAAGGTAACGGCCGCACACTTACTGAACACCGCGTCGGAAGCCGAGCTCGCACGCATTTTCTGGGAATACGGCGAAGAACGCAAGGCGCGGAAAGTCGCGCGGGCGGTCGTGCAACGCCGGGACGAGCAGCCGTGGTGTCGCACAGCCGAGTTCGCTGAACTGGTCGGCAAACTCGTTGCCCCGCCATGGCAACGCAACCGCCTGCCGGCGGCCACGCGTTGCTTCCAGGCGCTCAGGATCGCCGTGAACGACGAGCTTGGACAGTTGCGGAAAGCGTTGAGCGCCGCACTCGACCTGTTGCGGCCCGGTGGGCGACTCGTGGTGGTCTCTTTTCACTCGCTCGAGGACCGCATTGTAAAACACTTCCTGCGCGAGCAGGCCAAGACATGCATCTGTCCTCCGGGCTTTCCTCTGTGCCGCTGCAAGAAAGACGTGACTCTGAAGATACTGACCAAGAGACCGGTGTGTCCCACCGAAGAAGAAATCGAGGCGAACAGTCGTGCGACTCCCGCAAAGCTGCGGGCAGCCGAGCGACTGGGACCACGCAAGACAGGCTAGCGGATGCGCGATATCCGCGGACAATGACTCTCTCCGAAACAGGGAGCACGTGACAATGATACTGGCAACCCATGAGCGAACCTATCGCGTCGCCTACAAGCGACTGACGGTCGACGCTGGGAACAAGGGCCCCGGCTTGCCGTGGCGCGGCCTGTTCGTGCTCGGGATCATTGTGGTGATGGCCCTGAGCTACGTCTGGCTGCGCAGTTCCACGGAGAAGACCAGCAAGGAACTCCAGGTGCAGCGGCGCGAGTTCGCCTACAAGGCCAAGGAGCTCGAAAACCTGCGCGTGAAGCTCGAGGAGTACAAGAACGGCAACTACATCGAAAGAGCCGTCGAGAAGTACGGTCTTGGACTCCACCGTCCCTTCCCCGGGCAGGTCAGGCGGCTCACCCTGGCTCGCCACAGGCAGGTCAACGGCGGAGCGCGCCCCGTGCTGGCACAGAACTCGCGGCGGAGAAGCGCGGAGTCAATAGACTGAGACTGACCATCTGCGACAGGATACGAGAGACGTGGAATACCCGATACGCTCCGTTGCGCATGACGACCGAGTCGTCACTATCCGTGTACGCCGCTCGGACTGCAAGTTGACGCGCCTCTGGCATATGGCGATCGACGATGCCGTGAGTCGCCAGGCGGGCCGGGCGGCCGACCGCCTCACGGACGGCGCCGGCGTCACGCTCGCCGAGGCCCTGACGCCTGAATGGAACTGATGGGGGGATCTTCGTCGGACAACCGGGCCCGGTTGCCTGGCACGACGAGATCCCGCCGGACCGACAGAGCAGGACAATAGCCTGATGCAGAGGGATGTTTACGTATGTCGGATGGCGTGCCTCCTCGTCGCGTTGCTGGGAGCGTTCGCGGGAGTCGCGTGCCACATCTATGACGTCCAGATCCGGCGTCACGACTACCTCTACGGCAAGGCCCGTGAAAAGTACACATCGAGTCGCACGCTCAAAGGACAGCGCGGGAGTATCCGTGGCGTGGAGGGGAACCTGCTGGCCGGCAATCTCGCCTGCTACAACATCCTGGCCGAGCCGTGGCGTTTCCGTGATGAGATCGAGTTTGTTGCAGGTCTTCTGGGGGGCGATCTGGCGGTCGATGGGCAGGATCTTCGCGATCGCTTCCGCGCTGCTGCCAGCCCGGAAGAGCGGTTCCCCACGTTTGTCGTCAAACAGAACGTGCCCCCCGCTCAACTGGCACTGATCCGGGCCGCACAACTGCCCGGTATCGAGTTCTGTGACCCGCCTCGTCAGCAGGAGTCGACGGACGTCGACTGGACGGATGCGGCCTCCGAGATTCTCGATCTTCTCGGAAGCGAATCGGACAAGCCGAAGGACGTCTCTGTCAACACGCGACATTTCCGGACGACCGAATCGGAGAGCGTGGCTATGTGTCTACTGACCGAGACCCTCGGCGTCGAGCGCGCCGCGCTCGAGAGCAGCTTCGCCGAGGCGAAACGCGAACGCCAGCGCCTGCAGGAAGTGGTGGTGGCCACCGATGTCGATATCGACCTGGCCCAGCGCATCAAGAGCTATCGTGACATCCAAGTCAAGCCGCACCTGTTCCGCGAGCGCATAGACGATGTCAGCGAACTCCTCGCTGCCGAGCTCGGCATTCCCGCACGATTCCTCAGGCGCCGCTTTCAGCGCGTCACCGAGACAGAGGAACGCCCCGTGGAAATCACAGTGAAGCGCGCTGTGCAAGAACAGGTTGCCGCTCGCATTGCCAAACTCCGCATTCGCGGCGTGCGGGATACGCAGACGCTCACCGGCTTGCGGTTCGTCGACTCCTCGAGGCGGTTCTACCCCAAGGGGGCGCTGCTGGCCAACGTCCTGGGCTTCACCAACGCCGACAACACGGGAGTGACCGGAGTGGAGAAGTTGATGGATGCACGCCTGCGTCCCGTCCCGGAACAGACGACATTTGAGCGCGACCGGCGCGGGAACCAACTGGGCGACACGCCCGGTGCGCCGGGCGGGCCACGCGGTGGCGACAGCGTCTATCTGACGATCTCCGAACCCATCCAGCACATCGTGGAAGACGAACTGGCAAAGATGGTCGAGGCGTACTCGCCCCGGGCTGCTTACGCGGTCATGCTCAATCCCAAAACGGGGGCCGTGATGGCCATGGCCCAGTGGCCTTCGTTCAATCCCAACGAACGGGCGGATATCACACCCGAACAGTGGCAGAACAGGCTCCTCGTTGAAGGCTTCGAACCGGGCTCGGTGATGAAGTGCATCGCGATCGCCGGTGCCCTCGACTACGGGGTTGTGACCCTCGACACGGTCTTCGATTGCGAGAAAGGCTACTGGGTCTTTTGCCGCCGCCCCCTGCGTGACAGCCATCCCTACGAAGATCTGCCCGTGCGCGAGATTGTGCAGAAGTCGAGCAACATCGGCACAGCCAAGATCGCCTTGGAGATGGGCGAGAATCGGCTGTTTCAGACGCTCCGCCGCTTCGGTTTCGGTCAACCCACGGGCATCGAGTTCCCCGGAGAGGCATCCGGCATTTTTCGACCGCTTGACCGCTGGGACGGATTGTCCGTCAGTCGGTTCCCGATAGGGCAGGGCATCCTCGTGACCCCACTTCAACTTGCCCAGGCGTACTGCGCCATCGCCAACGACGGAGTGATGATGCAGCCTCACATCATCGATCACATCGAGAACCCCGCTTCGGGCGTGATCGAGGTCACCATGCCCGAAGTAAGGGCTCGGGTGCTCCGGCCCGGAGTTGCTCGAGAAATCACGTCCGCCATGGTGCTGGTCACCGAAGAGGGTGGAACGGCCCGCAAAGCGGCTGTCGAGGGCTACGATGTGGCAGGCAAGACCGGCACTGCTCAGAAGGTGGTGGATGGTCAGTATTCCTGGGAGAAATACGTCGCTTCGTTCGCCGGTTTTGTGCCGGCTGAAGCGCCTGCATTTGTGCTCGTGGTCTCCGCCGACGAACCGGACCGTAGTAAGGGGTACTACGGCGGCACGGTCGCAGCCCCGGTCTTCAGTCGCATCGCGGAGAAAACTCTCCGTTACCTCGAAATCGCACCGGCCCACTTCACTGCCGTGGCGTCGAGGTCCGACACCGAGTAGGCTCAGGCCATACCCAGCAGCGCGTCCAGAGCGGCCTGCACGATGCCGATGAGCGCGCCGATCAGGCCGCCGAACAACGTGATGTGCTGGAACTGCTTGCGGGAAAAGCCGAGGATCAGGTCTTCGAGCTGCTCGATGTCCATGGCGTTGATGCGTTCCTCGATTTTCTGACCCACATCCAGATCGCCTCCCTGCGCGATGGCGTTAGTGGCAAGCTCTTCGATCCCGGCCAGGATCTTCTCAACGATACGGGGCTTCAGGGACTTGAGCATACGGCCCATGGCGCCGAAGTCATCGAACAACTCGTCGACCTTGGCTTCGACCGCGACGCGTGTCTTGGCGCCGGTGATGATGGCGTGCAGGTCATCGCCGGAGAGCAGGTTGGACTCGAACGTGCGTGCAATGTTCTTGGCTATCGTCTTTCGCTGCAACGGGATCACGCCCGGTGTCAGTGGCACGCGCCACGGTCCCAGGTGCCAGGACTCGTAAGGACGAAACAGCATGCGGATTGCAACCTGGTTCGTGACGGCGCCGATCACGCCCCCGACCAGGGGGAAGATGACGAAGTTGATCCAGTCCATTGACGGTACGACCCTCGGAGATGCGTGAACATGCAGGCCTGAAGCCGGATGGCGATCTGAACTGTAGCATGCGCGCCTGTGCTCTTCAACGGGGTTGTAAACCCCGCCAGATTGTCTATGTTAATTGGTTCCTTATTCCCTCTCCCGGAGTCGGGAGTCAATTATCAGGAGAGAGTTGCAAATGAAGATTCTTCACGACAAAGATGCCGACCTTTCCGTGTTGGAAGGCAAAGTCGTTGCCGTCATCGGGTACGGCAGTCAAGGGTCCGCCCAGGCGCTGTGCATGCGGGACTCCGGAGTCAACGTGATCATCGGATCGATCAAGGACGCGTCCTATGACCAGGCAGTCGCGGACGGTTTCGATGTGATGCCGATCGCCGAGGCCGCTGCAAAGGGCGATGTCGTGCACGTCCTGCTCCCCGATGAGTACCACGGCCCCGTGTATCAGAACGACATCAAAGACAACCTCAAAGCGGGTGCGGCCCTGAGTTGCTCGCACGGTTTCAACATTGTGTACGAGCAGATCATCCCCGGCGATGATGTGGACGTGATCATGGTGGCTCCGAAGAGCCCCGCCACGGAAGAGCGGAAAGCGTATCTGGCCGGCTTTGGCGTCCCGGGCCTGGTGGCGATCAAGCAGGATGCGACAGGCAATGCCCGCGCCATCGCGCTGGCCATGGCCAAGTCCATGGGGTTCACCCGCGCCGGCGTGCTGGAGTGCACCTTCGAGGAAGAAACGTACGAAGACCTGTTCGGTGAGCAGGCCGTGTTGTGCGGCGGCTGTGTCGAGCTGGTGAAGGCTGGTTTCGAGGTGTTGACCGAGGCCGGCTATCCGCCCGAGATGGCCTACTTCGAGTGTCTGCACGAGCTGAAGCTCATCGTGGACCTCATGTACGAGGGCGGCATCCAGAAGATGAACGCCGTTATCTCCAATACCGCCGAGTGGGGCGAGTACGTGACCGGCCCGAAGATCATCGACGAGAAGGCCAAGGACGTCATGCGCCAGGCGTTGAAGGCGATCGAGGACGGTTCCTTCGCCAAGGCCTGGATCGCGGAAAGCCGTAACGGTTGTCCGAATCTGTTGGCCAAGCGCGAGGCGTTGGGCGAACACCCGATCGAGGTCGTGGGTCGCGAGATCCGCGAGCTCTTCGAGCGGGGCTGAGAATGATCGCAGACTGACTTCTTCGGCCGCTGTGCTCTCCGGGCACAGCGGCCTCGTTGTTTTTGCCGGTGACCCGCAATGCATATCGCTGTCGATCTGGACGATGTGATCGCCGACTTGATCTCAGAGTTGTTGCGTGTTCACGCCCGGGTGACGGGGAGGCGACTGACACGGGATGAGGCCACGGCGTGGGACGTGTTTCCCCCCGAGGTCCACCAGCAGATGCGGGAGGGCGGCTACGCACGACTCCTCCCGCTCCCCGGCGCGGGCGAGTTCCTGGCCTGGCTCAACCAGAGGCATCGTGTATCGATTGTGACCTACCGGAACGAGTCGTGCCGTGACATGACCGAGGCCTGGCTGGCGAGGCACGTTGGCAGGGCATACGACGGGGTCTACTTCGCGGGAGGGATCAAACTCGACATCTGCCGGAAGCTCGAGATCGACCTGATCATCGACGACAGCTACAACCAGATTCCGGTTGTGACAGCCGAGCTCGGCGTGCCGGGCATCCTCATGGACACGCCCATGAACCGCCACATTGCCGAGTCAGACCTGATCCGCCGCGCAGCCGATCTCCGGGAAGCCCGGTGTCTGGTGGAGGAGCTGACATGAGTCCTCGACGGTTGCGCTTTCGATCTACGCCACACTGGCGCCCTCTGCGGAATCCGCGAGAGGCAACGCCTCGGCTGGGTGGCATCCACGTGCTGAAGCACGTTGTGTCCGCGAAACAGGTTGTGCAGCGCGGCAGCCGGATCGTCTTTTTTTCGGACTTGCACTGGGAGAAACTGACGGCCGAGGGAGCGGAGGGGCTGATCGAGCTGGTCAACAGCCAGGAGGCCGATTGGCTTGTGTTCGGGGGCGACCTCACGCGGTACCTGCACAGCGTCAAGCCGGCTGTCGAGATTCTGGCCTCCATGCATGCGGCGCGGAAGAAACTTGCCGTCCCGGGGAACTGGGAACTCCAGCACCGCTGGATCGACGTCGGCGTGTGGCGCAGGCAGTTCGCCAAAGCAGGCTTTGAACTGCTCCAGAACGAGTCGTGGCCGGATGATGATCTCGGCATCGCGTTCGTCGGCCTCGACGATGCCCGCTACGGCAGGCCGGACTTCGAGGCCGTTGAGCAGTGTCGCGGCGTCGATCGTCTGATCGTCTGCCTCTCGCATTCTCCCGACGCGATCGGCGACCACGGCGATGGTTTCGTGGGAGACATCGTGTTGACCGGACACACGCACGGCGGCCAGATCCGGGTGCCGTGGTTCGGCGCACTTCACACGTCGTCGAAATACTGGAAGACATTCGAGCGCGGCTGGAGCGAGCACATCCCTACCGGCGCTCGGATGTACGTGTCTGCCGGGATCGGGTGTACCGGCAACCTGCTCTTCCGCCGGCGGATCTTCTGCCCCCCCGAGGTCACTGTGATCGAGTTCGGCGGGTGATCCGGTTCAGTGCTTGCTCACATGCCCCACAGCTTGATTGTGCGGCCTCCGCATTCAGAGGTCTCGCGGAAGACCTTCTCTTTCCAGCCGGCCTTGCCGGTGCGGTCGAAGATGACGACGTGGGCCTCGGTTGCATCGCAGGTGTCGGCGTAGGCAGCGGTCTGCTCCAACGCATGGCTTTCACGGTCTCGAGCGTAGTCCGTTCGGTCAGCATCTTCAGCTCGATGACCACGCGCTGTTCCCCGGCGTTGCTGCGCCAGGTCAGGGCGAGGTCGG